>Ga0182014_10001653_pt1 | contig 29446 bp, 28 predicted proteins | sample 612S2DmetaG_FD_120489 | JGI IMG/M metagenome (GOLD analysis project Ga0182014, IMG submission 120489) | Permafrost microbial communities from Stordalen Mire, Sweden - 612S2D metaG | ecosystem: Environmental > Terrestrial > Soil > Wetlands > Permafrost | place: Sweden: Stordalen | collected... | reverse complement strand
CTACCACGTCAGCCCCGGAGGTCGCGGCCCTGACCGTCTCGCTGGCGGTCGCCTCCAGGTGCAGCTCCTTTTCGCACCTTTCGATGAGCCTCTTCTGCCTCGCCCTGTCGACGTCGAAGACCGCGACCCTCTTGATCCCTAGCTGGGACGCGACCCCGCCGATCTGGTAGAATCCCTGGCCGCCCGCGCCGATCATCGCGAGGCTCTCCGAGCCCTTCCTGGCGAGGTACCTGCAGGAGAGCCCAGAGACGGCTCCGGTGCGCAGGCCCGTCAGGCTGGTGCCTCCCATCATGCACTTGAGTTCGCCGTCCTTTCCGTCAATCAGCAAGACGACCGCCCGGGTCGAGGCGACGTTCACCCCGAGGTCCGGGTAGACGCTCACCAGCTTGAGGCTGAGCGTGTCGCGCTTCTCCCGGATGAGCGATGGCATTAGGAGGACGTTCCGGACGTCAGTCATCCGGAACCTCGTCCTGATCGGTGACTCGACGCTTCCGCCTGGCACGAGTAGGAATGCTTTTTCCACTTCGTCAACCGCCTGACGCATGTCTGCGAGTGAAAGCACCTGCTCGTCCGTGAGGGTGAGGATTCTCATGATTGGCCCTTAAGCCGATTGCGGGCGGGGCCGCCTATTTATGCGGCCCGCGGCGTAGAGCTATCCGCCCTTCTCGGAATCCTTCGGAGGGGCCTTCCCCTCCAGGTTCTCCATTATCCCTGAGATCTCCGAGTGGTTCAGGGTGGCGCTCGGTTTCTCCTTTATGAGCCCCTGCGGCCTCACGTACATTATGACTATGAGCATGGAGCCGAAGAGCAGGTACTCCAGCCAGGTGACGTCGAAGGGCAGTATGTTCTGAAGGAGGTACTTCGTCGCGTTGATGTACTGGAGGAGGAAGACGAAGACGAAGGTCCCGAGGGCGACGCCCGAGTTGCTCGCGACCCCCCCGAGGATGACCATCAGCCAGGGCCAGAACGTCCACGTCACCCTATCATAGATCGCGGGGTTTGTGTCACCCGTGTAGATCGTGTAGAGGGCCCCGGCGATCCCGGTGATCACCGAGGCGATTATTAGGACGTTCCTCCTTATGGCCACGGTGTCCTTGCCGAGGGCCTCGGACGCGGCCTCGTTGTCCCGCATGGCGCGCAGAGTCCGGCCAAGGGGGGACCGTACCATCCTCTCCGCGTACACGTAGACTACCAGCGCGACGCCGGCGATCAGCAGGGTCGCGGCGAGTGTCCCGTACCCTCCCGCCCAGGCGAAGAAGTTGGGAATCCCGATACCGAGCGTGCCGTTTATGATCGGCGAGTAGTTGCCCAGGAAGATCTGGAAGAACGCGGCTGCTCCGAGGAGGAGCATGGCGAGGTAGTCCTCACGGAGCCTTATCGCCGGGAAGATCGAGATGTAGCCGAGCACCCCTCCCACGAAGGCGCCTACGGCTACGGTAACCGCTATGAGGAGGACCGAGGCTGGGATGTCAGACTGGAGCCGGGTCGTAAGCTGGCTCGCGATGATGAAGTTGTCCAGCCCCACAGGGTCGCCCTTGGCGTTCAGGAGCCAGGCCGAGGCTCGTATTGCGACGCTGCCCGAGAAAGCGGCCCCTCCCATGAAGTAGAGCACCTTGCCGAAGTTGGGGATCCCCGCGTAGCCCATCTCGAGATTCAGGCTGATTGTGATGATCAGGTAGAGGGCGAAGAGGGCGAGCAGCGAAGTCAGGAAGTTGGGCCAGTTCGTTATGCCCAGTATCGCCAGAGGCGGGAGCATCTACCTCTTCCCTCCCGAGAAGAGCCGTCTCCAGTCGACCGAGGTTAATCCTCCCGGGATGACGAGGAGGGTTATGACCATGACCAGCAGTGGTATACCTGGTTCGTAGGGGGTAACCCAGGCGCCGATATACTGGGCACCGAGAGTCGTAATTATGATCTCGCTGCCCCCGACCACAAGACCTCCAACGACAGCTCCGTAGATGCTCTTCAGTCCTCCTAGTATGCTCCCGGCGAACATCGAGATTAGCAGGATGGACCCGATGTCTGGCTCCCCGCCCTGCCAGAACGAATAGAAGACGCCTGCCATGGCCGCGAGGCCCCCCGCCAGGAACCACGACACGACGTAGACCGTCCGGGTGTTCACCCCGACGACCCTGGCGAGGTTCGGGTTCTCGACGGTTGCCCTCATGGCGAGCCCGAACCGGGTCCTCGTGAGCATCAGGTAAAGCCCGAAGGTCATCAGCGCGAGGGCGACTGGGGCGACTACGACGACCCCGTCCACGCCGAGGAACCTGAAGTCCGCCGAGGTGAGCGCGTAGAAGAGCTTGGCGTCGTAGACCTTCTTCGTCTGGTAGAGGTAGTCCGAGTATATCCCGAAGATCCCGATGAATATTATGTCTACCGCCAGCGTCGCGATCATGAGAGAGATTACGGGGGCGCCGCGCCGCGAAAGCGGGCTCAGAACGATCAAGTACATCCCTACCGCAATCGCCCCGCCGACCAGAAAAGAGAGGGGCAGCGACTCGTACGGATTGATCTTGTTTATGCTAAGTAGCGCAAAGCCCGTGTAGAGTCCAGCGGTGACCAACGCGCCCTGCGCGAAGTTGGGGACCTTGGTGGTGATGTACGTGAGTGTCAGGCTTACGCTCATGAGCGCGAAGATCGAGCCGTAGACTATCGCGCTAATCGCGTACGGAGGCAGGTCGAGGATTCCTTTGCACCCGACGGGCGTAAACAGGAGTCAAGATTTAAATAGATTGAGAGCCTTCCGGAGCCCTACGAAACTTACTACTCGTAAGGCTACATCTACGGGAATAGCTATCGCGTTGCTGGTCGTCGGTCTGATTGTGGGCGCAGGAATCACTTACGCGCTCTCGAGTTCATCGATGGCATCGACTGTTACAAGCACTTCGACATCGACCACGACGGTCGGCGCGGGCGCGACCGCGACCGTGACCAACACTGTTACGGCCAGCGGCTCCGGCGGGCTCACGGGCACCATCACGATTGGAGACCTGACTGACCTCTCCGGTCAGCTGCAAGCCATCGGCTCCCAGCAGAAGATAGCCGTAGGACTCGCGATCACTGACATCAACAACTACTTGCTGGCCGAAGGGGTGACGAGCTACAAGTTCGCCACCATCACCGAGGATACCGGCCTCAACCCCGCGACGGCACTCACCGACCTGCAGACCCTGTCTGCGGACGGCGTCCAAGTGGTCGTCGGGCCTCTGAGCAGCGGCGAGGCCAGCAACATCCTCCAGTACGCAAACACCAACCGCATCGTCCTGATCAGCCCGTCCTCGACCGCCATCAGCTTGGCCATCCCGAACGACTATCTGTTCAGGCTCGTGCCGAACGACGCCGCTCAGAGCTTCGCAATCGCCCGCGCGCTGGTAGGTGAGAACGTCAAGGACATCGTCGTGATCAACCAGCAGTCGGTGTACGGCACCGGCCTGGCGAACGCAACCATGAACAGGTTCGTCGCCCTAGGCGGCCACACCGAGTCAGAGGTTCAGTACTCTTCCACAGCAACCGACTTCACACCGACTCTGACGACGGCGCAGAGCGAATATCAATCGGGTGTGGCCAAGTACGGTGCCAGCAGCGTTGCAGTAGTCGCAATCGGGTACCAGGAGGTCGGGCAGATGCTCATCCAGGCGAAGAGCAGCTTCCCAAGCCTGCTGTCAGCCACTTGGTACGGATCGGACGGTGAGGCCCAGAACACTGACTTCACCAACTCCACGAGCGCGGCCGCTCCAGTCTCGGCGCAGGTCAAGCTGATCAGCACGATCGGAGAGTCTCCGACTCCCTCGGCGAAGACCAACGCCTTCGTGGCCGAGTTCACCGCAGCTGCGCCTGGCCAGACGCCCGACTCCTACGCGATAAACGCCTATGACGCAACCTGGGTCGCCGCACTCTCCGTCATAGCAGCAGGTCAGAACAACGGACAGGCAATCCAGAAGGCGCTCCCCGGCGTGGCCAACACCTACTACGGTGCCTCAGGATGGACCCAGCTCCAGCCCTCTGGTGACGAGGCTCCAGTCGGCTACGACATCTACGAGGTGCAGACGGTCAGCGGGTCCACGCAGTGGGTTCTCGCCGGGTCGTACTCCTCCGCAACAGACGCGATAACCTGGCAACCAGGAATGCCTTAAAAGGCGCCTGGTCCCGGACCTCTTTCGCGATGCCCGCGGCCGCCGAGATCTTACAGGTCCAGCAAATCGAGAAGTCTTTCGGCAGGCTCCAGGCGATTGATGGCGTCTCCTTCGGACTCGAGACCAACAAGATCACCATCTTGATAGGCCCGAACGGGTCCGGAAAGACCACATTAGTGAACGTGATCTCCGGTTTCTACAAGCCGGACAGGGGGGAGGTCTACTACAAGTCGCAGCGCATAACAGGCTGGGCTCCCCACCGGGTCTATCACGCCGGCATAGCCAGGACGTTCCAGATCCCCGCCCTCTTCTCAAAACTGAACGTGCTGGAGAACGTGCTGGTCGCGGAGAAGAAGAATCCCGGCGAGGGATTCCTCAGGGCTCCCATACGTGCCCTCTGGAAGAGACCGGAAGAGGCCTCGACGGAGAGAGCGGCCAAGCTTCTAGAGCTGCTCAATCTTGATCGGCTCTGGGAGAAACAGGCCAGCACGCTCAGCGGGGGGCAGATGAAGCTGCTGGAGATGGGCAGGGCCCTCATGAGCGGCGCCGATGTCCTCCTTCTCGACGAGCCGATCTCCGGTGTCAACCCCACTCTTGCCCACGAGATCTTCTCGACCATCGAGAGGCTCAGCACTGAGCTCGGGGTGACGTTCCTCATAATCGAGCACAGACTAGACATCGCTCTGGGCTACGTCGACCACGTGATCGCGATGGCCTACGGGAAGATAATCTCGAACGGGTCTCCGGACGTGGTGATCAGCGACCCTCACGTGATAGAAGCCTACCTAGGTGCCTAGCTTGCTCAAAGTCACAGACCTCTACGCCGGCTACGGGAACCTCCAGATACTCAACGGGGTCTCGATTCAGGCCTTCCCCGGAAAAATTACCGTGATCGTGGGCCCAAACGGGTCGGGAAAGAGCACCCTCCTCAAGTCCATCTCGGGAATAGCGTCCGTCAGCGGTGGGACCATCGAGCTCGATGGGCTGCTTCTCTCGAAGAAATCTCCGACCGAGGTCGCCCGGTCGGGTGTCGCGTACCTCCCCCAGACAGAGAACGTCTTCACCAACCTGAGCGTCCGCGAGAACCTGCGCCTTGCCGGGTACACATTGAAGGAGGACGACTATCCACAGCGGGTGAAGGCCGCGCTCGAGCTATTTCCCCAACTCTCGAAGTACCTAGCCACCAAGTCCTCGAACCTCAGCGGGGGGGAGAGGCAGATGGTCGCCATGGCGATGGCTCTGATGCGGAAGCCATCGGTGGTCATGTTCGACGAGCCGACGGCCAACCTCTCGCCGAAGGTGGCCACCCAGGTGCTCGACACGATCGCGTCGATAACCAAGAGCATGAACCTGACCACCGTCCTCGTCGAGCAGAACGCAAAGCGCGCCCTCGAGATGGGCGACACCGCCCACCTCCTGGTCAGCGGCAGGAACGTCTTCAGCGGAACGTGCAGGGAGCTGCTCGACCACAAGGAGCTGGGCCGGCTCTACCTCGGCCTGCAGGTCGCCTAGGCGAAGCCGAGACCCTGACATTATTATATCCGGATTTGGGGCGTGGTGATATAATGCTCCAGCCGCGGTGTAAACCCGGATGCCGATAGAAGACCTGATGTGGGTCGAGAAATACAGGCCTCACAACCTAGAGGACGTCATCAACCAGACCGATGTGAAGGAGAGGCTCAGGCCGCTCCTCGAGAAGCAGCAGCAGATGCCCCACCTGCTCTTCGCAGGTCCTCCCGGGTCCGGCAAGACGACGCTCGCACAGATAGTCGCCGAGAAGATCCTCGGAGACCTCAAGTCCGACTATACCCTCTCCCTGAACGCGAGCGACGAGAGGGGCATCAACACGGTCCGGGAGCGCGTGAAGGTCTTCGCGAGCTACTCTGACCGGAGGGAGGGCGTCCCCTTCAGGCTCGTGATCCTGGACGAGGCCGACGAGATGACGCGCGACGCGCAGACCGCGCTCAGGCGGATAATGGAGGAGAGCTCGAGGTTCACCAGATTCATCCTCGTCTGCAACTACTCCTCGAACATCATCGAGCCTATACAGAGCAGGTGTGCGATCTTCAGGTTCCAGAGGGTCGGCTCTGACGAGGTGGTTGGTTACCTCAGGAAGATAGCGAAGAACGAGAAGGTGAAGACCACCGAGAAGGTCCTGGAGTCCGTCTACGAGGCCACGAACGGAGACCTGAGGCAGGCGATCAACCTGCTGCAGGCCGCCGCGGCGGACGGCGAGGTGACCATGGAGAGGGTCGACGCGGTGACCGGCGCGCTGGTGAGAGGAAGGGCCGCGGAGATAGTCAACCTCGCCCTCGACGGCGACTTTGCCGGGGCCCGCCAGAAGCTCGTCGAGCTCACGAAGGTCTACGGCATACCTGAGTCGGACTTCCTCCGCTACTCCAACGAGACAATCACAGCCGGCGCCCCGCACATGGCCGAAGCGATCAAGATTCTCGCCGAGTACGACTACCGGCTGGTGCTGGGTGCTAACCCCGAGATACAGCTAACCGCGATGCTCGCCGAGTTGGCGGCCCTCAAGGGCAAGTGAGGGCATGGACCTCTCCCTTCCGCGGGGCATCAGGGACATCGATCCAGACGAGTACGACCTACACGCGAAGATAAGGGCGGCCTTCGACGAGCTGGTCCGGGCCTACAACTTCCGGTCGATGGAGCCCGCACCCATCGAGACGCTCTCGGTGCTCCGGGCGAAGAGCGGGAGCCAGGTCGACGAGCAGATCTACCACTTCAAGGACAAGGCCGACCGGGACATCGGACTCAGGTTCGACCTGACCGTGGGGATGACCCGCTACGTCGCCGGGAAGAAGGGTCTCAAGCCCCCGATCAAGCTGGCATCCTACGGCGGCGTCTGGCGGTACGACGAGCCGCAGCACGCACGGTACCGCTGGTTCTACCAGTGGGACATCGAGATATTCGGGGACGCGACAATTGACTCCGACGCCGAGGTGATGGACCTCTCCTACAACCTCTTCAAGCGGGTGGGCCTGAGCGACGTCATCCTCCACGTGGGCGACAGGAGGGTCGTCGAGGAGTACATCAGGAAGACGCTCAAGGTAACATCGGAGGAGAAGGCCAACGAGATGATGAGGGCCCTCGACAAGGTCGGCAAGAAGACCGAGGAGGAGCTCGTCAGGGAGTACGAGGCCAAGGGAATCGGACGCGAAGAGATGCAGCGCCTCTTCGACTTCGGGAGGACGACGGGCTCCCCCGACGCGGTCCTCGCCCGGCTGGGGGAGGCGGGGCTGGAGTCGGCCGGCGGACTCGGCGACCTCAGGGACGCCCTCAGGCAGAGGGGGGTCTCGAACGTCCAGTACAACCTTAGCATCGTCCGCGGCCTGGACTATTACACTGCGATAGTGTTCGAGGTCAAGGACGGGGCCCGTCCGGACCTGGGGTCCCTCTGCGGGGGAGGGCGCTACGACGTCCTCCCGAAGCTCTTCGGGAGGCCCGAGCTCTCGGCAACCGGCGCGGCCGGAGGCGTCGAGAGGATAGCCCTCTCGCTGGGCCCGCAGGCCAGGGACTCGGTCTCGGTCTACGTCGCCTACACGGAACCGCTCCTCATGGAGACTGCCTTCGGGGCCCTCGCCAAGCTGAGAGCGGAGGGGATTCGGAGCGAGGTCGGTGCCCGCGGCAAGAACCTGAGGAAGCAGATGGAGGACGCGAGCTCGACCGGTTTCAGGTGGGTGCTGCTCGTCGGGAGGAGGGAGTTCGACTCCGGGAACTTCCTGCTGAGGGATCTGAGGGACGGGGCCGAGGCGCTCGTCCCTGCGAACGACTTCCTCTCGCACGTCCGCACTAGATGAGGCTCTTCAGCGGTGACAGGACGCACATGAGGATGACCTCGCCCTCCTCGAGCGTCGTCAGGAACGGGATCTGGAGCTCGACCGCCTTCCTCCTTACCTTGAAGAGGTCTCTCCTCATCTTGTTCAGGTTCGTGCTGAGTGAGATGACGAACGACGCCTTCCCGCTGGCGAGCATCTCGGCCATCTCGTCCGTCGTCGAGGCCCTGGCCATGCCTGACCCGAGGCCGTTCGCGAGGGACTGTGTGGTCACGAAAACGATCCCCGCCCCGGCGAAGCCCTCCACCAGCGACCGCATCCTCTTCATGTCGGACTTCTCGTCAGCGAGTATTATCCCGGTCTCGCCCTTCTGAGGGATCCTGAGCCCGGACGCGATGAGGGCCCTGCTCATCGCCTCGGGGAGCGTGTCGCCGAAGCATGCGACCTCGCCGGTCGACCTCATCTCAACCCCGACCGTGGGCTCCGCGCCCTCCATCTGCATGAATGAGAACTGGGGCGCCTTCACAGCGAACCCCTTCGGTTCCGGCGCGTCCACTAGGCCCGTGAGCTTCCCTCCGAGCAGCACGGGCGCGACGAGCTCGATGAGGTTCATCCCGGTGGCCTTCGAGACGAAGGGCATCGACCGGGAGGCCCTGAGGTTGCACTCGATGACCTGCACGTCGTCCCCCACGACGAGGTACTGGATGTTGAACGGCCCCTTGGCCCCGAGCTCGCGGGCTATCGCGCGGCTGTAGTCGCGCATCTTCTGCTTGGCCGCGGGGTTCACGGTGATTGTGGGGATGGTCATGATAGCGTCTCCCGAGTGGACGCCGGCCCTCTCCACGTGCTCCATGATGGCGCCGATGACCGTGGTCTCCCCGTCCGAGATGCCGTCGACCTCGACCTCCTTGGCGTCCTCGATGAACTTGCTTATCGTCACCGGGTAGTTGGGGTTGACCTCGACCGCCTTGGCAAGGAAGGTGTCGAGCTCGCTGCTGTCCCAGATCACCCTCATGGCCGACCCGCTGAGGACGTGGGACGGCCGGACGATCACGGGGTACCCGACCCCTTCGCAGAAGTCCCTGGCCTGCTTCGTCGACCTGAAGCTCCCCCACTTCGGCTGCGGGATCTCGAGCTTGTCCAGCAGGAAGCTGAACCTCTCCCTGTCCTCCGCTCGTTCGATTGACTCCGCGGTGGTCCCGAGGATGCTGACCCCGTTCTGGTCGAGCTCAAGGGCCAGGTCGTTCGGTATCTGTCCGCCGACGCAGAGGACGACCCCGATCGGCCTCTCCCTCTCGTATATCGTCAGCAGCCTCTCGACGGTCAGCTCCTCGAAGTAGAGCCTGTCGCTCATGTCGAAGTCAGTGGAGACCGTCTCGGGGTTGCAGTTGACGACCACGACCTCCTCCACCCCGTTGGCCTTCAGCGCCCACGCCATGTTCATGGTCCCCCAATCGAACTCCACGGAGCTACCGATGCGGTACGGGCCGGCCCCCAGGACCATGACCTTCCGCGCCTTCGTGGGCTTGGCCTCATCCTCGCTGCCGTTGAAGGTCATGTAGAGGTAGTTTGTGCGCGCGGGCCACTCCGCGGCGAGCGTGTCTATGACCTTCGTGACTGGCCTTATCTCCATCCTCTCCCTGAGCGACCTCGCGTGGTCTTCGTCCATGCCCACGGCTGCGGCGATCTGCTTGTCGGAGAACCCAAGCCTCTTCGCGTCGCGCACGAGCGTGGGGTCCCTCTCAATCCCCTCCTTCCCGCTCTTGGTAATGAGCCCGTACATCTCCACGATGTTCTTGAGCTTGTTCACGAACCATGGGTCGATGACGCTGAGCCTGCTCACCTCGTCCTCGGGGAGGCCCACCATCAGCGCCTCCACGACGTCGAAGATTATCTGGTCCGTCGGGTTCTTCAGCCTCTCCCTCAGGACCGCCAGGTCGTCGGTCTCCACGAACCTTCTTATCGCGCCGTCGTACCTGATGTTGAGCATCCTGGCCGCCTTCTGGATGGACTCCTCGAAGGTCCTGCCTATCGCCATGACCTCCCCTATGGACTTCATGGCCGTCCCGATGTTCCTCGACGCCCCCTCGAACTTCTTCGTGTCCCACCGCGGCATCTTGACGACGACGTAGTCGAGCGAGGGCTCGAAGAGGGCCGTGGTCACGCCCGTGACCTTGTTCTTGAGCTCCTCGAGGGTGTATCCGAGACAGAGCTTCGCGGCGATGTATGCGATGGGATAGCCGGTGGCCTTGGACGCGAGGGCCGATGACCGCGAGAGCCGGGCGTTGATCTCGATGGCGTTGTACCGCTCCGAACCCGGCTCGAGCGCGAACTGCATGTTGCACTCGCCCAGTATCCCGCACTTGGCGGCTGCCTTGAGGGAGAGGGACCGGAGCATGTGGTACTCCCTGTTGGTGATCGTCTGCGAGGGCGCGACGACGATGTTGTCCCCCGTGTGGACCCGCATGCTGAGGACGTTCTCCATGTTGCAGACGACCATGCTGTTCTCGATCCTGTCGCGCATCACCTCGTACTCGATCTGCTTCCAGTGCCCGATGTACTCCTCAATCAGGACCTGGTGCGCTATGCTGAGGTTGAGCCCCCTCTGGACGATCTCGGTGAGCTCCCTGTCGTTCCGCGCGACGCCGCCTCCCCTCCCCCCGAGCGTGTACGCGACCCTTAGGATGACCGGATAACCAATCTCCTTGACTATCCGCTTCGCGTCCTCGAGGGAGTAAGCCGGCTTGCTCCTGGGAACGGAAATCCCGACGTCCTGCATGGCCTCCTTGAAGAGCTCCCTGTCCTCCGTTATCTCGATCCCGGAGATCGGAGTGCCGAGGACCTTCAGACCGTACTTCTCGAGTATCCCCCTCCTCGCGAGACCAACCCCGCAGTTCAGCGCGGTCTGCCCTCCGAACCCCAGCATGATGGCATCCGGCCGCTCCTTCTCGATCACCGCCGTGACGAAGTCTGGGTTGACGGGCAGGAAGTAGATCTTGTCGGCCATCCTTGAGTCGGTCTGGATGGTCGCGATGTTCGGGTTGACCAAGAGGGAGCCGACTCCTTCCTCCCTCAGGGCCTTGAGGCACTGGCTGCCGGAGTAGTCGAATTGGCGGCCGCTTTAGCGGCTCTCGCCGGCTTCTCCGATCTTTATTGCCCCGCTTCCCAGAACTATCGCTTTCTTCACATTTTCATGGTTCGAACTTTCTCACCTACCATCTTCCTGCCGTCCATGAGGGAGGCAAACCTGTCGAAGACGAACTGGGCGTCGTAGGGCCCTGGAGATGCCTCGGGATGGAACTGGACCGACATGCACGGCTTCTTCGTGTGGATGAGCCCCTCGATGCTCTTGTCGTCCGCGTTCACGAACCAGGGCTTGAGGTCCGTCCGGTCGAGGCTCGCCCCGTCGACCGAGTAACCGTGGTTCTCGCTCGCTACGAAACCCCTCCCCGAGGCGAGGTCTACGATCGGCTTGTTCTGTCCCCGGTGGCCGTACTTCAGCTTGTACGTGATCGCGCCCTGCGAGATGGCCACGAGCTGCTGGCCGAGACAGATGCCCAGCGTGGGCATCTCCGACTCGATGAGCCTCGCTGCCGTCGCGATCGTCGCCCCGCAGAGGACGGGGTCACCGGGCCCGTTGCTTACGACCACACCCACGGGATCGTGCTTCACTACGTCCGCGTATGAGTAGTCGTAGGGCGCTCTCACCACCTTGTAGCCCCTCGTGAGGAGGTTGCGGATTATGCTGAGCTTGGTCCCGCAGTCGAGGAGGACGACCGACCTCTCGGAGTCGCCGTAGACCTGAGCCTTCTTCGGGGAGACCTTCTTCACGAAATCGATCGAACCGTACTTCGTGGACCGCTTGAGAAGCTTCAACAGCTCGCTCTTGGATGAGAGCTCGACCCCGTTGGCGAGGATGCCCATCATCACTCCCCTCTCCCTGAGCTTGGTGACCAGCGACCTCGTGTCAACGCCGCTTATGCCAGGGACGCCCTCGTTGCGCATCCACTCCGAGAGCGTCCGTCTGGAGGACCAGTGGCTCGGACGCTCGCAGTTCTCCTGCACCACGATCCCGCTTACCTTGATCGACTCCGACTCGAACTGCTGGGGAAGGCCCATGAGATCGAGGTCCTGCATGCTCGAGACTCCGTAGTTCCCTATGAGCGGGTAGGTGAACGTGAGGACCTGTCCCGCGAAGGAGGGATCGGTCATTGATTCGGGATATCCAACCATGCCCGTGGTGAAGACGACCTCGGCGACCGTCGTCGTCTCGGCACCGAAACCCTTTCCGAGGAAGAGCGAACCATCCTCAAGAAGAAGGACGGCCGGATTGCTCCCCTCAGTTTTCTCCATTACGTCTCTTAAAGAAGATATGTTCAGGACGGTGTGTTTTTAAACGCTTTGACGAATTAGCGCCTCTTGGTGGCGCGCGGACTCGCTTGATTCGAGCCATTTCCTCTCCTCCGATATCAGGTCCGTCAGCGCCGTGAATGCCTTCCCCACCTCCTTCATCTTTACCACGATTATGGTGTCGGTGTGACAGCTCACCGTGTCCTCGATGTTGACATGCCTCCGGGCAATCTGGTTGTAGAAGTTGATCAGGCATCCGGGCGTGGTCCTGATCTTGGTCGGGCTCTGGACGATAATTGCCGCGTAGTCGTCTCCCTCCTCAAGGATGACCGAGTCTGGCAGTCTGTCCCGTATCCTCTTGTGGAGCTTCTGGTCGAAGATCAGGGTGATCGAAGAGATGCTCTCGGAGACGTGGAGGAAGTCGTGCTGATAGCTGGCGAGCATGACGCTGACTGCCTCGACCGTCTTCCGCGTCTTCTCGACCGAGACCTTGGAGACATTGGTCCTCACGTTGACGACGCTCTCGCCAATCACCTCCCTGATCTCCTTCGAGGCCGGCGTGTACACCCCCCTGAGCCGCTTCATCGAGGTGATTATGCTCTCGATGTTCACCTCCCTGCCCAGCTTCTCCGATATGCGCGGCTGCAGCATCCTTGAGACCGCGCTGATGTTCGCGTAGTCCCTCGCCAACGCGTCCTGCAGTGACAGATCGTAGTCTATCTCGTCTCTGACCGCCGCGATAATACCGCCGGGAGTGACCGATTTCGTAACAAGAGACCCCTAATTTGGGTGCTTTATGGCCAAAATCTATAAAAACGTTTCATTGAGGCTCAAAAAAAGCTTGAAAGAGAAGATAGTCCTCGCTTACTCAGGCGGCCTGGACACCTCAGTAATCATCAGCTGGCTGCAGGAGAAGTACGATGCCGAGGTGATCACCCTGACGCTCGACCTGGGGCAGAAGGAGGATTTCAAGGAGATCGCGGCTAGATCCAAGGCCACAGGCGCGGCAAAGCACTACGAGATCGACGTCAAGGAGGAGTTCATCAAGGACTACATCCTCCCTTCCATCCGCGCAAACGGGATGTACGAGGGGAAGTACCCCCTCGCGACCGCGCTGGGTCGACCCCTGATTGCGACGAAGCTCGTGGAGGTCGCTGAGAAGGAAGGCGCCACGGCGGTCTCGCACGGGTGTACGGGGAAGGGTAACGACCAGGTGAGGATCGACGTCACCGTCAGGGCGCTCAACCCGTCTCTCAGGGTCATCGCGCCGGTGAGGGAGTGGAACATGAGCAGGGACCAGGAGTTGGTCTACGCCAAGAAGCACAACATAATGTTAAAGCCCTCGAACTCCATCTTCAGCATCGACCAGAACCTCTGGGGTCGGGCGATAGAGAGCGGACCGCTCGAGGACCCGAACACGGAGCCCCCGGCCAGCGCGTTCGAGTGGGTGACGCAGCCCAAGGACGCGCCCGACACGCCCGGATATATCGAGATAGGCTTCGTGGATGGCGTACCGAGATCACTGAACGGGGTGCAGAAGGACGGTCTCGCGCTCATCCGACAGGTAAACGCGTTCGCAGGGAAGCACGGAGTCGGGATCATCGACCACATCGAGGACCGGCTGGTCGGGATCAAGTCGCGGGAGGTCTACGAAGCCCCCGCCGCCGTCTCAATCATCGAGGCGCACAGGGACCTGGAGCAGCTCGTCCTGACGAGGCACGAGCTCGCGTTCAAGGCCGGCGTCGAGAGGGAGTGGTCTTGGCTCGTCTACTCGGGCCTGTGGATGGATCCCCTTCGCTCCGCGCTGGACAGCTTCGTAGACGCCACGCAGGGAAGGGTTACCGGGAGCGTCCGCCTGAAGCTGTACAAGGGAGGCATGCGTGTCGTCGGCAGAACGTCGCCCAACTCGCTCTACAAGGTCCGCCAGGCCACGTACCAGAAGGGGTCGACTTTCGACCAGTCATCAGCGGTCGGCTTCATCGAGCTCTGGGGCCTGCAGTCGAGGATAGCCGCGAAGATGGCATCAGGAGGGAAGAGGGGAAGAAATGCCAAACATACTGCGAGGAAGTCGAGTTAGAAGAGCAAGCAAGAGAGCGAACGACTTCATCTCCTCGATAGGCTTCGACACCCCCATCACGAAGCACGTCGTGTCGATAAACATGGCTCACATGCTTGCGCTGTACAAGTCGAAGGAGGTTACCCGGGAGGTAGCCTCGTCGTCTCTGAAGTTCCTCAGCGGACTCCCTGCGCAGTTAGACCTTGACAGGGACACCGAGGACGTTCACCACATGATTGAACAGGAGGCGATCAAGGCGATAGGGATGGACAAGGCGGGCTACCTCAACCTCGGCAAGAGCCGGAACGACCAGGTGGCCACGGCGCTGCGCATGGAGACCAGGGCGCGTCTGCTCGAGCTCTCGACCGCGCTTTGCAAGGTCCAGGACTCCCTTGCCCTCCTCATCCGCAGGTACGGGAAGCTGCCGATGCCGGGGTACACGCACCTCCAGCACGCCCAGCCGATCACCGTCGCGCACCACTTCCAGGGGTACTTCGAGGCGGTCCAGCGGGATCTGGAGCGGGCCGCCCAGGCCTACGCCCGCGTCAACCTCTCGCCCATGGGAGCCGCGGCGCTCGCGGGGACGTCCATCAAGATCGACAGGGAGTACGTCGCCTCCCTTCTCGGGTTCGAGGGTCTGGCGGAGAACGCAATGGACGCCGTCTCGTCACGGGACTTCGCGCTGGAGACCATCTCGGTCGCCGCGATGGCGATGGTGAACCTAAGCCGGATGGCAGAGGAGGTGATCCTGTGGAGCACCTCCGAGTTCGGCTTCGCCGAGGTCGCCGACGAGTTCAGCGCGACGAGCAGCATCATGCCCCAGAAGAAGAATCCTGTGGTCCCAGAGACGGTCAGGGCCAAGTGTGGCTCCGTGCTGGGGGAGCTGACCGCCGCTTTCACGATAACAAAGGCTCTGCCGAACTCCTACAATCTTGACCTACAGGAGGTCACGCCGCACCTCTGGAGGGCCACCGACGACGCGCTGGCTTCAGCTGTGCTGATGGCGGAGGTCCTCTCTTCCCTGAAGCTCAACCCTGACCGCCTCCTCCTCTCGGTCCGAGGCGACATGTCCACGGCTACGGAGCTCGCCAACCACCTCGTGAAGGAGCAGGGCGTCCCGTTCCGTCAGGCACATGCCATCGTCGGAGAGATCGTGAGGAAATCGGTCGAGAACGGCTCGACCCTTGAGGAGACGGCTCTGAAGGAGATGCCATCGGTCTCGGGCCGCGTGACCGGAAGGGCGGTAAAGATTGATAAAGACCAGCTTCGAAACGTGCTCGATGCACTCAAAACCCTTGAATTGACACGCACCGCAGGTGGGGCAAACCCACACGCAGTGCCCCGTCTCCTCCTCAAGGACTCTCGCTCCCTCAAACAGAATCTCTCATGGATAGCTCGAGCGAGGAGTTCGCTGAAGGAGGCCGACGGCCGACTCAGAGACCAGGTGAGCAAGACCGAAGGCGAGGTGATTAGATGATAGCAAAGTGCGAAGAGTGCGACGCAGACATAACCATCCCAGAGGACGCCATCGTCGGCGAGATAGTCCAGTGCAAGGAATGCAGCGGCGAGTACGAGGTCGCCTCGATGAACGGGGGGAAGGTCACGCTCAAGCCTGCAGAGGTCGCCGAAGAGGACTGGGGCGAGTAGATGAAGATCACAATCGTCTTCGATAGGATCCGGGGCGAGGAGAAGTGGCTGGTGCACGAAGCCAAGAAGTCGGGGCACACCACGGAGCTCGTCGACGGTAGGTTGCTCTCCTTTGAGGTCACCGACCGGGACGCCAAGAACCGCTTCGGGGACGTCGTTCTTCAGCGCTGCATCAGCTACTACCGCTCCAGCTTCCTGACACGGATCATGGAGAACTTCGGCGCCTACGTGATTAACAGCTCCAAGGTCTCGGACATCTGCGGGAACAAGCTGATGTGCTCGATGGTGCTGGCCAAGGCCGGAGTCCCCACCCCCAGGACATTCGTCGCCCTCTCGTCAGATTCGGTGGACCAGACCGCCGAGCAGGTAGGATACCCTGTCGTCATGAAGCCCTTCGTCGGGAGCTGGGGGAGGATGATCAGCATCGCAAAGGACCCCCAGATCCTCGACACGATAGTCGAGCTTAGGGAGTCGATACCGAACCCGATAGAGCACATGTACTACCTCCAGGAGTTCGTGCAGAGGCCCCCAAGAGACATTCGCGCAATAGTCGCCGGGGAAGAGATAATCGCGACGATCTACAGACACGCGTCGGAGAACGAGTGGAGGACGAACGTTGCCCGCGGAGCCACGACCACGTCCTTCAAGCCCGACAAGGAACTCACTGAGATCGTCCACAAGGCGGCGCACGCCGTCGGGGGCGGGATTCTAGGGGTCGACGTGATGGAGTCTAAGGAAGGGTACGTGGTGCACGAGGTGAACAACACGGTCGAGTTCAAGGGAGCACAGGCTGCATCGAAGACGAAGATCGCCAAGAAGATGATGGACTTCGTGATTAGGAGCGCGAAGAAGTAGATGGTCCGCGTGGGCGTAGTGGGCGCCTCAGGCTACGCCGGCGGCGAGCTGGTCAGACTCCTCCTGAAGCACGGGAAGGTCTACCTCACCTTCGCGACCTCTAGGAAGAACGCTGGCGAGTACTTGTTCAGGGTACATCCGAACCTCAGGGGGATGACGGAGATGCAGTTCATCGACAACGACGTCTCGAAGATAACGGAGATGGCGGACCTCGTGCTGACCGCCATGCCCCACGGCAAGTCCCTCGGCATGATCTCCCAGCTCGCGGCGTCGGGCCTGAAGGTCGTCGACCTCAGCGCCGACTTCCGGCTCAAGAACGCGGCCGATTACGAGACGTGGTACGGCTTCAAGCACCCCGACCCGGAGCTCCTTGCCAAGTTCGTCTATGCGATCCCGGAGCTCAACAGGGACGAGATTGCGAAGACGAGCCTCGCGGCGTCGCCGGGATGCATGGCGATAACCTCCATCCTAGCCATGGCACCCCTCTTCAAGCAGAAGGAGTTCCCCGTCGACAGGAACCACGTGGTCGTGGACGCCAAGATCGCCTCGTCCGGCGCTGGCGGCAAGCCGTCGCTCTCGACCCACTTCTCTGAGAGGTACGGTGTGATCAGGCCCTACAAGCCGGTTGGGCACAGGCACACAGGGGAGATCGAACAGCAGCTGTCCTGGCTCGGAGAGAGCAAGGTCACCGTCTCGATGTCCGCCCACGCCATCAACATGGTCAGGGGGATACTCTCGACCTGCCACGTCTTCTACGAGGGAGACATTCAGAACTCCACCCTGTGGAAGATCTACCGGGCCCAGTACGGGGACGAGCCGTTCATCCGGATGATAAAGGACAGGAAGGGCCCTTTCAGGCTCCCGGACCCCAAGGTAGTGATAGGCTCCAACTTCTGCGACGTCGGTTTCGAGCTGGACGAGAGGGGGCACCGGATTGTGGCGATCGGGGCGATCGACAACCTCCTGAAGGGGGCGGCCGGCAATGCAGTCCAGGTGATGAACCTAATGCTCGGCTTGGACGAGAAGCAGGGGATCTATGATGCCCCGCTGCACCCGGTGTGACCGCAGTGAGGATTGTAATCAAGCTGGGGGGCGACATCGTGAAGGGAGAGTTTCCGCCGGGGCTGTTGGCTGACATAAAGACGGTCAGCTCCTCGAACCAACTCATACTGGTACACGGGGGAGGAGACACCGTCACCGAGATCGCCACGAAGCTCGGGAAGGAACAGAGGTTCGTCGTCTCTCCGGACGGGATCAAGAGCCGTTACACGGACAGGGAGACGATGGACATCTACACGATGGTCATGTGCGGCATGATTGCCAAGAGGCTCCTAGAGACCCTCGCCAGGAACGGGATCAGGGCCGTCTCGCTCTCCGGGCTGGACGGAGGGGTGCTCAGAGCCACCCGGAAGAAGAAGCTCCTGATCGTCGACGAGCGGTCCCGGAAGGTCGTGATAGACGGCGGTTACACGGGAAAGATGCAGTCCGCCGACGGGGCGGTAATAGACGCGCTGCTAGAAAGAGGCTTCATCCCGGTCGTCTCGCCCGTCGCGATGGGCGACGAGGCCGAACCTCTCAACGTCGACTCTGACAGGGCCGCGGCCTATCTGGCGGTAGGGACGCACGCCGACGCCGTACTGTTCCTCACCGACGTGAAGGGGCTGAAGCTGGACGGGAACGTGGTCGAGGGCCTGACCGTCCAGGAGGCACGATCCTCCCTTCCGAAGATTGGTTTCGGCATGCAGAAGAAGGTCCTCGCCGGGATCGAGGCGATGGAGGGAGGCGTCAGGGAGGTGATAATCGCCTCGGGGTTCGGGCCGTCCCCTCTCACGGCCGCGATGGCACACGAAGGTTGCACCGTGATTAGCTCATGATGAACATAATGGAAGCTGAGGAACTCCACGGGCCGCAGACCTACCAGAAGTTCCCGGTCGTGATCGTGCGGGGCTCAGGGGCGGAGGTGTGGGACGACCAGAACAACCCGTACGTGGACTGCATGGGGGGATATGGGGTGGCGATCGTAGGGCACTGCAACCCCGAGGTCGTGGCCGCGGTCAAGAGCCAAGCGGAGCGCCTGATCACATGCCACAGCTCCCTCTACAACGACGCGCGCGCGACCTTCCTGGAGAAGCTCACTTCGTGCACGCCGAAGGGGCTCGACGCCGCGTTCCTCTCGAACAGCGGGGCGGAGGCCAACGAGGTCGCGATAAAACTCGCCAAGAAGTTCACGGGTAAGAAGGGGCTGATAGCGATGAAGGGCGGCTTTCACGGGAAGACCGCCGGCGCGCTCTCCGCCACATGGAGCAAGAAGTACAAGGATCCCTTCGAGCCGCTGCTCCCGTACTTCAAGCACGTCGAGTTCGGGAACCTCCTAGAGCTCGAGGCGGCGATAGACGCGGACACGGCGGGAGTCATGCTCGAGCCGATCCAGGGCGAAGGCGGGATCATACTCCCTCCTCCGGACTACCTGAAGGGCGTCCGGGAGCTGTGCGACAGACGGGGAATCCTCATGATCGCCGACGAGGTCCAGACCGGGCTCGGCCGCACCGGGAAGCTCTGGGCCGTCGAGAACTGGGGGGTCGTGCCCGACGTCCTGGTCTCCGCGAAGGGCCTCGCAGGCGGGGTCCCCATCGGGGCGACCATAGCCCGGCGGGAGGTGCTCCACTCGCTCAAGAAGGGCGAGCAGACGAGCACGTTCGGCGGCAACCCCCTCTCGTGCGCTGCGGGAACCGCCACTCTCGACTACATCATCAAGAACGACCTGCCCGGCCAGGCGGTCACCAAGGGGGCCCTCTTCCTCGACCTACTCAAGGACGTCGTAGGCAGGCACAAGACGGCCAGGGAGGCGAGGGGCCTCGGCCTGATGCTCGCCCTCGAGATGAGGGTGGACATCCAGAACATGCTCCTGAGATCGATCAAGGAACGCGTCCTGTTCACCTACTCCGGACGGACTGTGTTCAGGCTCCTCCCGCCCCTCGTGATCACAGAGCAGCAGATCCGGCGGGTCGCAGAGGTTCTGGACAGGGTACTTACATCAGAGGAGATGAAGCCTTCTGGATAAGACCGACGAGCGGATACTCGAACAGCTGCGGAAGGACTCTCGGGTCTCGTTCGTGGACGTAGCCAAGAAGATCGGCCTCTCGGACGCAGCGGTAAGGCGGAGGATCAAGAACCTCGAGAAGGATGGGACGATCACCAAGTTCACGATCGAGGTCAGCGAGCCCAAGCTCACCAGCGCGATCACGTACGTCTCCGTGAGTCCCTCTAACCCGACGTCCGAAGTCAGCAGGAAGATTATGTCGGTCAAGGGCGTGGAGACGATCTACGAGACGACGGGGCCGTTCGACATCGCGGCGATAATTAGCGGTGCTGATATCGCTGAAGTTAACAAGTCCGTGGAGGAGATCCGCAGGATAAGCGGCGTCCTCAACACGAACACGACGATAGTCCTGCGGACGCTGCGGTGATTTTCCGACGAATATCATTAAATAACGTGGAACCTCGACACGCCGAAGTTTGAAGATAATCCCATGAACTGTCCAGAATGCGACGCCGCGCTGCCGATTCCGCCGGACGCCATACAGGGAGAGGTCGTGTCCTGCAAGGACTGCGGCGCCTCCTATGAGGTAGTCAAGGACAAGGAGTCAGGTGCGCTCTCCGTCCGCCCGGCCGAGCTCGAGGAAGAGGACTGGGGAGAGTAGCAATGGCATCCTTCACACTCCTCTACGACCTGATACGATGGGAGGAGAAGGCCATCGTTGACGCCGCCAAGAAGAAGGGCGTTCAGGCGAACCTAGTCGACGCCAGGGAGCTCACACTTGAGGCGACCGGGAAGAGCAAAGGGATCCCCGACCACCTGGTCCTGGAGAGGTGCGTCAGCCACTACAGGAATATCCATGCGACTGCGACGCTGGAGTCGCTCGGGCACCGCGTGGTCAACAACTTCCAGTCAGCCAACATCTCGAGCGACAAGCTCTTCGGGAGCCTCGCTCTAGCGCGCGCCGGGATTCCCACGCCCCGGACGTTCGTCGCGTTCACCGAGGAGGCGGCGCTCAAGTCCCTCGAAGAGCTGGGTTACCCGGCGGTAATCAAGCCGGTGGTCGGGAGCTGGGGGCGACTGTCCGCCCTTCTCAAGGACAGCGACTTCGCCACCGCGATACTGGAGGACAGGGAGTACATGTATCCCATGTACCAGGTCTACTACCTCCAGGAGTTCGTCAAGCGCCCGCCCAGGGACATAAGGTCGTTCGTCGTGGGAGACCAGACGGTGGCCGCGATCTATCGACTTTCTGCTTCAGACTGGCGGACGAACACAGCCAGGGGCGGCAAGGCGGAGCCCTGCCCGATAACCCCAGAGCTGAACGAGCTCTCGCTCCGGTCCGCGAGGGCCGTCGAGGGGGAGATCGTCGGGGTCGACCTCATGGAGTCCCCAGACGGCCTCGTCGTCCACGAGGTCAACAGCACGACCGAGTTCAAGAACACCGTTCCAGCGACCGGAGTCGACATCCCGGGCCTGATGGTGGACTACCTCGTCTCCCTGGAGAAGAGATGAGCCCGTGGAGGACGAGGTCCGGCTCCTGCTAGATTCGCTCCGGATCTACTCTCCCACCAACAATGAATCTAGGCTCTCCCGGCTACTCCAATCGAGGATGCAGGAGCTGGGATTCAAGAACGTCCGCACCGACCGCGCCGGGAACTCGATTGGCGAGATGGGGACCGGGAAGCGGCACCTGCTGTTCTGCGGGCACATGGACACCGTGCCGGGCGTCATAAGGGTCAGGAGGGAAGGCGACAGAATCTACGGGCGAGGGGCCGCCGACGCCAAGTCCCCGATGTGCGCCATGATCTCTGCCGCCGCGGCCGCGAAGAACCCATCCGTGCGAGTGACGATGGCATGCGTGACCAGGGAGGAGGGGGACAGCCTTGGGGTCAAGACGCTAATCGAAGACGGGGGTGACTACGAGGCCGCGGTCTTCGGCGAGCCCGGTGGGGCGAACCGCGTCGCGCTCGGGTATCGCGGCAGGGTGGAGGGGGTGCTCACCGCAAAGACCCACGGGGGGCACGCATCCTCCTCCTGGGCCCACGCCAGCGCGGTCGACGAGGCTCTGGCTGTCGTCCTGAAGATGCGCGAGTACGAGAAGTCCAACGCGGTGGGGGAAGACCACTATCGCTCGGTCAACGTCTCGGTAACGATGATCAGGGGAGGCTCCTACTCTAACGTCATCCCGAAGTCCTGCACCGTGACCCTAGACGTGAGGTTGCCCCCTGGCGCGACATCGGCGGCGATCGAATCGGATCTGGCGGGGGTTCTTGAGGACCACGCACGGACGAGGTCGGACGTCGCGTTCAGGCTCCGTTTCGAGGAGGCCACCGAGGCGTACGAGGCGCCGAAGGACTCGCTCGTCGTCAGGGCCTTCCAGCGCTCCATAATCAAGGGCCTCTCGACCCGGCCGGTTCTGACCCACAAGACGGGCACGGGGGACATGAACACGCTCGCGCAGCTCATGGGGATTCCATGCGTCACGTACGGCCCGGGTGACTCGAAGCTCGAGCACACCGAGGGGGAGTACGTGGAGGTCGGTGACTACCTCAGCTCCATCAAGGTCCTCAAGGGCGTGATCCACGAGTTCGCGACGCTGTGATGAGGCGCCTCCCGTCTCAAACACAGAAAAGGAGATAGCCGCCCCGGGCCGGGGCCACCGTGCCCCCAGAGTCCCACCCAGATGAGTAGCACCGAACCAAGAATCCCCGAGAAGAAACCTGGCAGAGGTTCTTGGGCTCTGACGCTCCTGCCGCTGAACGCAGGAGTCCAGGGCTTCAGCACCATGGTCCCGCTGTACATCCTCAGCCTCGGGGGGACCGTCATCGACGTCGCCCTGATGACGACCCTCTACAACTTCGTGCTCATACCCTCGTCCATCTTCTGGGGAAGGATGACCGACCGCCTGGCCAGGAGGAGGTTCTTCTTCGTCGTGACCTGCGTCGGGTGCACGCTGATCTTCGTCGCCATGTTCCTGCTCCCGGACCTCAGGGCGCTGACCGTCCTCTATGCGGCGCTCGGGTTCGTGATAAGCGCGAACTCGGCCTCCACGAACCTCCTCGTCATGGAGACCTCGGAGAAGAAGAAATGGATCTCCTCCTTCTCGAGGCTGAACCTGGTCGCGAGCGCGGGGTCGATAATAGGCCTCGCCGTCGGCTTCGTCTGGACCAGCGCGCTCCCGCTCGAGGCGTTCCTGCTCTTCTGCGCGGGCGCCACCGGGGTGGGTATCGTGCTGTCGTACTACCGCATCCCAGAGCCCGCGGTCACCCTCGAGACGACCCAGCTCTCCTTCCACCCTTCCGGCTACCTCTCCAGGGTATACCAGAGCATGACCTTCGTCCTGGGACACATCGTGCTCTCGCCGCCGTCGCCGAAGGGCATCCTGAGGGCCCTCCGCGCCACGAAGGCCGGAGCCATGACCGGGCGGGCGCTCCTCTTTCTCTCGATGTTCCTCTTCACCACCTCAAGCGCCCTCCTGAACACATCGTTCACTCCCTTCCTGTCGGAGTCAGGGGTGGTGGACAGTGAAATCTTCGCCGTGTCCCTGGTCAACATCGTCATCCAGACGGGGGTCTACCGGTGGGTGGGCGATATCATAAACCGATTCGGCGGAGTTAGGATCGGTTCCTACGCCGTCTTGGTCCGAGCGGCGCTCTACATGGTCTTCGCCGCCTCGGCCCTCGTCTTCCGCGGCACCCCCCTCTTCCTAGTGGCCGCGGTCTTCTACGGGATGATCGGCGTCGTGTACGCATTTTGGAACTCAGCGACCTCGGTCACCCTGATGTCGAACCTCGGCCAGGCGAAACAGGGTAACGTCCTCGGCGGCTACGCGGCGCTGGGCGCCCTCGGCACCGTTGTTGGCTCCCTCTTCACGGGGTACATCTCGTACTACCAGGGCTACTCGACGACCTTCACAACGGCGGCCGCGGTGATGCTGGTCTCCTTCTTCGTGCTGGAGGCTTCGCTCAAGAGCTTCGGTTACACGAAGCGCCGCTCGAAGGACGCGGGACCGGCCCCGCCCGCTAGCTGATCAGCTTGTACTTCAGGCGCGCCTGCGCCAGCGCCGAGACAAGTGATTTGGTGTGCTCCATGTTCTGGGTCTCGAGGTTCAGGGTGACCTCGGCCCTCCCGATCGGAACGTCGCGCCCCACCCGCTCGTGAACCACGCTTACGACGTTGGCCCTCGCCTGGGCGACCACGGCCAGGATGTCGCTCAGAGCCCCGGGCTTGTCCGAGAGCGTGATCCTCACCCTGAGGAGGCGGTGCGCCCTCTCGAGGCCCTTTGCTACAATCTGGTCGAGGATGTACATGTCGATGTTCCCTCCGCTGACCACGACCCCGCACTTCTCTCCCTTCGCCTTGACCAGCCCGGCGAGGCACGCGGCGACGCCGACCGCTCCGGCCGGCTCAGCAACCGTCTTCATCCTCTCCAGCATTATGAACTCGGCGCCGGCTATCTCGGTGTCGCTGACGAGGACGAAGTCGTCGACGAGCCGCCTGATGAGCTTGTAGTCGAGCTTCCCCGGGTGCTTCACCGCGATGCCGTCCGCGATCGTCTCCTCGGCCTTGAACGGGACCAGACGGGCGGTCTTGAACGCCATGTACATCCCCGGGAACGCCTGGGATTGCACCCCGACGACCCTCACCTTCGGGTTGATCGCCTTCGCCGCGACTGAGACGCCCGCGATCAGGCCCCCGCCTCCTACCGGAACGATGAGCGTCCCGAGGTCCGGCTGGGCCTCGAGCATCTCCAGACCCACCGTCCCCTGTCCTGCGATCACCTTCGGGTCGTCGAACGGATGGACGAAAGTGCTCCCCTCCTTCGAGGATATCCTCCTTGCCATCTCCAGGGTCTCGTCGAAGGTCGAACCGTGCAGGATCACCCTCGCCCCGTATCCTTTGGTCGCGTCTATCTTCGCCGGCGACGCGCTCTCGGGCATGACGATCGTGGACTTGGTGTCCAGGAGCGTCGCGGCGTGCGCCACTCCCTGGGCGTGGTTCCCCGCCGAAGAGGCGACCACCCCTTTCCTCCTCTCGGAGTCCGAGAGCGAGTAGATCTTGTTGTACGCTCCCCTAAGCTTGAACGAGCCCGTCCGCTGCAGGTTCTCCATCTTGAGGTAGAGGTCCATCCCGGAGAGCTCGCTCAGAGTCCGCGACGTATCCAGAGGGGTCCTCCTCGTGACGCCCTCGAGGACCTTCGCGGCCTCTTCGACGTCCTTCAGCGTGACCTCCTGCTCACTCAAGTTGATTTCCACTCGAACGGGTCGCCCAGGTTCCACACCGGGTCGTTGTACTTCGGCAAGAGCGACTCCGCCATCCGGCGCTCTGAGTCGGTGGGCTGCTGGGGCTTAATCTCCTCGCCAATCTCTCCCTCAACCACACTTCGCATCGAGGCGATAAATGCATCTGACCCTATACCAGTGTTCGCGACCTTCATCGCCCTGGACCTGGTGTACCTCCTCTCGAGCTCGACCCCCGAGGGCTGGGTCAGCGCTGCGGCCTCCTCAAGGTCCGCGTCGAGCAGAAGAGTGCCGTGGCAGAGCAGCCCTCCCCTGGAAAGGTACGCGGCCATGCCGCTGACCTTTCCCTCGGCCGAGAGGATCCTGTTCGGCGCGTCCAGCCAGGTCTTGACACCACAGGCGGCCGCCGCCTCCACTACCACATCGGCGGCCATCCTGAAGACCTCGCGGACCCCCCAGGTGTACCTTATCCCGCCGCCCTTGAACTCCCTCCCGACGAAGAGGGACCAGTTGATGTTCCCGCTGCCGTTGTATATCGCCCCGCCCGCGGTCACCCTCCGGACTATCGGAATCTCCTCCCTTGCGCACCTCTCCACGTCCGTCTCGAAGCGGGCGAGCTGCGCCCTCCCTATGATTACGGACCGCTCGTTCCCCCAGAGCCTCAGCAGCAGCCCGTCGTTCCCCCGGAGCAGGGCCTCCTCGAGAGCGAGGTTGGCTTGGGTCCCTTCAGCCCCGTCCAGGATTAGCCTCGACTCCAAGAGGGTGGCCTCCCGGGGCGGACGCCCTCAAAAGAATTTCTCGCCCGTCGCATCTTTAAAGGGACCGGGCCGGCCCTCCACCGTTCTTGAAGAGACCCGCCTACCGCTTCCTCCCTGACATCGCACTGGCGGACGTGGCCTTCGCCGCAAAGGCCGACTCGCCCGGCGGCCTCTTCGAGGCCTGCGCCAAGGCCCTCACCGAGGTGATGGTCGACCGGAGGAGCGTGAGACCCGTGGTCGAGAAGCGGCTGAAGATGAAGACCAGCGACATCGACGGGCTCCTGTACGATTTCCTTACCCAGCTGATAGTCCTGAAGGACGTCGACTCGCTCCTCTTCAAGAGCTTCGAGGTGCACGTCTCCCGCGACGGGCGCTCCCTGGTCTGCGATATGAAGGGCGACACCATAGACAGGGAGAACCACCGCCTCCGGAACGACGTCAAGGCGGTGACGATGCACATGTTCGGAGTGAAGCACGAGGGCGGAGTCTGGAGGGCCACCGTGGTCCTAGATATCTGACCTCCCGACAAAGACTTAAACTCCCTACGGAGCCGACGCGACCGAACCCAGTCGATTTAGATGCCAGTGCCTCCACAAACTAAGCAGGTCTCAGAGGTCATCTGGGAAATCCCGGTGAGCTACAAGCAAGGGATGAACGTCCCCGCCCGAATCTACGCGACCAAGAAGCTCCTCGAGGGGATGGACCAGGGCGTCATCGAGCAGGTGACCAACGTGGCCTCGCTCCCGGGGATCCAGCGATACTCCTATGCCATGGCCGACGCCCACTGGGGCTACGGGTTCCCGATAGGCGGCGTCGCGGCGTTTGACCCGGAAAAGGGGGTCATCTCGCCCGGAGGGATCGGTTTCGATATCAACTGCGGCATGCGCCTCATCCGCACCAATCTGCGGCTAAAGGAGGTCAAGCCGAAGGTAAAGGAGCTCATCGACCTGCTCTTCCAGCTCGTCCCGACCGGCGTGGGCGTCAAGGGGTTCGTGAAGGTCAACCAGCCGGGCTTCGAGGAAGTAATGCGCTGGGGGGTCAAGTGGTGCAGCGAGAACGGCTACGGCTGGGACGAGGACGCGAAGATGGTGGAGGAGGGCGGGTTCATCAAGGGCGCAGACCCGGCGAAGGTCAGCCGGCAGGCCTCGAGCCGAGGCATCCAGCAGCTCGGGACGCTGGGCTCGGGCAACCACTATCTGGAGATTCAGGTCGTCGACCCGTCCAGGTTCTTCGACGCGAAGATGGGGAAGAACTTCGGGCTCGTCCACGACGACCAGGTCGTCATCATGATCCACTGCGGGTCGAGGGGGTTCGGGCACCAGATCGGGTCCGACTATCTGCGGATCTTCGACGGCGCGATGAAGCGCTACGGAATCGAGGTGCGGGACAGGGAGCTCGCCTGTGCCCCGTTCTCCTCGAACGAGGGCCAGGACTACTACGGCGCTATGGCCTGCGCGGCGAACATGGCCTTCGCGAACCGCCAGGTGATCGTCCACAGGGTGAGGGAGGCGTTCCAGAAGGTCTTCCACCGAGACCCAGAGGCGCTGGACATGCACATCATCTACGACGTCTGTCACAATATCGCCAAGGTGGAGAAGCATGCTCTTGACGGGGCGACCCGGGAGCTGGTCGTGCACCGCAAGGGCGCGACGAGGAGCTTCGGGCCCGGCCACCCGGACATCCCCGCTCCATATCGTCAGATCGGACAGCCCGTCATCATCGGGGGCTCCATGGAGACCGGGTCCTACCTGCTCCTGGGGACTGCCAAGGCCATGGCCGACACGTTCGGGTCTACGGCCCACGGCTCGGGGAGGACCATGTCCAGGACGGCCGCGAGGAGGGACGTGAACGGCGAGGCCCTCCAGAAGAGCATGGAGAAGAGGGGGATCTACGTGAAGGCCGCGACCTACGACGGCCTCGCCGAGGAGGCTGGCATTGCCTACAAGGACATCTCGGAGGTCGTGGAGACTATGCACACGGCCGGGATATCCCTGAAGGTAGCTGCCCTGAGGCCTATCGGCAACATCAAGGGCTAGCCGATGTAACCGGGTTGGCCTGAGCGCACTGCCCCGCGGGTGTCCGCGCCCTCGTCGGACATTCCTTGGATTTTTCCGATAAGTTCCTTCGCTTCGCTCGCCCTGTCCTTGAGCGCCGTGAGGTCGATGTCGAGCTTCAGGATCTTGGAGAGCGCCTCCAAAACGACCTGGGACGCGACCGGGTCGACGAGGTACCCAGAAGTCTCCCCCAGGAGGCACGCGCCGTCAAGTCCGAGGAGCCCGGCCATCCCGATGATTATGCCGTTCATACCGCTTATCCCGCCCTCCTTCATCGCCCTGACACCGTTCTCGGTGAGTTCGGAGAGCAGCTCCTGCGAGGTCGCGGCGCCGAAGACCCGCTGCTCCGCGGTGAACCCTCCGGTTATGTATGCGGCCAGCGAGAAGACGGTCGTCGCGCCCCGCTTCATCGCCCCCCGGAGGACCATCTCCGAGAGCTCGTACTCACCCTCTGAGGTGGTGGGCTGAGCGTCGGCGGTGAACACGAGAAGGTCGTTCCGCTGCCCAGTCTCGCAGTGGTAGAGCTCGCCCCTTATCGCGCGGCCGATCCCCCCCTCATCCACGTTCGCGTGCGGTGGAAAGCTTCCGGAGTAGAACTCCTCGAATGGCTTCCCCTTGAACGACGCTACCAGGTGGTCGACGGCCAGCTTCCCGACGTACCCACTCCCCGGAAGCCCGCAGATCAGGATGGGGCTCTTCACCTTCGGCTCGAAGAGGTTCCTGGGGGCGATCTCTTCCTGTCTACTCTCCAACTTGCCCTTCTTCCTTGTTGAACTTGAACTTGTCCTTGAGGTCGATGAACTTGCCCTTCTCCTGGACCTTGATGGACGTCTTGAGGCTGAACCTCAGGCCGAGGGACCTGAAGACCTCCAGTAGCTCGCCTCCGCTGATCTTCTCGGTCTCCTTGTGCTCCTTGATGTACTTCGCAAGGTAGTCCACGACGATGGGCGTCTCCTTGGGGTAGTAGGAGTACGCGGCCTGGAGCACTTCGTCCCCCCTGTCGTAGAGGGTGTCCAGGACTATCTCCCGGTTCGCCTTCTCCAGTGGCTTCGGAGCCGTCGCTAGCTGGACCCTCCTCTTCAGCAGGGCCATCTTCTTTGCATTGATTCTCCGGAGCTCGGCGTCCTCTTCCAACGCGGTCGAAGGACCGTCCAACCTGCAGTTAAATCCCTTTCTGGGGGCGTGGCCGTCCCGCACTCTTGCCAGGCGGAGCCGCCTCGCGATTCCTTGGCGCTTATACGCCCTACCGGGCTCTATCCTTGATGATCCGCGGTTACTGCGTCCGATGCAGGAAGGGGAGGGGGGTTCAGAAACCCTACTCCGTGGCAGTGCCACAGGTGCAGGAACCTCTACTGCGAGAGATGCTGCAAGAAGAAGGCGGGATGGATATTCAAGAAACCGGTCTGCCCCGAGTGCGGGATAGAGCTCGCCGAGGGCGGGTCTAGGTTCGGGGCCGGTTACCCCTCGGACGCCGGATCGGGCTGGGGTCAGTGAACGGGGGTCCGTCCGCCCT
>Ga0182014_10001652_pt1 | contig 29448 bp, 30 predicted proteins | sample 612S2DmetaG_FD_120489 | JGI IMG/M metagenome (GOLD analysis project Ga0182014, IMG submission 120489) | Permafrost microbial communities from Stordalen Mire, Sweden - 612S2D metaG | ecosystem: Environmental > Terrestrial > Soil > Wetlands > Permafrost | place: Sweden: Stordalen | collected... | reverse complement strand
CGCAACTCGATCTCCACGCCGTCGAACACCGCGGTGCCGATCCGCGGGAAGCGGAATTCGGTGAACGGATCAAGCCAGCTGGTCTCGAAGGCGATGCCATGCGCGCGCAGATCGGCTGCCACGTCGGCGATGTCCTGGATCACGAAGTGTGGCAACAGGTATCGCCCGTGCAAGTTTTCGCCGTGTCGAATCAGCGGGGCGCGCAACGGTTCATCCCAGAACCACGCCACCAGGGAACGCACCAGCAGCGACTGCACCATCGCCATCCGCAGATGCGGCGGCATCTCGAAGCCGCGCAGCTCCAGCAGCCCGAGCCTGCCGCGGGGGCCGTCTGGGCTGTAGAGCTTGTCGATGCAGAACTCGGCGCGATGGGTGTTGCCGGTGATATCGGTCAGCAGGTGCCGCAGCGCGCGGTCGGTCACCCACGGTGGTGGGGTGCCGCCCTTGGATGAAGAAGCCAGCCGCGCGATCTCGGCAAACGCGATCTCGAGTTCGTAGAGCGCCTCCGGGCGGCCCTCGTCAACCCGCGGCGCCTGCGACGTGGTACCGACAAATCTGCCGGCGAACAGGTAGGACAGCGACGGGTGTCGCTGCCAGTAGGTCAGTAGCGAAACCAACAGGTCCGGGCGGCGCAGCAGCGGTGAGTCCGCCGGTTTGGCGCCCCCGAGCGTGATGTGGTTGCCGCCGCCGGTGCCGCCGTGGGTGCCGTCGATGTCGAACGACTCCGTGGACAACCGGGCCAACCGGGCCTGTGCGTAAAGGGTTTCCAGCAGTTCGGTTTGCTCGGCGAAACTTGCGGTGGGTGCGACGTTGACCTCGATGACGCCGGGGTCCGGCGTAATCGTCGTGGACTGCAGCCGTGGGTCCGGTGGGGGGCCGTACCCCTCGATCACAACCGGGCACCGGGCCTTGGCCGCCGCGCTTTCGAGTCGGGCAATGAGGTCGACGAAGTGCTCGAGCGCCTCGGTGGGCGGCAGGAAGATGTACAACAGCGCCCCCCGACCGTCATCGCGAACCTCGGCGACCATAGCGGTCGTCGGCGCGGTCTCGTCGTCGTCGAGCACGGCGTCCTCGCTGTCGGGCTCCTCCGGCAAGGGGTCTTCGACTGTGCTGGGGTCGACTTCGAGCGACGGTCGCGGCGGCTCCCAGCTGATCGAATCCAGCGGCAGCCGCAGGCCTGCGGGCGAATCCCCCTCGAGCAGCGCGATGTGACCGCGGCGCAGTCGCCAGTCCGCGCTGGCCCAGCCGAGATCGTCGTCGCGTCGGTGCAGCGGCAGCACGAACGCCGCCGGGGACGTGGTGGATTCATCCAGACGCGCCAGCAGCGCGGCGCGGCCCGCGGCGGTGTCTGAGCCGGTTTCGGGAGCGAGGTCGTCGCCGGATTCCACCGGGTCTCCCTCAGGCAGCCGGACGGTGGCCGCCAGCCGGGACAGCGGATCCTCGTAGGCCGGCCGTACCTGCGAGAGCGGCAGCCCCAAGCTCTCGGCGACGCCGGCGAGCACCCGGTAGGCCGCGTCGTCCTCCGCGGGGATGGTGGGCTCGTCATCACTTTTCCAAGGGTCGGCCAGCAGCGCGTCGTTCGTCCACAGCGGTAGCCCGTCGGTGCGCCAGTACAGCCCGATCTGCCAGCGGGGCAACGGCTCTCCCGGGTACCACCTGCCTTGTCCGCGGTGGATCAGCCCCTGCGGGGCCCACACCGCCTTCAGCCGGGCGGCCAGATCGGATGCCCGCTGGCGTTTATGCGGGCCGTCAGCGGCTGTCGTCCACTCCTCGTCGACCTGGTTGTCCACCGACACGAACGTCGGCTCGCCGCCGACGGTCAGCCGGACGTCGGCGGCCGCCAGCTGTTCGTCGACGCGCTGGCCGACGGCGCATATCGTCTGCCATGCCTTGTCGATGTAGGGCAGCGTGACACGCGGGTCTTCGTGGACCCGCGTGACCGTGTTGGAGAACTCGAGGGTGGTGTTGCAGACCGCGGTGCCGCCGCTGATGGGCGCAGCTGACGCGGGATTAGGCGTGGCCGCGAGCGGGATGTGGCCCTCGCTGGCAAACAGCCCCGACGTCGGGTCCAGCCCGATCCAGCCCGCACCGGGGATGTACACCTCGGTCCACGCATGCAGGTCGGTGAAGTCGGCGGTCGGGCCTGACGGCCCGTCCAGCGCCTCGATGTCGGATGCCAGCTGCACCAGGTAGCCGGACACGAACCGGGCGGCCAGTCCTAACTGGCGCAGGATCGATACCAGCAGCCACGCCGAGTCCCGGCACGAGCCGATGCCGCTGCGCAGCGTGAAATCCGGTGTCTGGACGCCGGGTTCCATCCGCAGGCTATAGCCGACGTCAGCGTTGACCGCGTGGTTGATCGCGACCAGGAAGTCAATGGTGCGGGTGCCGTCCGGGACCGAGAAATTACGCACCCAGGCCTGCACGAGATCACCGGGGCCCGTCCCCTCGCCGGATTCGTCGACCGGCCGCAAGTACGGCTTCAGGTCATCAGCCACCTCCTTTGGGTAGATCAAGCCCGGCGCGCCAGGCCATATCTCGGCCCAATCTTCGATGAAAAAGTCGAATGGGTTGATGACCTTGAGGTCGGCGATGAGGCCGACGGTGATGATCAGTTGGCGCATCGGGCTCGGAAATACCAGCCGGGCAAGGAAATTACCCAGCGCATCCTGCTGCCAGTTGATGAAGTGATCTGCCGGCTCGATGCGCAACGAGTAGGCATCGATGGGCGTGCGGGAATGAGGGGCCGGCCGCAGCCGCACGATATGTGGATAAACCTGAACCAGGCGGTCAAAGGTGTAGCTGGTGCGATGCTCCAGCGCAACTTTGATGCTCATAACCGCTGATCTCATCACAAGGGCCAGCGGGGCGCAGCGCACCGCGCCAGCGGCGTGTTACCGCCGTGTCAACGAAAGGCGTGGACGGGTTGGTTTATGCGGGCTGCGGTCCTGGTTGATATCCCGGCTGATCCTGAGGAACCACCTGGCCGCCGGAAAGCTTGCGATAGGTGTAGACCTGGATCAGCAGGCTGATCGGCAGAGCGGCGATCAGGCCCACCCCGCACAGCAGTTCGCCGACCAGCACCACCACGTATTGCACGAGCCATGACAGCAGACTGCCGCCGATGTTCGACCTGGTGGTCGCGATGCTGGCCTTTATCGAGTCGACCGGCGAAAGCGATCGGTCGACGACATAAGGGATGGCGAACTGGGCTAGGAATCCGAAGATGATGCCGGGGATGAAGCACGCGATCGTTCCGATTCCGACGCCGACCCCGACCAGCAACGCTGTCAGGAACACCGCGCCGAGATTGCGCGGCCTGAAGAACGATCCGATGGTCACGGCTCTTCCATCGGCGATGTCCAGACAACCGGACAACAATCCGGCGTGCATGAAGATCCCCGCCACGAAGAGCAGAACGTAGCCGATGACCATAACGGCGATCGATGCGGCGCCGAGCTGCACGTTCACGGTCTCGGTGGTGAGGCCGTTGCTATCGGTGAACGTGGACGGCGTGGTATCGCCGAGCAGGAAGGGCACCCATCCGGCGACAACGCCGAGAATGCTCAGCAGCGCGACGTAGCCCAGGGCCGGAACCACCAGCGCTACGGCGTTCTGGGTGAACTTGTTCCACGCCCAGGTCACCGCTTCGCCGATGTTGAACTGTGGCGTGCTCGGCGCGCCCGGCGGGTAGCCCGGCTGCGGCGGGTAGCCCGGCTGCGGCGGGTAGCCCGGTTGCGGCGGGTAGCCCGGTTGCGGCGGGTAGCCAGGCTGGGGCTGGTAGCCCGGCTGCGGCGGGTAGCCGGGCGGAGGCGGGGGAGGGCCGCCCGGTGGGTTGTAGCCCGGTGGCGGGGGCCCAGGAGGGCCGGCAGGGCCATAGCCGCCAGGCGGTGGGCCGTACCCGGGCGGCGGCGGCGCGCCGTAGTTGGGCGGTGGGTAGCCCGGCGGGTTCTGGTTGCCCCAGTGGGGGTCGGCCGGGTTACCTGGATATTCGGGGGGCTGGCTCATGCCGTCCTCGCTGTCGGACTTGCTTCGGGGCCGTGCACGCAAACGTGGGCAAACCGGAACTTAGCAAAGATTGGGGCCAAGGAGCGAGGATTGCGTCCGGCTCAATTCGAATCGGCCGGCATGGTATGCCTAAAGCCGTGCCCGACGGCCTGTTTGACCTGCCTGGCGGACCACAGGCGACCAACGATGACCTAGGCGTGTCGGCCGGTGCACCGCTGGCGGTGCGGATGCGTCCGGCGTCGCTGGACGAAGTGGTCGGCCAGGGCCACTTGCTGGCACCCGGATCGCCGTTGCGGCGCCTGGTCGAGGGCTCGGGCGGGGCCTCGACCATCCTGTACGGGCCGCCGGGGAGCGGTAAGACCACGCTGGCGGCTCTGATTTCCCAGGCCACTGGTCGCCGATTCCAGGCCCTGTCGGCGTTGTCGGCCGGCGTCAAAGAGGTTCGGGCCGTTATAGAAAAGGCGCGCGATGCAGCGATCCGCGGCGAACAGACGGTGCTGTTCATCGACGAAGTGCACCGGTTCTCCAAGACCCAGCAGGATGCCTTGCTGTCGGCCGTGGAGAACCGGGTGGTCTTGCTGGTGGCTGCGACCACCGAAAATCCGTCGTTTTCGGTGGTGGCACCGCTGCTGTCGCGATCGCTGATCCTGCAATTGCGACCCTTGACGTCCGATGACATTCGGACATTGGTGCAGCGCGCGATCGATGATCCCCGCGGCCTGGGCGGGCGGGTCGCGGTGCAGCCTGAAGCTGTCGATCTGCTGGTGCAACTGGCGGCGGGCGACGCCCGCCGCGCCCTGACCGCCCTGGAGGTCGCCTCAGAACTAGTGGGGGCGGCAGAGCCGGGAGCTGAGCTGACGGTGACGGCCGTTGAGCAGTCCCTGGACCGAGCCGCCGTGCGTTACGACCGCGACGGCGACCAGCACTACGACGTCATCAGCGCCTTCATCAAGTCGGTGCGCGGTTCCGACGTCGATGCCGCGCTGCACTATCTGGCCCGCATGCTCGTCGCCGGCGAGGATCCCCGGTTCGTCGCGCGCCGGTTGATGATCCTGGCCAGCGAAGACGTCGGAATGGCCGACCCGACGGCCTTGCAGGTCGCGGTCGCCGCGGCGCAGACGGTGGCGTTGATCGGCATGCCGGAGGCCCAACTCACGCTGGCGCATGCCACCGTCCACCTGGCAACCGCGCCGAAGTCGAACGCGGTCACCACCGCGCTGGGTGCGGCGATGGCCGACATCAAGGCGGGCAAGGCCGGCCTGGTGCCGCCCCAGCTACGCGACGGGCATTACTCCGGCGCCGCTGCGTTGGGCAACGCGCAGGGCTACAAGTACGCCCATGACGACCCCGATAGCGTTGTCGCCCAACAGTATCCGCCGGATGAGCTGGTGGGCGTGGACTACTACCGGCCCACCGACCACGGCGCGGAACGTCAGATTGCGCAACGGTTGGATCGGCTACGGGCGATCATCCGCAACCAACGCGCGCGGTGATCGACAAACCTCAACACGGGTACGGACCGCAGGCGGGCGGAGGTCCCTGGACGGCCACTTGCGTGCCGTCGGCACCAGTCACGTAGTGATAGGTGTGGCAGATTGCCGTATTCCACAGGGCTCCGTTCGGTATGGCTTGCCCCGGGCACCAGAAGTCTTGCGGCGCAGGACCCGGCAGGCCCAAACCGCCGGCTGCCAACACAGCCGCCGCCAACCCAACAATTGCTCGTTTCATTGAAGTCCTTTCACATGGCCGAGGGAAGCGCTGATTCCGATAATCCAGATAATCCAGATAGCGGTGCCAATTACTGCTTCTTTCGGATGCGCAAACCTCCCCACGCCACTCGGTGTGGCGCAGGGAGGTATTTCGCAACAGGATTACAACAGGATTAGCTGTGCATCGCCGGGGCGGGAAGCGCACCCGGTGCCGGGCTTGCGCTCGGTGCGCCGGGCGCCGGCGCCGCCGGCACGTTCGACGTCCACATCAGAATGTCTTGCAGTCCGTCGTTGTAGACGACGCCGTTCGGCGGCGCGCCCGTCACGTCGAAGTACAGGGTGCCCGTCGATTCGCTGCCTTGCGGAATGGGCGCAGGGTTAAGGCCATTCGGGACCTCAACCTTGTCGATCAGCTTGTAGGTCTGGCCGTTGGGCCCGCGGGCGCTGAAGTCTCGCACCATGGGGGTGACGATTCCGCCGTCCGACTTGGCGGTGATGTCCGCCTGGTAGAGCGTTCCCTTCGGGGTGAAGCCGGGAATGGTCAGGCTGCTGGCCTGCAGGTTGCTTACCGTGTAAGAGGTAACCATTGGCCCGTCGTTCAGTGATTCACTGGCACCGAATCCCTGGATGTTTGGCCCTGCGGCCGCGGCAGTTGCTGCTGCGAAAATGCTTACCGCAGCTATTCCCGCGGCACCGATGGCCGTCTTGACAGTCTTATTCGTCGCGAATTTCACGTTGGGCTCCTTTGTCTTTTGCATGTCGATTGGAGCGGTTGCCCAAATTTGGTGGGGGCCAAACCTCGCTTAATCGGCATAGCCAACCGAGGGCAACCTCAAACGTGACGGGATCGCGAAATGCCGGCTTCGAACAACTTCTGCAACATTGGCATCATTTGCCACCACTTCGCGAAGCGGACACCGCGGTGATCTTTACCTCACATAAGCGGGGGTATCGGGTTCATCCACCTCAGCGAATCGTCGGTTTGCCCCTTGTACTGCGGGCAGTAGGCAGACACGGAAACGCCGACGAAGAAGCTCGATTGTTTCAGCGAGAGGCCGGTGTCCTTCTTCAGCTTCATCGCCAGAACGCTTGATTTTGCATTTTGATCGAATCCGGCGCACATCGTATGGCCCATCGCAATCTCGGAGTCGCGGTCCCCAATGACGATGCCGTCCTTCACAAGAGCCGCGACGAACGCATCATCGATTGGATCTGCTGATGCCGGCGCGGCGGTTAGCAGCGCGGCGGCGGACAGCAGGACCGCGCAGGCCGTCGACCAGTTCACGGGACCGACGTTCATAGATGAACGTTAGCTGAAATCGAGGTTTTCCTCTTTGCGACCGAACGACCGGCCGCCTCCTTTAGACGCGTTCGGGCACCCTCAAGTGCGCGATCGCCAGCTCGAACTCGGCCACGTCGATCACCTCGGCACCCAAATCCCGGACCCGCCTGCTGCGCAGCTCAGTCGCCCGGTCTCGGTTTCGGGCCATCGCGTCCATGCTGTCGAACGTTGAGCACGACACCGCCCGCCGGTACGCGGGGTGATCGATCATCAGGCTGGCGCTGCAGAATCCTTCGAGATTCTCCATCTCCGGAAACACCGCCGTCCGGTAGAACTCCAGCGATCGGCTGAGCTGATCTGGCACCACCTTGAGCCAGGTGGCCCGCACGCAGGCCCCTTCGCGTGAGTGGTGGTCGCGGTGCATCAGCGGTATGTCCCATTCTTCGACCCGTGCGCTGCCGTCGAACATCAACGCGGTGCGATCGCGGATGGGTGCGACCGGTTCGGCGCTGGTGCGCATTGCCTGCATGGAGTCCCAAGCGCTGGTTGCGATGCAGCCGCCGGATTGGCGATCCACCAGCAGCGACAGTCCCACATACCCGTCGATTTCCTGCAGCGCGGGCATGACGACGTCGCGAACGTGCGCAATTCCGATATCGAGCGACAGGGGCTGCGCCTGGATGGTGGTAGAGCGTGCGTACACGGTCGCCCCCTGCTGTGTCGGGCCAGCGCCCCGGTGGCGCTACCGGTCAACCTCCAACGTTCCTCCGATCGGAAGGACCTGGCAATGGGCAGTTTCGCGGGACGGGCTACCTCCCCGAATGGACAATGCCTTGGTGGACAATGCTTTGGTGGACAACCGCCTCGCCCACCTGGATCAGGTGCCGCTTCTCGGGCTGCGGGCGCTTGGATATGTGACGCTCATTCAGGCGACCTGGATTTACGACGGCGCCATAGATCTCGACGGATTACGTCGTTTTCAACGCAACCTCGGGTATGGGTTACTGGGGCGCAGGATCGAACGTTCTCCGTTACCCTTCGCGCGTGATCGGTGGGTGTCGGACAGGGCGCCGAAGGATCCGGACCACTTGGACATCGCTGCGACTCCGAGGCCACGTGACGAAATCGGCGGATGGGCCGACGAACGCGCAAACTTAACCATCGACCCCGAGGCCGGCCCCAGCTGGCATCTCGGGATCCTTCCGCTCGAAGACAACGGGACCGCGGTAAGCCTGGTCATATCCCACGGTGTCAGCGATGCGGTCGGCATGTGTCTCGCCATGGCCGATGCGGCCGAGGGCAGGCGGCGCGATCTGGGCTATCCACCGCCCGGTGCGCGCACGCTGACACGTGCTGCGCTGGAGGATGCCCGGGACACCGTCTTAGAGATACCAGCGCTCGCGCGGGCGCTGGCCGCCACCGTTCGCGTTGCCAGGCGCCAGCGTCAAGACCTGGCGTCGTCGATCGCAGCAGCGTCACCTTCCCCACCCGCGGCGGGCCACGATCAGCCTGTCGTGCTGCCTGCTCTTTCGGCATATGTCGACATAGCGGAATGGGATGCTCGTGCCGAAAGCCTTGGTGGGACAAGCAACTCACTCTTCGCGGGATTGGCGGCCAGACTGGGCGTGCGGATGGGGCGCGTTGGTGATGGCGGCGCGATCACGCTGTCGTTTCCGGTAAGCGAGCGCACCGAAGACGACACGCGTGCGAATGCGCTGACGCGTGCGCGCGTCACAGTCGACCCGACCCACGCTGCGCGCGACCTCAGGGAGATACGCGCCAAGATCAAGCAGGCGCTCGCCGAGACGACCGAGAACTCCGCCGAGTTCTTGGCGCCGCTGCCCATGGCCTCGATTACCCCGAAGTGGTTGGCGAGACGGGCAGCGAGCTTGGCGCAGGGCACCGCCGAAAGGCCGGTCGTGTGTTCGAATGTCGGCGATATTGACTCGGCGGCAAACCGCCCGGATGGCACCGATGCCGCTTACCTTTCCATTCGAATGATCGAGTCGGGCATCACGAAGAATCGCCTCGACCGCGCGGGTGGACAGCTGAATCTGCTTTCGGGTCGGGTCCAAGGCAAGATCTTCATCGCGATCTCGGCCTATCCGGTGGGTGAGCGAAATTCGAAAAGCGAGCTGCGGGAGTTGACGTCGCGCACGTTCGCCGAATTCGGGCTAACCGCAAAAATAGACTGACATCCTCATTCTGTTTGTCGATAAACGGTCGCTGCGGGCGGTTAGTTCGCCCCGTACGCTGGACGGGGTGCATACCGACGTGCTGCATGTGGACACCTCCACTCGCCGCATCGTGGACATCACCGATGCGGTGCGCAGATTCTGCTTCGCCTACGGCGACGGCTTGTGCAACGTGTTCGTCCCGCACGCGACGGCCGGCATCGCGATCATCGAAACCGGTGCGGGCTCCGACGACGACCTGGTCGACACGCTGGAACGGCTGCTGCCGCGCGATGGGCGCTACCGGCACGCGCACGGCTCGGATGGCCACGGCGCCGACCACGTGTTGCCGGCGATCGTCGCGCCCTCGGTGACGGTGCCGGTCGCCAGTGGCGATCCGCAGCTGGGCACCTGGCAAAGCATCGTCCTGGTCGATCTGAACCGGGACAACCCGAGGCGATCGGTGCGACTGAGCTTTCTGGAGGGTTAGCCGCCGGGCGATGGACGACACGGGGCCAGTACTCTGTGCGGTCGAAACGCGTCCTTAAGTCGGCCTCCTTGTTGTGCGGCGAATAGGCTGGGACCGTCCTCGAGGGCAAGTCGCGCGCCAGCCAGGGCGAACCAAGGCGAACAGGAAGAAGCGGAGCGAGTGCAGACACACGAGATCAGGAAGAGGTTTCTTGATCATTTCGTGAAGGCCGGCCACGCCGAGATGCCGAGCGCATCGGTGATCCTCGACGACCCCAACCTGCTTTTCGTCAACGCGGGCATGGTTCAGTTTGTGCCGTTCTTCCTGGGGCAACGCACGCCGCCGTACTCGACGGCCACCAGCATCCAGAAGTGCATCCGCACGCCCGATATCGACGAGGTGGGCATCACCACCCGGCACAACACCTTCTTCCAGATGGCCGGCAACTTCTCGTTCGGCGACTATTTCAAACGCGGAGCCATCGAACTGGCCTGGGCACTGTTGACCAACAGCGTCGCCGACGGGGGATACGGACTCGATCCGGAAAAATTATGGGCGACCGTGTATCTCGACGACGACGAAGCCGCGCAGCTGTGGCAGGAGATCGCGGGCTTGCCGATCGAGCGGATCCAGCGCCGCGGTATGGCCGACAACTACTGGTCGATGGGAATCCCCGGGCCGTGCGGGCCGTCGTCGGAGATCTACTATGACCGCGGACCCGAGTTCGGGGTCGAGGGCGGCCCCGTGGCCAACGAGGACAGGTACATCGAGATCTGGAACCTCGTCTTCATGCAGAACGAGCGCGGCGAGGGAAGCAGCAAGGAAGACTTCGAAATCCTAGGGCCGCTGCCCCGCAAGAACATCGACACCGGCATGGGCGTGGAGCGGGTCGCGTTCATCCTGCAAGGCGTTCACAACGTCTACGAGACCGACCTGCTGCGGCCGGTGATAGGGACCGTGGCCACGGTCGCCGCTCGCCCGTACGACGCCGGCAACCACGCTGACGATGTGAGATACCGCATAATCGCCGACCACAGCCGCACCGCGGCGATCCTGATCGGCGACGGGGTCAGCCCGGGCAACGACGGCCGCGGCTACGTGCTGCGCCGCCTGCTCCGCCGGGTGATCCGCTCGGCCAAACTGCTGGGGATCGACACCCCGATCGTCGGCGATCTCATGGCCACGGTGCGCGACGCGATGGGTCCGTCGTATCCCGAACTGGTCACCGACTTCGACCGGATCCGGCGTATCGCGGTTGCGGAGGAGACCGCTTTCAACCGCACTTTGGTATCGGGCTCCAAGCTGTTCGATGAAGAGGCCGCCAAGTTGTCCGGACACGGCGAGCTGACCGCGGAGGTTGCCTTCACCCTGCACGACACCCACGGATTCCCGATCGAGCTCACCCTGGAGACGGCCGCCGAGGAGGGCTTGACCGTCGATAAGGACGGCTTTCACGAGTTGATGTTGCAGCAGCGGCAGCGCGCGAAGGCCGACGCCGCCGCGCGCAAACACGCGCACGCGGACCTGACCGCATACCGGGAGTTGGTCGACGGTGGGCCCACCGAGTTCACCGGATTCGACGAATTAACCTCCGAGGCAAAGATTCTGGGCATCTTCGTCGACGGCAAGCGGGTTCCGGTGGTGGCGCACTCCTCACACGGGGAAGCCGCTCTAGCGGATCGAGTGGAACTGGTTCTGGACCGGACCCCGCTTTACGCCGAGTCGGGTGGCCAGCTCGCCGACGTGGGCACCGTCAGCGGAACCGGTTCAGGCGGGAGCGCCAGGGCCGCGGTCACCGACGTGCAGAAGATCGCCAAAACCCTTTGGGTTCATCGGGTTAACGTCGAGTCGGGGGAGTTCGTCGAGGGTGACGCCGTGGTCGCCGCGGCGGACCCGGAATGGCGCCGCGGTGCCACGCAGGGACACTCGGGTACCCACATGGTGCACGCCGCGCTGCGACAAGTGCTGGGGCCCAACGCTGTTCAGGCGGGATCGCTGAACCGGCCGGGTTACCTGCGCTTCGACTTCAACTGGCAAGGGCCGTTGACCGAAGATCAGCGCACCCAGATTGAAGAAGTGACCAACGAGGCCGTGCAGGCCGACTTCGAGGTGCACACGTTCATCGAGCAGTTCGACAAGGCCAAAGCGATGGGAGCGATGGCGCTGTTCGGCGAGAGCTATCCCGACGAAGTGCGGGTCGTGGAGATTGGCGGGCCGTTCTCGCTGGAGCTGTGCGGCGGAACGCATGTGCACAACTCGGCCCAGATAGGTCCGGTGACGCTGCTGGGCGAATCGTCGATCGGTTCGGGGGTGCGCCGGGTGGAGGCCTACGTCGGGCTGGACTCGTTCCGGCACCTGGCCAAGGAGCGTGCGCTGATGGCCGGGCTGGCGTCGTCGCTGAAGGTGCCGTCCGAAGAGGTGCCCGCCCGGGTGGCCAACCTGGTGGAACGACTCAAGGCGGCGGAGAAGGAACTCGAACGCGTACACAAGGGCGGACTCACCGCAACCGTGGCCAAGGTCGAACCGGAGCGTATCGGTAACGTCCAGGTGGTGGCGCAGCGCATGCCGGCAGCGAGGACGGCGGCCGACCTGCGCTCGGTCGTAGGCAGCATCCTGCGCAATCAAGGCAGCGATCCAGCGGTGGTTGCACTGATCTCGGAAGGCGAAGGCGGCACCGTGCCCTATGCGGTCGCCGTCAACGCGGCCGCCCAAGAACTCGGGATCAGCGCCAACGACTTGGTCAAGCAGCTTGCAATGGCCGTCGACGGCCGCGGCGGGGGTAAGGCCGACCTGGCGCAGGGCTCGGGGAAGGATCCGACCGGCATCGACGTGGCGCTTAAGGCGGTACGCGATGAGATCGATCGGGTCGGCTGAGTGGCTTCAGCACAGCACCGGCTGCCTGACCGGCCCGGCGATGCTAACCAGGACCCTGGCCGGGGCCGACGGCTCGGCGTCGACGTGGGCAGCGTGCGGATAGGCGTGGCCTGCAGCGATCCCGACGGCATCCTGGCCACCCCGGTCGAGACGGTGCGCCGTGACCGTTCCGGCAGGCACGTGCGCCGGCTGGCCGCGCTCGCCGCCGAACTGGAGGCGGTCGAGATCGTCATCGGATTACCACGGACACTGGCCGATCGAACCGGCCCGGCCGCCCAGGACGCGATCGAATTGGCCGACACGCTGGCCGCCCGCGTTGCTCCCGTTCCGGTGCGGCTCGCGGACGAGCGGTTGACCACCGTCAGCGCGCAGCGATCACTGCGCGCGGCAGGGGTGCGGAGCAAGGACCAACGGGCCGTGATCGATCAGGCGGCTGCAGTCGCGATCCTGCAGAGCTGGCTCGATGAACGCTGCGCTGGCTCTGAATCAGCGTTGAGGGCGAGGGAGATCGCCGATGGTTGACAGCGCACCGCGCGAACGGGCTGAGCCTCAGGCGGTCGGGCCGCCCCGGCACAGGATGAGCCGCGTCGACCGGCGATCACGCCGACGGGCACAACAGAGCCGTAAGCGACGGCGCCTCGTCGGCGGAGCCGCCGTCGGGCTGTTGCTCGTGGTCGTCCTGTCCGCCGCCTTCGTCGGCTTCAAGGTGTGGCATCCGTCGTCGCAGCCCGATGCCGCCGCCGACTACACCGGCACCGGCAAGCGCGACGTCGTGATTCAGGTCGAAGCCGGTGACTCGACCACCGCGGTCGGGGAGACGCTGCAGAAGCAGGGTGTGGTCGCCAGCGTTCGGGCGTTCGTCAACGCGTCGCACGGCAACTCCGCGATCTCGTCCATCCAGCCCGGCTTCTACCGAATGCGCACCGAGATCCCGGCGGCTTCGGCCGTCGGGTGGTTGACCGATCCGGGCCACCGGGTGGGCAAGCTGGTCATCCCGGAAGGCCGCCAGCTCGACGACACCGCGGATTTGAAGACCGAAGCGGTGACACCCGGAATCCTGACCCTGATATCGCGCGCCAGCTGTGTGGATCTGGACGGTAACCAGCGTTGCGTCGCGGCGGCCGACCTGCGTGCGGCGGCGGAGAAAAGCGCGCCCGCTGCGCTGTCGGTACCGGCCTGGGCGATTCAGCCGGTGACCGAACTGGGCGCCGACCATCGCCGGATCGAGGGCCTCATCGCGCCCGGCAGCTTCAATGTCGATCCGGCGGCCTCGGCCGAGAGCATCCTGGCGAATCTGATCAGCACCGGTGCGACGGAGTACGTTCAGTCCGGGTTGGAGGACACCGCCCGGTCCACGAACCTGTCGCCCTACGACATCCTGGTGGTGGCGTCGCTGGTGCAGAAGGAAGCCAGCACGCAGGATTTCTCGAAGGTGGCGCGGGTCATCTACAACCGGCTGCATGACCGCCAACCGCTCGAGTTCGATTCGACGGTGAACTATCCGCTGGACCGGCGCGAGGTGGCCACCGGCGACGCCGCCCGTGCCGACCGCACGCCGTGGAACACGTACGTTGCGTACGGGTTGCCGGCCACCGCGATCTGTTCGCCCGGCGTCGATGCGCTGCATGCCGCCGAGCATCCCGAGCCGGGTGACTGGCTGTACTTCGTCACCATCGACAAGCAGGGGACGACGCTGTTTACCAAGGACTACAAGCAGCATCTGGCGAATATCGAACTGGCTAAGCGAAACGGTGTCCTCGACAGCGTCCGCTAGCCGGGCCGCATCCAGGAGGGCGGCCGTTCTGGGCTCGCCGATCGCGCATTCCCGCTCCCCGCAACTGCATTTGGCCGCCTATCGTGCCTTGGGCCTGCACGACTGGACCTATGAGCGCATCGAGTGCGGCGCCCAGGAGCTGCCCGGCGTGGTCGGCGGATTCGGGCCCGAGTGGGTCGGCGTGTCGGTGACCATGCCGGGCAAATTCGCCGCTCTGCGATTCGCCGACGAGCACACCGAACGCGCGGACCTGGTGGGATCGGCCAACACACTGGTGCGCACGCCGGGCGGCTGGCGGGCCGACAACACCGACGTCGACGGGGTGACGGGTGCGCTGGGCCGGGCATCCGGGTGGGCGCTGGTTTGCGGGTCGGGCGGCACCGCGCCCGCGGCCGTGCTGGGGCTGGCCGAACTCGGTGTCGACGGGATCACCGTGGTGGCGCGCAATCCGGACAAGGCGGCCCGGTTGGTCGACCTTGGCGCGCGGATCGGCGTAGCGACCCGGTTCTGTGCCCTGGAGGGCCCCGGGCTGGCCGACGAGGTGGCCGGCGCCGGCGTGCTGATCAGCACCATCCCGGCCGCCGTTGGTGCCCGGTTTGCCGACACCTTCGCCACGATCCCGGTGTTGCTGGATGCGGTGTATGACCCGTGGCCCACTCCGCTGGCCGCCGCGGTGGCCGCCGCCGGCGGCCGGGTGATCAGCGGCCTGCAGATGCTGCTGCATCAGGCGTTCGCGCAGGTGGAGCAATTCACCGGGCTGCCCGCACCGCGAGAAGCGATGACTTGCGCGCTGGACGCATTGGATTAACGTGCCGCGCATGCGGCTTGGTGTGACCGTGGGTGTGGTGCTTGCCTGGCTGGTGGTGTTGAGCTGCTACGACATCCGTACGCGCCGGCTGCCCAACGCGCTGACGCTGCCCGGCGCGGCGGTGATTCTGCTGGCTGCCGGCTTCGCCGGGCGCGGCCTGCCCGCGCTGGCCGGAGCGGCGGCATTAGCTGCGGTGTATCTGTTGGTGCATCTGGCGGCGCCGGCGGCGATGGGTGCCGGGGACGTGAAGCTGGCGATCGGCCTGGGTGGGCTGGCCGGGTGTTTCGGCGTCGGGGTGTGGTTTCTGGCTGCGTTGGTCGCGCCGCTGCTGACTGCCCTGTTGGCGCTCGGGGCGCGGGCCGGCAGCGGGGCGTTGACCGTGCCGCACGGTCCGTCGATGTGTGTGGCCACCGCTGGCGCGGCGGGGCTTGCCTTGCTGGGCTAGAGCGCACGGTGACCCGTGGTCGGTTGAGCCCATGGGAGAATGGTCGGGTGTTGCGCTGGATCACCGCCGGAGAATCCCACGGCCGCGCCTTAGTGGCCGTGGTCGAAGGGATGGTCGCCGGCGTGGGTGTCACTTCCACCGAAATCGCCGACGAGCTGGCCCGCCGCCGGCTCGGCTACGGCCGGGGCGCTCGGATGGCGTTCGAACGGGACGCGGTGACCGTGCTCTCCGGGGTGCGACACGGCATCACCCTGGGCGGACCCATTGCCATCGAGATCGGCAACACCGAATGGCCGAAGTGGGAAGTCGTGATGGCGACGGATCCGGTCGATCCGTCGGAGCTGGCGGAGTCGGCACGCAATGCTCCGCTCACCCGGCCGCGGCCGGGCCATGCCGACTATGCGGGCATGCTCAAGTACGGGTTCGACGACGCCCGCCCGGTGCTGGAGCGCGCCAGCGCCCGCGAGACCGCCGCGCGCGTTGCGGCGGGCACCATCGCACGGTCGTTCCTGCGGCAGGCGCTGGGTGTCGAGGTGCTGTCACACGTCATCGCGATCGGCCCGTCGGCGCCTTATGAAGGTCCACCGCCGGGCCCCGAAGACCTGGCCGCGATCGACGCCAGCCCGGTCCGCGCCTTCGACAAGGCCGCCGAGCAAGCCATGATCAGCGAGATCGAGGCGGCCAAGAGGGACGGCGACACCCTCGGGGGCGTGGTGGAGGTCGTGGTGCCGGGCCTGCCGATCGGGTTGGGCTCGTTCACGAGCGGCGACAACCGGCTCGACAGCCAGCTGGCCGCTGCCGTCATGGGCATACAGGCGATCAAAGGCGTCGAGATCGGCGATGGTTTCGAGACTGCGCGCCGCCGCGGCAGTCATGCCCACGACGAGATGTACCCGGGGCCGGACGGCGTCGTCCGATCGACCAACCGGGCCGGTGGCCTCGAAGGCGGCATGACCAACGGCCAGGCACTGCGCGTGCGCGCCGCGATGAAGCCGATCTCCACCGTGCCGCGGGCGCTGGCCACCGTCGACATGGCCACCGGCGACGAGGCCGTCGCCATCCACCAGCGCTCGGACGTGTGCGCGGTGCCGGCCGCCGGAGTCGTGGTCGAGACCATGGTGGCGCTGGTGCTGGCCCGCGCGGCGCTGCAGAAGTTCGGTGGCGATTCGCTGACCGAAACCCGCCGCAACATCGAGGCGTACCAGCGTGCGGTAGCTGAGCGGGAAACGCCGGCCACCCGGGCTCAGGTCCGCCAGGGGTAGGCGCAGATGACACCCAAGGCAGTACTCGTGGGTTTGCCGGGGTCCGGCAAATCAACCATCGGTAGGCGGCTGGCCAAGGCGCTCGGGGTCAGCATGCTCGACACCGACGCGGCAATCGAGGAGCTGACCGGCCGAACCATCGCGGACATCTTCGCCACCGATGGGGAGCAGGAGTTCCGTCGCATCGAAGAGGGCGTGGTGCGCACGGCGCTGGCCGAGCACGACGGTGTCGTGTCGCTGGGTGGCGGCGCTGTCACCAGCTCAGGGGTGTGTGAGGCGCTGGTCGGTCACACCGTCGTCTATCTGGAAATCAGTGCCGGCGAAGGCGTGCGACGCACCGGCGGCAACACTGCGCGGCCGTTGCTGGCGGGGCCCGACCGGGCGGCCAAATACCGCGACCTGATGGCGAAACGGGCTCCGCTGTACCGGCGCGTCGCGACCCTTCGGGTCGACACCAACCGGCGCAATCCCGGGGCGGTGGTCCGCTACATCGTGTCCCGGCTGCAGGGTTCCGGGCCGGCGGTCACGCCTTCCCTCGAGGTCACCAAATGACCGGTATCACTTCACCGGTCACCGTGACAGTGGCCGTCGATCCGCCCTACCCGGTGGTGATCGGCACCGGATTGCTCAACGAGTTGAACGAACTCCTTTCCAGCAAGCATCGAGTCGCGATCCTGCACCAACCCGTATTGACCCAGACCGCGGAGGCGATCCGTTGCCACCTGGCCGAAAAGGGCGTCGACGCGCACCGCATCGAAATTCCCGACGCCGAGGCCGGCAAGGATCTGGCCGTCGTCGCATTCATCTGGGAAGTATTGGGCCGCATCGGAATCGGCCGCAAAGACGCGCTGGTCAGCCTCGGCGGCGGGGCGGCCACCGACGTCGCGGGGTTCGCGGCGGCCACCTGGCTGCGCGGGGTTTCGATCGTCCATGTGCCCACCACATTGCTCGGAATGGTCGACGCCGCCGTCGGCGGCAAGACCGGCATCAACACCGACGCGGGCAAGAACCTGGTCGGCGCGTTTCATCAGCCGCTCGCGGTCCTCGTCGACCTGACGACGCTGGAAACGTTGCCGCGCAACGAAATCGTCTGCGGAATGGCCGAAGTGGTCAAGGCGGGCTTCATTGCCGACCCGGTCATCCTGGACCTCATCGAAGCCGACCCGCAGGCCGCCCTGGACCCGAAAGGTGATGTGCTGGCCGAGCTGGTCCGGCGCGCGATCGCCGTCAAAGCAAAGGTCGTCGCCGCCGACGAGAAGGAATCTGAGCTGCGCGAAATCCTGAACTACGGGCACACTTTGGCACACGCGATCGAGCGCCGGGAACGCTATCAGTGGCGGCACGGCGCTGCCGTATCAGTGGGCCTGGTGTTCGCCGCGGAACTGGCCAGGCTTACCGGGCGGCTCGACGACGCCACCGCCGAACGGCACAGGGCCATTCTGGCATCACTCGGGCTACCGGTCAGCTACGACGCCGACGCGATGCCGCAGTTGTTGGAATACATGGCCGGGGACAAGAAAGCCCGGGCGGGCGTACTCCGGTTCGTGGTGCTGGACGGCCTGGCCAAGCCGGGCCGGTTGGTCGGACCAGATCCGTCGCTGCTGGCGGCGGCTTACACAGGCGTAGCGGGACTGGAGGCGTCATGACGGTCACCGTCAACGTCATCAACGGTCCCAACCTGGGCCGGCTGGGCCGGCGTGAGCCGGATGTCTACGGGGATACCACCCACGATCAGCTGGCCGCACTGATCGAGCGTGAGGCAGCTGCGTTGGGGCTCAAAGCTGTCGTGCGGCAAAGTGATAGCGAAGCTGAGCTGCTGGACTGGATCCATCTGGCGGCGGACGCGGGCGAGCCGGTGATTCTCAACGCCGGTGGCCTCACCCACACGTCGGTGGCACTGCGCGACGCCTGCGCCGAACTACGCGCGCCCCTGATCGAGGTACACATCTCCAATGTTCATGCCCGCGAGGAGTTTCGGCGGCATTCCTACCTCAGCCCGATCGCGACCGGGGTCATCGTCGGGCTGGGCATCCAGGGTTACCTGCTTGCGCTGCGCTACCTGGCCGACACGAAGGACTGAGAGCTAGTCCTTTTCGGATTCCGGGCCCGACCAGGTTGCCGAAGAACCGGGCCACGCGGGCTTCGGGTCGGTGTGCGTCGGGATAACTTCCGTTTTTGCAGCCTCGTCGCTCGTAGCGATCGTTTCGGTGGGGGCGTCGCGCTTGATCGTGGGGATCACCTCGGTGGCTGCCTCACGCTCGGGGATTTCGCGTTCTGCCGTGGCCACTGCCGTACCCGCGGTGGCCCGCGCCCCGTCGTGTACCCCGCCGTTCTCTAGGGCCACCTCCCCGGTTGGAGCGTCATCGCGCACGGCGGTGAACACATCGGTATCGGCTCGCTCGCCCTGAGCTGCACCTGCCCCGGGAGCCGGGGGATTGCGGTCCACCCGCCAGCGGCCGATAGCCACACCGATAACCCCAGGCAGGAAAACAGCCAGCGCAGTGAAGGCCGCGAATGTCGTCAGCTCGCTGATCAGACCGCCCGTGTAGAGCCCGTCGTACAACAGCGCGATCAGCCAGGAGACGGCGCCGCTGAGGACGCCCGCCAGCAGTCCGGCCAGCAGCCAGGTCATCGCCAGATCCTGGCGGCGGTCCGGGTCGGGATTAGCCACGGCGTCGGCGCGGCCATCCAAAAAGCCCCAGAAGCCGACACCGAGGACAAACAGGAGCAGCAGCACCAGGCTGGCCAGTCCGGCCTGCGTCTGCCAGGCGTTGATCACCACACCCTGGATCAAACGGACGACAACCATAACCGCGGCGAATACCAGCCCACGCAGCATCCAAGACCTCATGGGCATTCAGAGTAGCGAGTACCGTCAAGGGTCGTGACATATTCCCAGCGGCGAGACAACCTAAAAGCGCAAATTGGGGCCAGCGGGCTGGATGCGATGCTGGTCACAGACCTGGTCAACGTGCGGTACCTGTCGGGATTTACCGGGTCCAACGGCGCGTTACTGGTATTCGTAGATGATCGCGATGCGGTGCTGGCCACTGACGGTCGCTACCGCACCCAGGCCGCCGAGCAAGCGCCGACGCTAGAGATCGCCATCGAGCGGGCGCTAGGGCGCCACCTGGCCGGCCGGGCCGCTGACGGCGGCGTTCGAAAACTGGGCTTCGAAAGCAATGTGGTCACCGTCGACGGCTTTGACGCGCTGAACAGCGAGCTGGACGAACGCAAGTCGGGCTTAGAGACAAGCACTGTGGTAGGCACCAAGCTGGTGCGGGCCGCCGGCACTGTCGAGGCCCTGCGCGAGATCAAAGACGCCGGTGAGCTCGCGCTGCTGCGGCTGGCCTGCGAGGCGGCCGACACCGCGCTGGCCGATCTGATCGAGCGCGGCGGGCTGCGGCCCGGTCGCACCGAACGTGCGGTGGCGCGCGAGCTGGAGGCCTTGATGCTCGACCACGGGGCCGATGCGATCTCGTTCGAGACCATTGTTGCGGCAGGGCCGAATTCGGCGATCCCGCACCACCGGCCGACCGATGCGGTGCTGGCGAAGGGCGATTTCGTCAAGATCGACTTCGGCGCGCTGGTGGCCGGCTATCACTCCGACATGACCCGCACTTTCGTGCTGGGCAAGGCCGCCGACTGGCAGCTCGAGATCTATGCGCTGGTCGCCGATGCGCAACGGGCCGGCCGCGAGGCGCTGCACCCCGGGGCCAGTCTGCGTGACGTGGACGGCGCGGCGCGCCAGCTGATCGTCGACGCGGGCTACGGCGAACATTTCGGCCACGGGTTGGGGCACGGCGTTGGCTTGCAGATCCACGAAGCGCCGGGAATTGGAGCCACGTCCGCCGGCTCGCTGCTTGCGGGCTCCGTGGTCACCGTGGAGCCCGGCGTGTATTTGCCCGGCCGTGGTGGTGTCCGCATCGAGGACACGTTGGTGGTGGGCTCTGAGCCAGAGTCGGCGGAATTGCTCACCCGGTTCCCCAAAGAACTGGCAATAATCCAAGGCTAAAAAACCGTCCTCGGCGGGGCGGGGCGTCAGGTCGCCGGGCTGCTTGCCGGCCTGCTTCGGGCCGTCCCGTTTTGACGGCCCCATTCGATGCGGTCAAGCATCTCGCGTAAGTCTTCAAGGTCCGCGTTTGAGTGAGTGGTTGGATTGGTTGTCTCGCGACCAACGCGCCGCAGGACGTAACCGCACGTACGGTCGCAGAAGATCTCGAAACCCAGCTTTTCTGCTCGCGCGGTCAAATCGAAAAGTTCTTCCTCGTCAACGACGCACAATTTATGTTTCTCTTCCGTCTTCGTTCGGCGGCACCTTTCGCTGTTGACACGTCTATCTGCGGTAAGAAGTTCATCGCGGTCCTGAGCCATTTCGGAGGCCCGGTCGTGCAGACGTCGGCGCGGTTACAGGTTCAACCCGGGTAAGCTCCACGGGATACCTGCTGTGCTCGCACGACGTCAGGTAGAGCCCGATGATCCCCCGGGCGAAAGTTAATTCATCAAGAGCTCGCAATCCTGTAGGAGATTCACGACCGTGGCAAGCACTGCCGACTTCAAGAACGGCCTCGTCCTGGTAATCGACGGACAGCTGTGGACGATTACCGAGTTCCAGCACGTCAAACCCGGTAAGGGCCCGGCCTTTGTGCGCACCAAGCTGAAGAACGTGCTCTCGGGCAAGGTGGTCGACAAGACGTACAACGCGGGCGTCAAGGTGGAGACAGCCACGGTCGACCGGCGCGACGCCACGTACCTTTACCGCGACGGCACTGACTTCGTGTTCATGGACTCCGAGGACTACGAGCAACACGCACTTCCGGAGTCCCTGGTCGGTGACGCGGCGAACTTCCTGTTGGAGGGCCTGCCGGTCCAGGTCGCGTTCAGTGAGGGTGCGCCGCTGTACCTGGAGCTCCCGGTGACGGTCGAGCTGATCGTGTCGCACACCGATCCCGGCTTGCAGGGCGACCGGTCCAGCGCGGGCACCAAGCCGGCCACCATGGAGACCGGTGCGCAGATCAACGTTCCGCTGTTCATCAACACCGGGGACAAGCTGAAGGTGGATTCCCGCGACGGGAATTACTTGGGCCGCGTAAACGCGTGAGCAAACCCGCGAGGCCTGTTAAAGGACGCCACCAGGCCCGCAAGCGTGCCGTTGACCTATTGTTCGAAGCCGAGGCCCGTGGGCTGAGCGCGGTGGAGATCGTCGACGTTCGCACCGCGCTCGCGGAAGCGAAGCAGGACGTGGCACCGCTGAACCCGTACACGGAGACGGTGGCTCGCGGCGTCAGCGAACACGCTGCGCACATCGACGACCTGATCAGCTCGCATCTGCAGGGATGGACGCTGGACCGACTGCCCGCGGTGGATCGCGCAATTCTGCGGGTCGCGGTGTGGGAGTTGCTTTACCACGAGGACGTGCCGGAGGCGGTCGCCGTCGACGAGGCCGTCCAACTGGCCAAGGAGCTGTCCACCGACGAATCGCCCAGCTTCATCAACGGCGTGCTCGGGCAGGTCATGCTGGTGGCGCCGCAGATCAGGGCGGCCGCGCGAGCGGTCCGTCCCGCCGACGGGAAACAGAGCACCCAGGGATCTCAGTCTTGACCCGGCTGGTGCTGCGCGTCGTCATCGCCTCCGTACTGGCTGCGACGGTGGTGCTCGGTGCCGTCGTATGCGCCGCGTACGGGCTGACCATCGTCGCGTCGGCGCTGTCGATTTACGCGCTGGGTGTTGGCGCCTGGCTGTATCACTGCGTCGAACGGCTGATCCTGGCGCGTCGCATCAGCACGGTTCGTTCGGCGGCCAAGCCGCTGCAGCCGCTGCTTCCGGTGATGGTCGCCCTGATGGCTTTGACGCAGGCCGTGGTGCGTTCGCTCAACGACGTCACCGAGTTGCCGGCGCGGCTTAGGCGTTGATGACGGCGAGTGTGCTTGCAGGGTGGTAATTTTGGCGATTTCCCGCCCTAGACGCACGTTCGAGGGCGGTGTGGGTCGGTTAGCGCAGGGCCTTGGCGTACAGCAAGCTGTCTTGCGGTTCGGGCCCCATGGTGGGGTAGACGGCGTGACGGGCCAGCTGGCCCTCCAGCGCGAAACCGGCGCGCTGCAGCAGCCGCGCCGATCGCTCGTTGTCGACGTGCGTGGTGGCCCAGACGCGGTAGACGTTGCGGTCGGCCTGCAGCGCCGTCGTCAGCATGTCGAGCACCTCGGGCATGTAGCCCTTGCCCCACCATCGCCGGCCGATGCAGTAACCGATCTCGACGGAGTGCCGCACCGGGCGACGGCAGCTGGCCATCCCGATGACGTCGCCGCTGTTGCGCAACGTGATCGCCCAGGTCCGATCGTCGTCGCTGATGTTGAGCTTTTCGGTGATCACCCGCCGCGTTGCCGACACGTCGGGATGCGGCGTCCACAGCAAGTACTTGGTGACCTCGGGATCGCGAGCGACCCTCTGGAAGATCGCGCCGGCGTCCTCGATCGTGGGCGGTCGCAACACGAGCCGCGTCCCGTCGATGCACCCGGGTGGATAGTCGACCATTCTCGTTAGAAGCCGAGTGCGCGATAGGTGTTACGGACGAACTTTGGTTGCGCCGTGCGCAGTTTCGCCAGTGATGTGTTGCCCGCGACGGCGGTTGCCGCGTCCACACTCAGGTCGGGACAATTCTGAATCAGATACAGCAGGATCAAGTCGTCAGCGGCCGGGTCCGCCTGCCACCACGTCCCGTATGCCCCGGGCCAGCTGAAAGTTCCCAAGCCGCCCGGCCCGAAGATCGGCGCGGATTTCGCCGGATTGGTCACCACCGAGAGGTTCAGCCCGAACCCACGACCGATCCAGTGCGGTGCCCCCAGAAAGTCATGCTGCTTCTGCTCGGTGGTGAGCCGGTCGGTGCGCATCAGCCGCGCCGACTCTTCCGACAGCACCCGCACGCCGTCGATCGTCCCGCCGGCAAGCAGCATCCGCACGAACCGCAGGTAGTCATCGGCGGTCGACCACAACCCGCCGCCGGCGTTGCAGAAGGTGGGCGGCTTGATGTGCGGGGGGCCCATCACGTCGTGGCGCAACTGATTTTCTTCGTCGAGCCGGTACATGGTCGCGGCGCGGTACCGGGTTTCGGCCGATACGAAGAACCCGGTGTCGGGCATCCCCGCCGGGCCCAGGATGCGTTCGTCGAGAACCTGGTGGAACGGCTTGTCCTCGACGCGGGACGCGATGACGCCCAGCAGATCGATGGAGTGGCTGTAGGTGACTCGGTCGCCGGGTTGATGCACCAGGGGGAGCGCGGCCAGTTCGGTCAGCCAGGCATCCGAGCCCTGATTGAAAGGCAGCCGCAGATAGGCCCGCGAGATCGGCCCGGACACCGAGAATCCGTAGGCCAGGCCGCTGGTGTGGGTCAGCAGATCCTCGAGCAGGATGGCGCGGCGCGCCGGATGCGTGCGGTCCAGCGGACCGTGTGGGTCGTCCAGCACCTCGACATCGGCCAGCTCCGGCGCCCAGCGCGCGATCGGGTCCTTGAGCGCGAGCTTTCCCTCGTCGACCAGGCTCATCACCGCGGCCACCGTGACCGGTTTGGTCATTGACGCGATGCGAAACAGCGTGTCTCGCTGCATCGGCAGGCCCGCATCGACATCCCGATAGCCGATCTCGTTGACCTGCAACATTTCGCCGCGCTGCCAGACCATGGTGACCGCGCCCGCCAGCAGGCCCGCGTCGCATACCTCGCGAATGGCGGCCTGGTTACCCTCGAGATTCATCTGGTTCAGGTTAGCCGCCGGCCTGCGGCACCCAACTCAAGCTCCCGGGTGAAGTGTGCCGAAGGGGTTCCACTGGCGCGAGAGTGCACGTCTGTACGGCAATTACGGCGTGTTGCCGTACAGACACGCACGGTCGGCGGCACCATAATCAGGCGCGCTGCGCCCGGACGTACCAGAACGCCATCTCGATTTCGGTGCCGTCATCTTCGCGGCGCCAGGTGGTTGGCTCCAGCGATTGGATATCCCAGGCCGCGCCGCCAAGGACGTCGCGCAGCGTCTGCTCGGACACCGCTGGCCGCGGCCACTCCTCGTCAACCGGGTTGGCGTCGGAGAAGCAGCTGATCAACAGCGTGGCGTCCGGCCTGGTGGCCCGGTGGGCCGCAGCGGCGTAGCTGCGCTTGCCGTCGTCATCGAGGCGGCGAGGTTGGCTGAACAAACGAACGGAGGTGACGGCGAGTCTGGTGATCCGGTGCGCCGGCCTCGCCGTCGGTGTGTGTGCCGCGCGTGTAGTCGCCTTGCCACTCCACTCGCTCTCCCGCGGCGACCCTCGCTAACTGCTCCATCTGCTTTTCCGCGTCACGTGAGCGGAGGAAAAACTCATGCTGGCGCTGCAAATCTTCATCAGACTCGATAAGCCTGAGTTCGGGGGCGAACTCTTCGAGCTCGGCGCGGCGCTGCGGGACGATCATGCAGATCGGCTCATCGACCTCGAATCGCACCGGCATCAGTTTGCGGGTGAGTTTCCAGCTCATGCTGAAACTCGCACTTGCCCAGTCGGTTTCGACTATGCCCTCTAACGGGCACACGGCATCCTTTGGATAGTTTGCGGGTCCGCGGACCAACAGGTTGTAGCCCGGCGGGGTGCGAAACAACAGCGGCAACTTCCAGGTCAGAATGCCGTTACCGAAATGGCTGAGGGGCAAGTACTGACCGGTATCGCGCCTGTCGGGTGTGATCTTCACATCCACGTCGTTTGCCTGACCCATCCACGTAGCGGTGAACGCGGATGGATTGCGCAGCTCCCAGCCGCTTTGGTTGGCGATGAGCATCGGCAAGCACCGACTAGGCCACCCCTCGCGAGTGTCTGACATCCACTTCCGGCTCACCGGTGCCGGGGTAATCTGCGGCGCGTCATCGCGGGTGATGTATCCGATCAGTGGACGCGCCGGGCTGTCGGACTTGTTACTCATCCGATAGAGATTAGTTGGGGACACCGGTTGCCACAGACCTTGGAATCCCTTCGCGCAGAAACATGGCCCAAGTAGCGGATTCTTGGCAAAGAATCAGAGCCTGTCATTTTCGCCAAGGTAGCTCGCAATGCTAGGCTGCGCGGCAGTCGACATCCTTTAACGATCCGTCCCGAGAGGCGGAGAAGGAGGTCTGGAAAAAGCCATGTCTCGCATGGGTGCCGTGGGCGATGCCGCTTTTGGCGGTGAATCGCGGGAATTGATGTCCGCGGCCGATGTCGGTCGGACCATTTCGCGCATTGCGCATCAGATCATCGAAAAGACCGCCTTGGATGATCGAAGTCGGCCAGCGCCGCGGGTGGTGCTGCTGGGCATCCCGACCCGAGGTGTAATCCTGGCCGAACGCCTGGCCACCAACATCCGCGAGTACAGCGGCGTGGACGTCGCGCGCGGCGCTCTCGATATCACGCTGTACCGAGACGACCTGATGAGCAAGCCGCCGCGTCCACTGGGGACGACATCGATCCCAGCCGGCGGCATCGACGACGCGCTGGTAATCCTGGTGGACGACGTGCTGTACTCCGGGCGCTCGGTGCGCTCGGCCCTGGACGCGCTGCGCGACGTGGGCCGGCCGCGCGCCGTGCAACTGGCCGTGCTGGTCGACCGTGGCCACCGCGAACTGCCGGTCCGGGCCGACTATGTGGGCAAGAACGTGCCGACCTCGCGTGACGAGAGCGTGCATGTGCAGCTCAGCGAGCACGACGATCGCGACGGCGTGGTCATCTCGAGGGACGGCACCTCATGACCAGACACCTGCTGGCCGCCGGCGATTTGAGTCGCGACGACGCCACCGCCATCCTCGACGACGCCGACCGGTTCGCGCAGGCACTCGTCGGTCGGGAGGTCAAGAAGCTACCCACACTGCGTGGGCGCACCGTCATCACGATGTTTTATGAAAACTCAACCCGCACCCGGGTTTCGTTCGAGGTGGCGGGCAAGTGGATGAGCGCCGACGTGATCAACGTCAGTGCATCGGGATCGTCAGTGAGTAAGGGGGAGTCCCTGCGGGACACCGCGCTGACGCTGCGCGCCGCCGGGGCGGACGCGCTGATCATCCGGCACCCGGCGTCGGGTGCCGCGAAGCTACTCGCCGACTGGACCGCCCATGGCGATGACGGGCCCTCGGTGATCAACGCCGGGGACGGCACCCATGAGCACCCGACGCAGGCGCTGCTGGATGCGCTGACCATCCGGCAGCGGCTCGGCGGCATCGAGGGCCGGCGCATTGTGATCGTCGGCGACATCCTGCACAGCCGGGTCGCCCGCTCCAACGTGATGCTGTTGCACACTCTGGGCGCCGAGGTGGTGCTGGTGGCGCCGCCGACGCTGTTGCCGGCCGGCGTCGAGGGCTGGCCGGTCACGGTGTCCAACGACTTCGATGCCGAGTTGCCCGCCGCCGACGGGGTGCTGATGTTGCGGGTTCAGGCGGAGCGGATGAACGGCGGCTTCTTCCCGTCCGTGCGCGAGTATTCGTCCCTCTACGGGCTTTCCGAACGCCGCCAGGCTATGCTGCCCGGCCACGCCGTGGTACTACACCCGGGACCGATGCTGCGTGGCATGGAGATCGCGTCTTCGGTGGCCGACTCATCCCAATCTGCCGTGCTGCAACAGGTTTCCAACGGTGTGCATGTCCGAATGGCGGTGTTGTTCCATGTGCTGGTCGGCACGGGATCGGCGGACAAAGAGGGTAGAGAGGGCGCTGCATGAGCGTGCTGCTTCGCGGGGTCCGGCTGTACGGCGAAGGAGACCGCGTCGACGTGCTGGTCGATGACGGCCAGATCGCCGCTATCGGGGCTGGTCTTGAGATCCCCGATTTGGCGGACGTCATCGATGCCACCGGTCATGTGCTGCTACCCGGGCTGGTCGACCTGCACACCCACCTGCGCGAGCCCGGCCGTGAATATGCCGAAGATATCGAGACCGGTTCGGCGGCAGCGGCTTTAGGCGGCTACACGGCGGTTTTCGCAATGGCCAACACCACCCCGGTCGCCGATAGCCCGGTGGTCACCGACCATGTCTGGCATCGCGGCCAGCAGGTCGGTCTGGTCGACGTGCACCCGGTCGGTGCGGTCACCATCGGACTGGCCGGAACCGAGCTCACCGAGATGGGCATGATGGCCGCCGGTGCCGCGCAGGTACGGATGTTCTCCGACGACGGCATCTGCGTGCACGACCCGCTGGTGATGCGCCGCGCCCTGGAGTACGCCACGGGGCTTGGGGTGTTGATCGCCCAGCATGCCGAGGAGCCCAGGCTTACCGTCGGCGCCGTCGCACACGAAGGGCCGACGGCGGCCAGGCTCGGCCTCGCGGGCTGGCCGAGGGCCGCCGAGGAATCGATCGTCGCCCGCGACGCTTTGCTGGCCCGCGATGCCGGCGCCCGCGTGCACATCTGCCATGCCTCCACCGCCGGCACCGTTGAGATTCTGAAATGGGCTAAGGGGCAGGGTATTTCGATCACCGCCGAAGTTGCCCCGCATCATCTGCTGCTTGACGACAGCAGGCTGGTCAGCTACGACGGGGTGAATCGCGTCAACCCGCCGCTACGCGAAGCCGCCGATGCGATCGCGTTGCGTCAAGCGTTGGCCGAGGGGGTAATCGACTGTGTGGCCACCGATCATGCCCCGCACGCCGAACACGAGAAGTGCGTCGAATTCTCCGCGGCGCGTCCCGGCATGCTGGGCCTGCAGACGGCGCTGTCGGTGGTAGTTCAGACGATGGTGGTGCCGGGCCTGCTGAGCTGGCGCGATGTCGCCCGGGTGATGAGCGAGAATCCGGCCCGCATCGTGGGGTTGCCCGATCATGGCCGGCCGCTGGAGGTGGGTGAGCCGGCGAATCTGACCGTGGTGGACCCTGATGCCACCTGGACGGTGGCCGGTCCCGAACTGGCCAGTCGGTCGGCCAACACACCATATGAGTCGATGACGTTGCCCGCCACGGTGACCGCGACCCTGCTACGCGGGAAGTTCACGGCTCGGAATGGAAAGAGTCCGGCATGAACTCGGGCACGCTGGTGGGGTCGCTGATCTTCGCGGCCGTGCTAGTGGTGGCGATAGCGGTCGCGATCCAGCTGATGATGCTCGGGTGGCGACGTCGGGCGCGGCGGCAGTCCGAGCTGATCGGCAACCTGCCCGATGTGCCCGACCAGGTGGGCGGCGCGACCGCCACCATCCGCGGCGTTTACGTCGGGTCCACGCTGGCGCCAGCGTGGAACGACCGGGTCACCGCAGGTGATCTCGGCTACCGCAGCAAAGCTGCGCTTACCCGCTACCCCGAAGGAATAATGCTGGAACGCATCCGTGCCAACCCGATTTGGATTCCGCAGGAATCGATTGCGGCCGTTCGTGCCGAGCGCGGCATCGCCGGCAAGGTCGCCGCCCGCAATGGGATATTGGCGATCCGGTGGAGGCTGCCGTCGGGCGTCGAGATTGACACCGGATTTCGGGCCGGCAACCGCAGTGAATACGAGGATTGGCTTCGGGAGTGGCCGGAATGCCGGCCGGAGCCCCAAGAGGGAGGCGGCGAGTGACGAATAAGGCCCTGCTGGTACTCGAAGACGGCCGCGTCTTCACCGGGACGCCGTTCGGCGAAATCGGCCAAACGCTGGGCGAAGCCGTGTTCAGCACCGGCATGTCCGGCTACCAGGAGACGCTG
>Ga0182014_10001651_pt1 | contig 29457 bp, 25 predicted proteins | sample 612S2DmetaG_FD_120489 | JGI IMG/M metagenome (GOLD analysis project Ga0182014, IMG submission 120489) | Permafrost microbial communities from Stordalen Mire, Sweden - 612S2D metaG | ecosystem: Environmental > Terrestrial > Soil > Wetlands > Permafrost | place: Sweden: Stordalen | collected... | reverse complement strand
CTTCGTTTCATAGTCCTGTGGACTCGCGCTCGGCGACGGTCACATTCGTCGGGCGAAGATCGCGCTTCCAGGGTGCGTTCCGGATCAAGAAGTGCAGGTCACACCGCCTGGTGAATGGTTACCTCCCGATGCTCCTATGGATGTTGTCAAGCCCCGGCGAGGGGATTTCGGAAGTGAAGACAGCGGACAGACCAATGACGGGCCACTCGTCGAGGGCAAGCTCTTATCAGGTCACGCGTCTTCGAGAACTCGGTGGGCCCGGTCAGCCCCATGCTTCCTGGTCGCTCTAGGCAACGGCCTGCTCACCCGAATCTGCGAGGATCGGGGACGAGGAGGATCGAGTGACCCGAGAGTCACCGAGGGTGAGGTCGGAGCGGGCACTTCGACTCTGGCTAACTGGGTGCCCCGAGGCCAAGATCAGTCGCGGATGAGCGTCGCGGCCGGGAGGAGTTCTCTCTGATCAGCATCAGAAGTGTGGTCGATGCCCGAGGCGGAATCGGAACCATCGGAACATCGGGGCTGATCCCGATCGGGACCAAGACGTTCGCGGTCGGCACGCCGTATTCGTCCGGTGGTGCCGCCAACGGAAGCATGTACTTCTTCCAATACTGATCGCCTACTCGATCACACGTGGCAACCGGGGATTCGTCCGACGTGACGGCTCAGCGGACTGCGGCATCCATGGCGGCCAGGGTCAGTGCGTGCAGTGCCCCGACCGCCTCCTGACGCACGGCAGCCCCCGAGATGATCACGTCGACCATGGGGATCGAGGTGTGCACCTGGCCACGCGCGACGACGTGGCGCACGGGCACGCCTGCGGCGGCCAGTGCCTCGGCATAGGCCACACCCTCGTCGCGCAGCGGGTCGAACTCGGCGGTCACCACCACGGCTGCCGGCAGGCCCTCGAGCGTGCCCAGTAGGGGCGACGCCCGCGGGTCGTCCCGGTCGGCCGGGTCGCAGTAGTTGTCCCAGAACCACCGCATCAGCCCGGCGGTCAGCATCCTCCCCTCGCCGTTCTCGACAAAGGACGGGTACTGCGTCGTGCCGTCGGTCACGGGGCAGATGAGCAACTGGGCGTCGAGTGCCGGCCCACCGGCATCGCGGGCCTGCTGGGCGGCGACGGCGGCGAGGTTGGCACCCGCGCTGTAGCCGCCGACCGTCAACCGGCCCGGCAGGCCGCCGAGATCCTCGGCGTGATCGGCCACCCACGCCAGCGCGGTGGACGCGTCGTCCGCAGCGGCCGGAAACCGCGCCTCGGGCGCGTGCCGATAGTCCGCCGACACGACGACCGAGTCGGTCCGCACGCACAGGTCGCGGCACAGCGGATCGTCGGCGGTCTGGTCGCCGAGGACCCAGCCACCGCCGTGGAAGTAGAGCAGGACGGGGTGGGGTCCCGGCGTGGTTGGCCGGTAGAGGCGGTAGGCGAGGGGACCGGACGCACCGGGGAGCGTGCCGTCGACGACCTCGCCGACCTCCGGGCCCGGAGGGGCCATGGCCGCGGCGCCCGCCATGAACGCCCGGGCGTCCGCTGGGTCCAGCGTCTCGAGCGGAGGGAGCCCGAGCGAGTCCACCACCTCGAGCATGAGCATCACGTCGTACTGCATCCTCCGGGCGACCCCGTCGTTGCACCGACTGCCGGCCGGACCGGACAGAGCGAATCCGAGGTAGTCCTGACCGACCACCTCGTCGCAGGCGTCGATGTAGCGGTCGACACCGCCGATGTAGGGCAGGAAGACGCGCGGCTTGCCGGGCACGTTCGCCCCCATGTACCAGGAGTCGGTCTGCGGCAACAGGGTGATGGCGGCGGTGTCGGCGACGTGCCGGTTCCACCCGGCCTCGGCCACGGGCGTCGGCTCGATCGTCTCGAGGCCCTCGTCGCGAAGGCTCGCCAGGCAGTCCGTCACGAACTCGACGTGCTGCTCGATGGCCACGGCCATGTTGGCCAGCACCGACGGACTGCCCGGCCCGGTGATCATGAACAGGTTGGGGAAGCCCTCGCTCATCAACCCGAGGTAGGTCGAGGGACCATCGGACCAGTGCTCCCGCAGGGTGCGCCCCTCGCGCCCCTCGATGTCGACGGCCACCAGTGCGCCCGTCACGGCGTCGAACCCGGTGGCGTAGACGATGGCGTCCACGTCGAAGGACTCGTCGGTCGTCGCGATGCCGGATTCGGTGATGCTCGAGATCGGCTGGCGCTGCAGGTCGACGAGGCGCACGTGGGGGAGGTTGAAGGTGGCGTAGTAGCCGGTGTCGAGGCACGGACGCTTCGTTCCCACGGGATAGGTCGTGGGGCAGAGGGCCTCGGCGGTCTCGGGGTCGTCGACGATGGAGCGGATCTTGTCGCGCACCATGCCGGCCACGAGGGCGTTCGACGCCGGGTTGGTGTTCTGGTCGGCGAACACCCCTGTCAGGGCGAACAGTTCGCCGCGCCCCCAGGCGCTATCGAGCCGCTCACGCCGCACCTCCTCGGTGGCGGTGGCCCCCATGACCTCGGTCACCTCGTAGGGCATGCCGCCGCGCGACCGGCGGGCCTCGGCACGGTAGGCGGCACGGTCCGCAGCCAGTGCGGTCAGGCGCTCCGGCGGTGGTGGGCCGTTGCGGGCCGGTACGGAGAAGTTCGGTGTCCGTTGGAAGACGGTCACGCGGTCGGCCTCCTCGGCGATGAGGGGAATCGATTGGATGCCGGACGACCCGGTGCCGATGACCGCCACCCGCTTGCCGGTGAAGTCGACGCCCTCGTGGGGCCACCGTCCGGTGAAGTAGACGTCGCCCCGGAACCGGTCCGCACCCTCGATGTCCGGCGGCTTGGGTACGGACAGGCAGCCACTGGCCATCACGTACCAGCGGCAGGTGACGGTGTCGCCGGCGTCGGTGCGGACCTCCCACCGGCTGCGTGCCGCGTCCCACCTGGCCGCGGTGACGCCGGTGGCGAACACGATGTCGCGTCGGAGGTCGTAGCGGTCGGCGACGTGGTTCAGGTAGGCCAGGATCTCCGGCTGGGTGGCGTACTTCTCGGTCCACGTCCACTCGGCCTCGAGGTCGGGGTCGAAGCTGAAGGCATAGTCGGTGGTGGGGATGTCGCACCGGGCACCGGGGTACCGGTTCCAGTACCAGGTGCCGCCGACGTCCTCGGCAGTGTCGTACGCCCGGGCGGTGAAGCCCAGTCGGCGCAGTCGGTGGAGGAGGTACAGCCCGGAGAACCCGGCCCCGACCACCACCACGTCGAGGTCGGGCGCGTCGGCGCCGTCGCCGGTCGGCTCCGGACCGTCGGCGTCCGTCGTCCCCGCGGCGTCATCGAGCATGTGCGACCCCCTTTGCCTCGACCCCGGCGTAGCCGTCCCCGTCCGGTCACCCGAGTCTCGCGCCACCCGACCGTCCGTGCGACGGGTCGACGTGAGGCAGGGCATCGGACGCACAGGTGTCGGGACGGTCGACCCGGCCCCGGGGCGGCCCGCGGTCAGGTCGGTTCGACCTCGACGCGGTGCACGTCGACGGCCACGTCGAGGAAGTGCGAGTTGCCCCCGCCGAACACGATGCCCTTGAGCGGCGACACGTCGGCGTAGTCACGGCCCCAGGCCGTGGTCACGTACGTCGAGCCGACGATCTTGTCGTTGGTCGGGTCGAGGTCGAGCCAGCCCCACCCCGGGACGAAGACGGACAGCCAGGCGTGGGAGGCGTCGGCGCCGACCAGGCGCTCCTCGCCGGGCGGGGGCGCCGTCTCGAGGTAGCCGCTCACGTAGCGGGCGGCCAGGCCCATGGACCGCACGCAGCCGACAGCCAGGTGGGCGAAGTCCTGGCACACCCCCCTGCGGTGCTGCAGCACCTCGTCGAGCGGGGTCGTCACCGTGGTGAACCCGGGGTCGTAGACGAAGTCGGCATGGATCCGCTCCATCAGTGCCGTGACGGCGTCGACCAACGGAGCACCCTCGACGAAGGACGGCTCGGCGTAGTCCCGGACCACTTTCGCCGTCGACACCAGGGGCGACTCGAAGCAGAACTCCCGGGCGTCGAGCATTTCCGGACTGAGGTCGTTGGTGAGCAGGTCGAGCGCCTCGTGCCACCCCGGCCCCACGGCCGGCAGCGGGTCGCCGTCGACCACGTCGACCAGGCTGGTGGCCGTCACCGTCATCTCCACGAAGGGTCCGTCGACCACGAACGACGCCACCGGGTTGCCGTAGAAATCGGTCCGCTCGTTCCAGCCGGTGGGTGCCGGGTCGACCACGAGGTCGCTCCACACGCAGACCTGCCGGTCGGTGTCGCGGGGGCGCAGGTGGGCCTCGTTGCGACAGCGGCTGACCGGAGCGTCGTAGTGGTAGCCCGTGCGGTGCTCGATCCGGTACCTCATGTCGCTCCGCCCCCGACCTCGGGCTGGCCACCGGCCAGCACCGAGAGCCTCTCATGGGCGAAGTAGGTCCGCTGCAGCGAGTCGAGGAGGTCACCAAGGAGGCTGTCGACGGTGGCGAAGACGGAGTCCAGCTCGGAGCGTCGACCGGTGCCGGGATCGACGGCCGCCAGGCGGTCGTGGTCGGTGAGCCGCAGCAGTGTCGTCGCCTCGAGCGCCAGACGTTCCTCGTTGCCCAGCCGCTGTGCGGACGAGCGCTTGGGCAGCTCGGCCAGGTGGGCCACCAGCCGGTCGAGCTGGAAGAGGACGCTGCGGGGGTTGGCCACGTCGTAGACCAGGAGGTCCAGGGCGCCGGAGACGTGGAGGATGGACCCCGCCCGGCGCCGGAAGATGATGAGGCTCTCCGAGGTCGTGAGCAGCGACTCGACGAGGAGGTCCTCCACGACACCGGACCGCTTCTCCACGAGCACCGACCGGAGCAGCCGCACGAGCGACCGCGCCCGCTCGAGTCGGCGCCCCCCGTCGAGGAACAGCCATGCCGGGTCGCGTTCCATGTTCTCGGCGCACACCCCGGACAGGGCGAGGAGCGACCGCTGCAGCCTGAGGAGGCTCGGCTGTGCCCCGACGAACTGGGTCGGGGGGCGCCGCCGGAACAGGCCGAGCTCCTCCTCGATGTCGCTGACCAGCTGCCACGTGTCGGCCGACAGCTGTTCCCGCACCGAGTAGGCCGCCTCGACCAGCACGCCGAGCGTCGATACGAGACTGCCCTGGACGCCCTCGTCGAACAGCAGCGCGAGGGCGGTGCGGTCGTTGGGCAGGACACCCTCCGCCAACGAGCCGGGCCCGGGTGCATCGCCGTCCGGCACCGGCAGGTCCTCGTCCTCGGGGGCGGGGGTGAACCCCGACGCCGATCCGAGTGCCGACAGGAGGACCTGGAGCGACTGCGCACCACCGTCGTCGCCCGACCCCAGGGGCTGGTCCAACCGGGCGAGCACCGTCCGGATCAGGCGCACCACCAGCTCGGCGTGCTCGGCGCTCCGCCCCATCGTGAACAGGCGGGCGGCCAGCCGGCCGGGCAGTGCGGCCGGCAGTTCGGGCACGATCACCGGCCCCGACGCGGCCCGGCCCGACGGCAGCCACGGGCTCTGCTGGAACGCCGGCTCGGCCGAGGCCACCCAGGTGTCCTTGCTGGTGCCGTCGCCTCGGCTGGAGATCACCAGCGAGTCCGTCTCGGCGCCGACCCGTGTCAGGCCCCCGGGGAGCAGGCGGAAGTCGCGTGCCCCGAACCCGTCGGCCGGACCGTCGGCCACGGCGAAGGTCCGCAGCACGGCGGGACGCGGGACGAGTCCGCCGCCGTCGCCGACGGTCGGCACCGTCGAGGGGGCGAGGATCTCCTGCCCGACCCAGTCGCCGGGCCGGGCCCGGACCCGGTCCCGCAGCGCGGCCCGTTCGGCCGTCGCCAGGAGGAGGGGACGGACGGGCCGGGTGCCGGCCGCCGGCTGGACCGGCAGGAGGAGCAGGTCGTCGAATCCGGCCAGGACATGGCTCAGCCCGTCGGGTCGCCCGCACCACCAGCTCTCGGGGCCCCGCAGGGCGAGCTCTTCGCCGAGCAGGGCCGGCGCCATGCCGGCCAACAGGCCGGCGAGTGCCGGGCTCTCGAGGATCCCGGCGCCGAGGGGGTTGAGGACCGCCACCCGTCCGCGGCGGACCACCTCCAGCAGTCCGGGCACCCCGAGCAGCGAGTCGGCCCGCAGCTCGACGGGGTCGCACCACCGGTCGTCGACCCGTCGGATGACCGCGTCGACGGGGTCGAGCCCGGCCAGCGAGCGCAGCCACACCCGGTTGTTCTGGACCACGAGGTCCCGACCCTCGACGAGGGGGTACCCGAGGAAGGAGGCCAGGTAGGCGTGCTCGAAGTAGGTCTCCGACAGGGGGCCGGGGGTCATGATGACCACACGGGGCTCGTCCACGTCGTCGGGGACGGCCCGGGCGATGCCGGCCCGGATGGCCCGGAAGAATCCGGCCTGGCGCTCGACGCCCGCGCCGCGGTGCAGCGTGGGCAGGACCCGTGACAGGACCGACCGGTTGACCAGCGAGTAGCCCAGCCCGGACGGTGCCTGGGCCCGGTCCGCCACGGCCCGGAAGCCGCCGGCGGCCTCGCGCACCACGTCGACGGCGGTCAGGAACAGCCGGTTGGCCCCGGGCCGGTTGATGCCGGCGCACGGGCGGAGGAACGCCGGGTGGCCGAGGACGACCTCGGCGGGCACGAGGCCCCGGGCCACCAGGGTGCGGTCGCCGTAGAGGTCGGCGTTGACGAGGTCGAGCAGGGCGGACCGCTGGGCCACGGCCCGCTCGAGGCCGGCCCATTCGAACGGGTCGAGCACCAGCGGGACCGGGTCGAGCGTCCACGGGCGGCGCAGGCTGTGTCCGTCGACGGCCACGTTGTACGTGGCGCCCTCGTTGCGGAGGAGTCGGGCCAGCTCGTCCCGGCGGCTGAGCAGACCGTCGCGGCCATAGCCGTCGACCGCGTCCGCGACCTGTTTCCAACGCGTCCGCACGGCCCCGTCGGCATCGAGGAACTCGTCCGTGCGCCCGGGTGGCGCGTGATAGCCGGCCACCGGCCCCGGTGGTGCAGTGTCATCCGGGGACCCGAGAGGGCCCACCGGTGCCGCGGTGGTCACCGTGTGGCGACCGTCGGCTCCCAGCCGACGAAGCTGGGCCGGAAATAGGTGTCGTCCACCCGCTCATGGATCTCGACCAGCGCCAGCTGCACGTCCTCGAGGAATTCGCTCAGACCGCCGACGGTCAACCGGGCCACGGGAGCGGACGCCACCACCATTGACGCATTCTGGCAGGCCTCCTGGGCCCGCTCGGAGTGGGGGAGCACCTTCAGCTGGGCGCGGGCCTCGGTGAGGCAGGCGCCGACGGCACGTGGGAAGCGGTCGTCCTGCAGCAGGAAGCGGAGCGTCGAGCCGCCCTGGGGCCGGGCCGGCATGGCCCGCCGGAAGGGCTGGTAGGCGGCCAGCGACCGGAGCACGGCCATCCAGTGGACGACGTCGTAGGGGTCGTCGGCCCCGGGGGCGTGGAGGGAGTCCGAGCGGACGTCGAGTACGCGGGTCGTGAGATCGGCCCGCTCGATGTTCTGACCCAGGACGAGGAACGACATCGCCTCGTCCCGGCTCATGGTGCCGAGCAGGATGCCGTGGATGCACTGGCAGCCGGCGATGACCCGACGCAGCCACCGCACCCGGCCTTCACGGGTGTGGGCCTCCTCGAGGAGGTCGTTGCTGGAGAGCCACAGGTTGTTGCACGCCTCCCACGCCTCGCGCGGGACGACGGGCCGCGCCGTGCGCAGGTTCTCCCGGGCGGCGGTCATGGAGGCCAGGATCGACGACTCGTTCCCCTCGCCGTGGAGCAGGAACTCGATGACGTCCTCCTCGGCCGCCCGCGCATCCTCCGGGCCGGCGGCCGCCTGGTACCGCTCGGCGAACTCGGAGTCGACCCCGGCGATGGCCAGGAGGGGCTCCCACCCGACGTCCTCGCCCACGGGCAGGTCGACGTGGGCGTCGGTGTGGACCTGCACGATCCGTGCGGTCCCCTCGGCGCGTTCCAGGTGGCGGCCCGCCCAGTAGACGGCCTCGGCCATGCGTGCGAGCAGCATCGTCCCACTCCTTCCTTCCTCGAGATCCCCCGTCCCGTCGTCGATCTCCACGGTGTTGCGCTCCCCGGTGTCGCGGCGCGTGTCCGCCGTCCCGTTCCCGGGGTCGCCCTCGGCACCGAGCAGGTCGTCGGTCACGCCGGTCCGCCGGCGAGCGCCGTGTCCGACGGCGAATCGACCACCCACGTGTCCTTGCTGCCGCCGCCCTGTGACGAGTTGACGACCAGAGAGCCCTTGCGCCTCGCCACCCTGGTCAGCCCGCCACGCGTCACGTACGCGCCGTCCGGGCCCATGAGCGTGAAGGGCCGGAGGTCGACGTGGCGGGGGGCCACCTCGTCGTCGCACAGCGTCGGTGCGGTCGACAGCTTGATGATCGGCTGGGCGACCCACCGGTTGGGCTCGTCCTCAATCTCCTTGGCCGCTGCGGCCAGTTCTTCCGGTGTGGCCTGTGAGCCCACCAGGACGCCGTAGCCGCCCGACTCGTTGGCCGGCTTGACCACGAGGTTCGCCAGGTCGCCGAGGACGCGGGCCCTGGCCTCCGGGTCGCTGCACCGGTAGGTGGGGATGGTCCAGAGGATCGGCTCCTCCTCCAGGTAGAAGCGGATGATGTCCGGCACGTACGAGTAGACCTTCTTGTCGTCCGCGATCCCGGCCCCGGGCGCGTTGACCAGCGCCACCCGGCCGGCCTTCCAGGCCCGCATGAGCCCGGGCACGCCGAGCAGGGAGTTGGGCAGGAACACCTCGGGGTCGAGGAACAGGTCGTCCACCCGGCGGTAGATCACGTCCACCTGCTCGAGGCCGTCGATGGTGCGGGCGTAGACGCAGTCGTCATCGAGGACGACCAGGTCACCGCCCTCCACCAACTCCACCCCCAGTTGCTGGGCGAGGAAGGCGTGCTCGAAGTAGGCCGAATTGTGGATCCCCGGGGTCAGCACCACGATCGTCGGGTCCCCCGTCGAGGGGGAGACCGATGCCAGGGTGCTGGCCAGCCGTCCGACGTAGGGGTCGACGGGCTCGATGCTGTAGTGCCGGAACATCTCGGGGAAGATGTGCTTGGTGACCATCCGGTTCTCCAGGAGGTAGGAGACACCGGACGGCACCCGGAGGTTGTCCTCGAGGACGTACCAGAAGCCCTCGGCGTCGCGGATGAGGTCGCTCCCGCAGATGTGGGCCCAGATCCCGCCGGGCGGGTCGACGCCGACGCACTCCCGCCGGAAGTTGGGCGACCCGGTGACCAGGTCGGCCGGGACCACGCCGGCACTGACGGCCCGCTGCTCGTGGTAGCAGTCGTCGATGAACAGGTTGAGGGCCGCCAGGCGCTGCACCAGGCCCGCCTCGATGATCTGCCACTGGTCGCGGGGGATGATCCGGGGGATGATGTCGAACGGCCAGGGACGGTCGACGCCCACGCCCCCGTCGTAGACGGTGAAGGTGACACCCAGGGCACGGATCTCCCGGTCGGCGGCCACCTGACGCTCGGCCAGGCCGTCGGGGCCCAGCTCGGCGAAGTGGTTCCACAGGGCGTCGGCGGACGGGCGCGGCGTGCCGTCGGACCCGACGAGCTCGTCGTAGAACGGTGCGGGGTCGTAGGTGGGCCACGGGGGCGCGAGGGCCGCGCCCTGGGGCGCGGCAAGTTCCGTTGGGTCGTCCACGGAGCCGAGTGTCCCTGACGCGTGCGTCAGGTCCATTGCCGGAGTGTTACCTCTTCGTGAACGAGTCCCATGGTCCCAGTCTCGCTGGTCCCGGGCCGCCGTGCCCCGCGGTCCGGGTGCGATCAGGCCAGGGTGAAGCCGAGCCGGGCGGCGGTGTCCTCGAACTCGGCGTCGAGCTGCGCGTCCGTCCGCCGGGTCAGCAGGCCCCGGCTGGTGAGGGCCGCGAGCAGGTCCCGGTCGAGCCCGGTCAGGCGGTCGAGAGCCTCACGGGTGGCACTGTCGATGACCTGGGGCGCCCCGGTCACCTCGGTGACGTTCACCCGGTCGAGCACCGGAGGACCGGGTACATCGAGGCGTTCCCAGACCCGTGCGATGAACCGCCCGGAGTCGGTGCTCCACTCGGCCACGGCCAGGTGGTCGCAGAAACGTTCGAGGTCGCCGGTCGTCGGTGCCCAGGTCCGCTGGTCGACGTACGGGGCGACGAGGCCGCCCAGTGCCTGGCGGGCGAGCGCACTGTCGGTCGCCGGCCAGGTCACCTCCGAGTTCAGGAAGCCCCGCAGGGGGAGCTGGGCGGCTCCGACGACGTGGACTCCCCAGTTGCCCCAGCTGGTTAGGTGTGGGGCGGACTGGGACTGCCAGTAGCGGTAGAGGCTGAGGAGCCGGCTGCGGGGCTCCCGGACCTGGACCGCCAGGTCGGTGCAGGTGGCGGCCAGCAGCGTGGCCGACGACACGTGGCCCATGACGACGCGATGGGACGTCACCACGTCGTGGTACTCGCCCTCGTCCACGACCGTGGCCAGGACGTCGGCGGAGGCCCCGTCGAGGAGGTCTGCGGCGGGGAACTGCTGCCGGTCGAAGTAGCGGGGACCGGTGTAGCTGCCGGGAAGCCGGGCGACGGCGTCGCGGACGGCCATCCCGCCGCCCTTTACCAGGTGCAGGATGCCGAGGCAGCCGGTGGCGTCGGATCCGGTCATCGACGACCCGCCCGCCCGGGTCCGTGGGCCGCAGCCACGGGGTGGGCCGACGACGGCCGGGCGGTCCGGCTCTCGGGATGCACGGGGCGCAAGCTACCAAACCCGCCGATTGTCACCTCGGCACCGGTGGCCTCGGGTAACCTCGGTCCAGCCCCGAGCCGAGCTCCGGCCCGGGTCCCGACCCCGAAATTGGAGACGCCGTGCCCGCTGAGACCCATGTGGAGAAGGGTCCCATGGACCGTCAGCAGATCCTGGAGCTCATCCGTGAGCTCCTGGCCGACATCCTGGAGATCGATCCGTCCACCATCAGCGAGTCGTCCGCGTTCGCCGAGGACCTCGACGCCGACTCCCTCGCCCTGATCGAGCTGGTCGAGGGGCTGGAGGAGGAGCTCGGCGAGCGGTCCGTGGGCTTCCGCATCGACGACGAGGACCTCGAGGAGCTCAAGACCGTCCGCGACGCCGTCGACTACGTCCACGCCAAGCTCGAGGGGGCCTGAGGCGCCCGATGGCGCCCCGGCCCGACGCGGGGGACACCGCCTCCGACGAACGGCTCGCCCTGCGCATCGGCCACAGTTTCACCCGTCCCGAGCTGCTCGGCCAGTCCCTGGCCCACCGGTCGTGGTGTTCCGAACACGGCGGGCAGGATTCCAACGAACGACTCGAGTTCCTCGGCGACGCCGTCCTCGGACTGGTGGTGGCCGAGCACACGTACCGCCAGCACGCGGAGCTGTCCGACGGCATGCTGTCCAAGGTCCGTGCGTCGGTGGTGAACGCGCACGTGTTGGCCGAGGTGGCCGTCGAGCTGGGCGTTCCCGACCATCTGCGCCTGGGCAAGGGCGAGGACGCCTCGGGTGGCCGTGCCAAGGTCTCGATCCTGGCCGACACCATGGAGGCCGTCATCGGCGCCGTCTACCTCGATGCCGGCCTCGAGGCGGCTCGCGCCCTGGTGCTGTCCCGGCTCGGCGGGCGCATCGATGCGGCGGTGGGCGAGCCCGGCGAGTCGGACCACAAGAGCCGCCTGCAGGAGGAAGCCGTGCGCCTCGGCCGGGGGGTCCCACGCTACGACGTGGAGGGTTTCGGCCCCGATCACGCCCGGAGGTACCTGGCCACGGTGTACGTTTCTGGCCAGCGCCTCGGTACGGGGGACGGGCGTTCCAAGAAGGATGCCGAGCAGGTCGCCGCCCAGGAGGCCTGTAGAACGCTGGAAGCCGAGAGAGGCGGGGGAAATGCCTGAGCTTCCTGAAGTCGAGACCATCCGGAGGGATCTCCAGGGCGAGGTCGTCGGCCGGAAGATCAAGGTGGTGGACGTGCGCAACGGTCGCACGGTCAGCCGCCACCCGAGCGCGAAGCAGTTCCGGGCCCAGCTCGAGGGGCGGACGATAGCGTCCGTCAACCGGGCCGGCACGTACGTCCTGCTGGTCCTGGACGACGGTGCAACCCTGGTCGTCCAGCTCGGGACCGGGTCCCAGCTCCACCGGGTGAAGAGCGCCAAGGAGGCCAAGGCCCCCCACACCCATGCGGTGATCACCTTCACCCAGGGCGGTCAGCTCCGGTTCGTCGACCCGAAGTCCTATGGCGAGATGTTCGTGTCCGCCGCACCGGTCGAGGGTGGTCCGTCCCTGCCCGAGCTCTCCCACCTGGGCTTCGACCCCCTCGAGGACATCATGAGCTGGGAGAAGTTCTGGGTCCTGCTGTCGGCCCACGACTCCCAGCTCAAGTCGCTGCTCATGGACCAGGAGTTCGTGGCCGGCATCGGCAACATGTACGCCGACGAGATCCTGTTCGCCGCCGGCCTGCGCTACGACCGGCACTCGAACTCCCTGTCGTCCCAGGAGGTCCGCCGGCTCTACCGGTCGATGGTCGAGACGCTGGCAGAGGCGGTCAAGCGCCGCGGGTCATCGTCCGCCGGCGACCAGTACCGCGACCTCTTCGGCGAGGAGGGCGACTTCCAGGACCAGCACCAGGCCTACGGCCGCGAGGGCCTGGCCTGCCGTCGGTGCCGCTCGACCATCGTGAAGGTCAAGTCCGGTGGCCGCGCGAACTACTTCTGCGACCATTGTCAGGTCTGACCTGGGGCTCAGGCGGCTCCGGGTCGGTGCCGGTAGGGTGAGCGCCCGGTGTTCCTGAAGTCCCTCTCCCTCAAAGGATTCAAGTCCTTCGCCGATCCGGCCGTGCTCGAGTTCGAGCCGGGCGTGACCGTGGTCGTGGGCCCCAACGGCAGCGGAAAGTCGAACGTGGTCGACGCCGTGGCGTGGGTACTCGGCGCCCAGGGCCCCCGGACGGTGCGGTCCGCCAAGATGGAGGACGTCATCTTCATGGGGACGGCCAACCGGCCGGCGCTCGGTCGGGCCGAGGTCTCCCTGACCATCGACAACAGCTCCGGCAAGCTGTCGGCGGATCTGGCGGAGGTGACGATCACCCGGACCCTGTTCCGTTCGGGCGACTCCGAGTACTCGATCAACGGGACCCCCTGCCGACTGCTCGACATCCAGGAACTGCTGTCCGATACGGGCGTGGGGCGTCAGCAGCACGTGATCATCAGCCAGGGCCATCTCGACGCCATCCTCGAGGCCCGACCCGAAGACCGACGCTCGGTCATCGAGGAGGCGGCCGGCGTCCTCAAGTTCCGGCGCCGCCGCGAGCGGGCCGAGCGCCGCCTGGCCAGCACCGAGGAGAACCTCGAGCGACTGTTCGACCTGGTCCGCGAGGTCAAGCGTCAGATCCGTCCACTGGAGCGCCAGGCCGCCGCCGCCCGCTCCTATACCGGCCTCGCCGACGAGCTGCGGGCCGTGTGCCTCTACGTCTCGGGAGCCGAGCTGTCCGCCCTCGACCGTCGCCACGCCGAGGGCCAGCGTCACCAGGAGGAGCAGCGGGTCAAGGAGGTCGAGCTCCAGGAGGCCCTGGGTGCCCTCGACGCCGACTCCGTTCGCACCGCCGACGAGCTGTCGGCCGAGCGCGAGTCGGACCTGACCGCCGCACTGGGGCGCACCGAGGGGATGGTGGAGCGGGCCCGCGGCCTGTCCGGCGTCCTGCGGGAGCGGCAGCGGTCGCTGGCCCGTGCGCTCGACGCCGCGGCCGATGCCGACGTGGTCTCCACCCTCGAGGCGGAGGGCGCCCGCCTGGGCGAGGAGCTGACCGCAGCGGAGCAGGAGGCCGTCGACCTGGCCCCCGAGCAGGACGGCCTGGCTGCCGCCGAGGCCGCGCTGGCCGCCGAGCTCGAGGCGCACCAGGCGGCACGGGGTGACGGGTCGGAGCTGCGGGCCGCCGAAGAGGCCGTCACGGTGGCCCGGGGTCAGCTCGCGTCGTTGGAGCACGCTCTGGAGCGCGATCGACGGGCCCTCGACCAGCTGGTCGCCCGCCAGGGCGCGGCGGAGCGCCGGGCTGCGCTGCTGGAGGGCGAGGACCACGAACTGGGTGAGCGCCTGGCCGAGACCGAGCAGGCCCGCCACCAGCTCCAGACCGCCCGCGCCGAGGCCGAAGCCGCCCAGGTGCGCGCCGGCCGCCGTCTGGAGGTGGCCGAGGAGGCCCTCCGCCAGGCCGAGCAGGAGCACGCCCGCTCCCAGGCCCGTGCCGACGCACTGGAGCGTGCCCTCGACGAGGCACGGGGCGCGGCAGGTGCCGAGCTCCTGGCCGGGGTCGACGGCGTCGTCGGCACACTCCTCGACCTGGTGGAGGTGGACAGCGGGTGGGAGGAGGCCTTCGAGGCCGCCGCTGGCGCGTCCCTGGCCGCCGTCGTCGTGTCCGGTAGCGAGCCGGCCCGCGCCGCGCTGTCCCGCCTGCGCCAGGGGGGTGCCACCGGCGCCGTCCTGGCCCTGACCGGGTCCGCCGCCGGTCGCGCCGTGCTCGCCGGGCCCGCCGTGCCGCCCGGGACCGAGTCGATACGCGGCCACGTCCGTCCCCGCGCCGGGGGCAGGGAGTTCCCGGGTCTCGACGGCGTGCTCGACACCCTGCTCCACGGCTCGTGCTGCGCCACCAGCGGCTGGTCCGAGGCGATCGACCTGGCGCTGGCCCGACCGGACCTGGTCGTCGTCACCCGCGACGGCGACCGGTTCTCGCCCACGGGGTGGCGCGTCCGTGCCGGTGGCGGCGTGGTCACCGCCGCCGTCGTCGACGAGGCCCGTGACCGGGCCGAGGCGGCCAAGGGCGAGGCGGGTCGCGCCGCCGAGGAACGTCAGGCCGCCCGGGTCGAGGTCGAGTCCACCCGCGAGGCCGCGGCCGAGGCGGTGCGGGCCGACGACCGCAACGAGGTCGCCCACCAGGCCGCCCGGGTGGGTCGCCAGCGGGTGTCGGGCGACCGGGACGTCCTCGCCACCGAGCTGGAGGAGATCCGTCACAACCGGGCCGAGCTCGAGGACCGCATCGGGCGCGACGCCACCCGCGTGGGCGAGCTGGTCGCCGGCATGCCCGCACTCGAGGACGCCCGGGTCGAGGCCGCCGGCCGCATGGCGAACGCCCGGGAGGAGCGCCGGCGCATCGAGGGACGCCTGGCCGAGGCGGCGGCGGCCCGCAACGAGTGGGAGGTGCGCACGGCCGGGCTGGTCGAGCGTCGCCGGGTCCTGGCCGAGCGCCTCCGTGAGGTCGAGCGCCGACTGACCGGTCACGCCGAGGAGCGCCAGCAGGCGGCCGAGCGCCGGACCAGGCTGGAGTCCGACGCCACCGCGGTCGAGCGTCTGCTGGGCGTCGTGGCCGAGGCCCAGCTCGGCCTGGACTCGCTCCTGTCCGCACTGCGTGACCGCCACCGTCGCCAGCTCGAGGCCGTGCGGGCCGGCGGGGCCCGCCTGGAGGAGCTGCGCCGCCAGCGGTCCGTCAACGAGCACGAACTGGCCGCCACCCGCAGCCGGCTGCAGAAGGCCGAGCTGGACCTGATGGAGGCCACCGTGCGTCGCGAGGCGGTCGTCGACACCCTGCGCCGCGACCTCGGCTGCGAGCCGGAGGACGCCGTGGGGGCGCCGGCACCGGAGCTGCCCGAGGGCGTCGACCCGGCGGCCAGGGTGGCCCAGCTCGAGGCGGAGCTCGCCGCCATCGGGCCGGTCAACCCGCTGGCCATGGAGGAGCTGTCCGAGCTCGGCGAGCGCCACCAGTTCCTCGAGTCCCAGGTCGAGGACGTCCGCAAGGCGCAGCGCGAGCTGCGCCAGGTCATCCGGACCCTCGACGAGGAGATCATGCACGTCTTCGACTCGGCGTTCGCCGACGTGAACGAGCACTTCTCCAACCTGATCACGTCGCTCTTCCCGGGCGGCACGGGCCGGCTGTCACTCACCGACCCCGAGAACCTGCTCGACACCGGCGTGGAGGTCGAGGTCCGCCCGGCCGGCCGTAACGTGCGCCGCCTGTCGCTGCTGTCCGGCGGCGAGCGGTCGTTGGTGGCCATGGCCTACCTGTTCGCCGTGTTCCGCAGCCGTCCGTCGCCCTTCTACCTGATGGACGAGGTGGAGGCCGCGCTCGACGACGTCAACCTGATGCGCTTCCTGGCCCTGGTCAACGAGTTCCGGGAGGAGGCGCAGCTGATCATCGTGAGCCACCAGAAGCGCACGATGGAGGCGGCGGACGCGCTGTACGGCGTCACCATGGCCCCCGGCGGCTCGTCCAAGGTCGTCAGCCAGAAGGTCCCGCGTGACCGCACGGCGGTCGACACCCTGGAGGCCCGGCCCACCACCAAGCTCGACGTGTCCGCCGCCGCCCCGGTCGAGGTGCCCGAGCTCGTCGACAGCGATGCCGATGCCGACGTCGACTCCGGCGGAGCCGCCGACGCCGCAGCCGCCGAGGCGGTACCGATCGACGACGTGACCGAGGTGGTCGGCGACACGGACCACGTCGACGACGTGACCGAGGCCGGGAACGGCGTCGCGCCAACCGACCACCCCGGTGCCCCGGAGGGGTCGGCCGACGACGCCGCACTCACCCTGGCCGACCTCCTCGAACAGCCCCCCCGTCGTGACGGCCCGGGCATCCCGGTCCCGCCCCCCCGGGTCGATGTGGGCGATGCCGCCCCCGGCGCCGGCGCCGGGGGCGACTCGTGACCGATGCCGTCCTGCTGACCGGCGCCTCCGACGCCCTCCTGGCCGCCGTCATCGCCGTGCCGGTGATCCTGGTGGCCGGTGGCATCGCCCTGGCCACCCGCCGACGTGGCGGCACATCGGGGCCGTCGACCGACGACGCGACCGGCGGTGGCGTCGCCGTCGCCGAGCGCCCTGGACCGGCGGCACCCGATCGGACGACGACCACGGCTCCCGCCGGCGTCGTCGAGGCACCGCCGGTCCCCGAGCCCGAGATCGAAGAGGCACTGGCGCCGGAGCCCGCCTCCTACCGTGGCCGCCTGGGCAAGGCACGCGGGCTGCTGTCCGGCTACATCGGTGCCGTCCGTGCCAAGGGGAAGATCGACGCCTCCACCTGGGACGACCTGGAAGAGGCCCTCATCCGGGCCGACGTCGGCGTGGGGGCGACCGACGCCCTCCTCGACGACCTGCGCTCGCGCGTCAAGGCGGGCGACATCGCCGACCCTGACGCCCTGGTCGACGCGCTCAAGGGCGACCTGGTCGCCATGCTCACCACCTCCGGGTCCGACCTCGCCACGGTGGGTGCCGACCGGTCCGAGCCGGCCGAGGGCGAGCCGGCCCGCACCGTCGACGTCTGGCTCTTCGTGGGCGTCAACGGCGTCGGCAAGACGACCACGGTGGGCAAGGTGGCCACCCGGCTGTCCCGGGCCGGTACCCCCGTGCTGCTGGCCGCCGGTGACACCTTCCGTGCCGCGGCCGGCGAGCAGCTGAGCCTGTGGGCGGAGCGCTCCGGCGCCGACATCGTGCGGGGTGCCGAGGGGGGCGACCCGAGCTCGGTCGTGTTCGACGCCGTGCAGCGGGCCGCGTCCAAGGGGCACTCCCTGGTCCTGGCCGACACCGCCGGCCGGCTCCACAACAAGGTCAACCTGATCGAGGAGCTGAAGAAGATCCGCCGGGTGTCGGACCGCCCGCCCGGCCACGTGGCCGAGGTGCTGCTGGTGCTCGACGCCACGACGGGGCAGAACGGACTCGCCCAGGCCAAGGTCTTCCTCGACGCCGTCGACGTGTCCGGGGTGGTGCTGACCAAGCTCGACGGCACAGCGAAGGGCGGGATCGTCGTGGCCATCCAGCGCGAACTCGGACTACCGGTGAAGCTGGTCGGCCTGGGCGAGGAGCCCGACGACCTCGTCGACTTCGACGCGGCAGCCTTCGTCGACGCCCTCTTCTAGCCCCCCCGGCGACGGACGTGCGCGGGCGGTGGCGACCGCCCGCAGGGCGCACGACCGCCCCGGTGCCGTCGGGTAGCCTGAGCACCCCATGTTCGAGAGCCTGACCGACCGATTCGAAGGCATCCTGACCCGGCTGCGGGGTCGCGGGCGCCTGTCCGAGGCCGATGTCGACGAGGTCCTCCGGGAGATCCGCACTGCACTCCTCGAGGCCGACGTCGAGATCGGCGTCGTCCGGAAATTCACCACGGCCGTCCGCGACCGGTGCGTCGGGCTCGAGCTGTCGCAGAGCCTCAGCCCCGGCCAGCAGGTCATCAAGATCGTCAACGAGGAACTCGTCGCCATCCTCGGCGGCGAGACGCTCCAGATCCGCTACGCCAGCCGCCCGCCGACGGTCATCCTGCTGGCCGGTCTGCAGGGCTCGGGCAAGACCACCGCCTCGGCCAAGCTGGCCCGCTGGTTCAAGCAGCAGGGCCGGAACCCGTTGCTCGTCGGTGCCGACCTCCAGCGCCCGGCCGCCGTGGAGCAGCTCCGGGTGCTGGGCGGGCAGGCCGGGGTCAACGTGTTCTCCGAGGCGTCGGACCCGGTGTCCGTGGCCGCTGCCGGCCTCGAGGAGGCCAAGCGGCTGGGTCGGGACGTACTGATCGTCGACACCGCCGGCCGGCTCTCCATCGACGAGGACCTCATGGACGAGATCCGGCACATCGCCGGTGCCGTCCAGCCGGACTACACGTTCCTGGTCATCGACGCCATGACCGGCCAGGACGCCGTCTCCACGGCCGAGGCGTTCCACGCCGCTCTCTCCCTCGACGGGGTCATCCTGACCAAGCTCGACGGCGACGCCCGCGGCGGGGCCGCCCTCTCGGTCAAGGAGGTCGTGGGCCGTCCGATCGCCTTCGCCTCGACGGGTGAGAAGCTCGACGACTTCGACCAGTTCCACCCCGACCGGATGGCCGACCGCATCCTGGGCATGGGCGACGTCCTCAGCCTCATCGAGCAGGCCGAGCGCACGATGGACAAGGACGTCGCCACCAAGGGCGCGGCGGCCATGCTCGAGGGCCGGTTCACCCTCGAGGACTTCCTCGAGCAGCTCCAGCAGGTCGAGAAGATGGGCTCCATCTCCGGGGTCATGTCGTTGATCCCGGGGGTCTCCAAGGACATCAAGAAGGCCTCGGAGGCCGTCGACGACGGTCAGATCGGCCAGGTCAAGGCCATCATCTACTCGATGACCCCCCGGGAGCGGACCGACCCGTCGATCATCGACGGCGGTCGCCGGGTCCGGATCGCCAACGGCAGCGGCACGACCACGGCCGACGTCAACGCACTCCTGAAGCAGTTCAAGGAGATGCAGAAGATGATGAAGGGCTTCGGCAAGGGCGGCATGGGCGGCGCCCTCGGGGGTCTCGGCGGGCTGCTCGGTCGCGGCGGCCCCAAGATGTCCCCCGAGGCGATGGGCGACATGGCCTCGATGATGGGCGACTCCGACCTCTCGGCACTCGGGGCCGGGGGGCCAGGTGCGCCGGCTGCGGGGGGTTACCAGGGGCCCGGCTCGCCGCAGCGCCCGTCCAAGAAGGGCAAGGGCAAGAAGGGCAAGGGCGGCGGCCGGGTCACCCCGAAATCGACGTGACGCGACGCCGACGGGCCGCCCGGGCGCAGTCCGGACAGCAGGTCCGGGGCCGATTTCACCCATGGTGCACACGACCCCTCGCATTGGTGGGAGACTGTCGGTCGCCCGCGGCCCTGCGTGCTGCGATCAGTTCGTACCATCACCCAGTGCTTCCGCCGGAAGACACCATGCAACAGAGGAGTTCACCGTGGCAGTAAAGCTCCGCCTCGTGCGGATCGGGAAGAAGAAGCAGCCGACGTACCGGCTGGTGGCGGCGGACAGCCGCTCGCCCCGCAACGGGCGGTTCATCGAGATCGTCGGGACCTACGCCCCCCGGGGTAAGTCGTTGGCCGAGCCGGACGCCGTCGTCGAGATCGACAACGCCAAGGCCGTCAAGTGGCTCTCGCAGGGCGCCCAGCCCACCGAGCGGGTCGAGAAGCTCCTGAAGCAGTCGGGCGCGCTCGACGAGTTCGCGTCGGCCAAGGCCGCAACGTGACCGACGAGCTGACGGCGGACTCGGTCGACGACGTGAACACCATCGACGACGGATTCGACGACCAGGACGACGACGCCGGCAACCGCATCTCCGGCGGCACGCCGCTGGCAGTGGTCACCTACCTGGTCAACTCCATCGCCTCGGACACCGAGGCCGTGGTCATCAACACCGAGGAGCGGGGTGACGCGGTCCGGTTCCGCATCCACGTGGCCCCCGAGGACATGGGACGGGTCATCGGCCGCCGCGGCCGGGTCGCCCAGGCCATCCGCACGGTGGTGGCCGCCGCCGGCGCGCGCGACGGCCTCCAGACCAGCGTCGACATCGTCGACGACTGACGCCACGGTGCCCGCTCCCGCCCCCGGCGACGGCGCCGACGGCGGCGGAGCCGCCCACCACGATGTCGAAGGGCCGGCCCTGCTCGGGGTCGGCCGGATCGTCAAGCCCCACGGCCTGCGCGGCGACGTGATCGTCTCGCTCACGACCAACCGTCACGAACGGGTGGCCGTCGGCTCGGTGCTGTACGCGGACGACGGCCGAGCCTTCGAGGTGGCGCGGTCCTCGGCCCACCGGGGCCGCTGGATCGTGACGTTCGCCGGGGTCGACGGCATCGACGCCGCCGAGGCGCTGCGCGACACGCCGCTGTCGGCGCCACCGCTCGAGGACCCGGACGCATTGTGGGTCCACGACCTGATCGGCTCGGTGGTGGAGGACGTCGCCGGCAACGAACTCGGCCGGGTGAGGAGCGTCGAGGCCAACCCGGCAAGCGACCTGCTCGTCCTCGAGGGCGGTGGCCTGATCCCGCTCCGGTTCGTGACCGGGTCGGTGCCCGGGTCGCGGGTGACCGTCGACGTGCCGGACGGCCTGCTCGACCTGCCGTGAGCGACGGGTCCTCGCCGCCGGTCGGCGGCTTCCGGGTCGACGTCTTCACCCTGTTCCCCGAGGTGGTCGAGCACTACGGGTCGGTCTCCATCCTCGGTCGGGCCCGCAGTGGTGGCCTGCTCGACGTGCGTACCCATGACATCCGGGAAGCCACCCACGACGTGCACCGGACCGTCGACGACGCGCCCTTCGGCGGGGGTGCCGGCATGGTGCTCGCCCCCGAGCCGGTCTTCGAGGCGGTCGAGCGGGTCGAGGCCGGACCTGACGGACTGCCCCGTCCCCTGCTGCTGCTGTCTGCCTCGGGCCGGCGCTTCGACCAGGGGGTGGCCCGCGAACTGGCCGCCCTGCCCGGTGGCTTCTCCCTCCTGTGCGGCCGGTATGAGGGGGTCGACCAGCGGGTCGCCGATCAACTGTGCGACGACGAGCTGTCGATCGGCGACGTCGTGCTCGCCGGGGGCGAGTTGGCCGCCCTGGTCGTGGTGGAGGCGGTGGCCCGGCTGCTGCCCGGCGTACTCGGCAACGAGCGGTCGACCGATGAGGAGAGCTTTGCCGCCGGGCTGCTCGAGTACCCGCAGTACACCCGGCCGGCCGACTTCCGGGGCTACGTCGTGCCCGACGTCCTCCGCTCGGGTGACCACGGTCGGGTCGAGGCCTGGCGTAGAGCGCAGTCCCTGGTCAGGACGCTGCAGCGGCGACCGGACCTGATCGAGGCCCGGGGCGGTCTGACCCCCGAGGAGGTCGAGTTGCTGTCGGGGCACGGTGAGGTGCGCCTGCTCCGCGATCACGGCTACGATTGAGGAGCCTCGTCGGCGCCGGGTCACCCCGGTGTCCGCAGCGACGGCCTGCACTGAGCGCCCGGTGGGGGTTCCGTGACCGGGTCGCCGACGGGGGAGTGATCGAACGACGCCGAAAGAGACGCGCCCAATGAACCCGACCGACATCATCGACCGCGACAGCCTGCGGGACGACATCCCCGAGTTCCGCCCCGGTGACACCGTCAAGGTGCACGTGCGGGTCGTCGAGGGCACCCGCGAGCGTGTCCAGGTGTTCCAGGGCGCGGTCATCCGTCGTCAGGGCACGGGCGTCCAGGAGACGTTCACGGTGCGCAAGGTGAGCTTCGGCGTCGGCGTGGAGCGGACGTTCCCCGTCCACTCCCCGGTCATCGACCACACCGAGGTCGTGTCGTACGGCGACGTCCGTCGGGCCAAGCTGTACTACCTGCGCGACCGCCACGGTAAGTCCGCCAAGATCAAGGAACTGCGGACTGCGCGCTCCTGACCGTGCTCCGCAGGTGCCGGCCTCCGGTCGGCGAGCGGGCATGAGGACGCGGCCCGCCCCCCGATGAGCGAAGAGGACCTCGAGCGGTACGAGTCGGAGATCGAGCTGGCCCTGGTGCACGAGTACCGGGCCGTCGTCCCCCTGTTCGCCTACGTGGTCGAGACCGAGCGGCGCTTCTACCTGGCCAACTCCGTCGACGTGACGGTGCGGTCGGACACGTCGCCGGCCTGCGTGGAGGTCGTCCTCAACGACGCCTGGGTGTGGGACATGTACCGTCCCGCCCGGTTCGTGCCGTCGGTGCGCATCCTGACGTTCCGCGACGTCAATATCGAGCGGCTGCCCGACAAGGACCTGTGACCCCGGGCGACGCCGTGGGGCCCGGCGCTGCGTCCGGCCAGGACCGGCGCGCCGCCCTCGGGCGCAGTGGCGAGGACATCGCGGCCGCCCGGTACGAGGACGACGGTTACGAGGTCCTGGAGCGCAACTGGCGGCGACGCGAGGGCGAGGTCGACCTCATCGCGCGCAAGGGTCGCACCGTCGTGTTCTGCGAGGTCAAGACCCGGTCGTCCGATGCGTTCGGCACGGGAGCGGACGCCGTGCTGCCCGCCAAGCAGCGGAGGATCCGGCGCCTGGCCGCACGGTGGCTGGCCGAGCTGACGCCGGCGTCGGGGCGTGCACTGGTGGACCTGCGATTCGACGTCGTGTCCATCACGGCCGACGAGGTCGACGTAGTCGAGGACGCCTTCTGACGGGACGGTCCCGTAGGCTGCCCCCATGTCCGAACCGTGGGAGACCCTGATCGTCGAACGCGCCGATGGCGTGGTCACGATCACCATGAACCGCCCTGAGCGCAAGAACGCGGCCAACGGCACCATGTTCCGCGAGCTGCTGGCCGTCCTCGACGACGCAGCCACCGATCGCGGCGACCGCTGCATGGTCCTGACCGGCGCAGGCGACGCCTTCTGCTCGGGCGCCGACCTCTCGGATCCGAGCGACGTCGCCGGTCGTCCCGGCGACCCCTACCTGCTCCAGATGCGGGCCCTGGCCGATGTGGCGCTGCGCCTCCACCGGTTCCCCAAGCCGACGATCGCCAAGGTGGGCGGCGTGGCCGCCGGGGCCGGCATGTCGATGGCCATCGGGTGCGACCTCGTCGTCGCCTCGGCGTCGGCCCGCTTCTCCCAGATCTTCGCCAAGCGGGGTCTCTCCGTCGATTTCGGCGCGTCCTGGCTGCTGCCCCGACTCATCGGCCTGCACCGGGCCAAGGAACTCGCCTTCTTCGCCGACATCCTGAGCGCCGACGAGGCCGAGTCGTTCGGCCTGGTGAACCGGGTCGTGCCCGACGCGGAGCTCGACGCCTTCGTCGCCGTCTGGGCCCGACGGCTGGCCGACGGCCCGACACTGGCGCTGTCGCTCACCAAGACGCTCCTGAACAATTCGATGGCGGTGTCGATGGACCAGGCGCTCGAGGACGAGGCACGGGCCCAGGCGGCCAACTTCGGGACGCGTGACACCCGGGAGGCGCTGACCGCCTTCGTGGAGCGACGGGCGCCTGCATTCGAGGGTCGCTGAGCGGGGTCGTCCCGCCGGGTGGCACACCCGGTCCCTAGTGTGCGGTCGGTGCCTCGAGGGCCGTCGGCACCGGCACGTCACCGCAGTACCCGCCCTCCCGAGCCCCACCGTGCCATGGGAGGCACCAGTGATCGCCAGCATCCCCTCCGCCGTCCTCCACGGGGTCGACGGCCGCCCCGTGTCCGTCGAGGTGCACGTCGCCAACGGCCTGCCCGGGTTCACCGTGGTGGGCCTGCCCGACGCCGCGGTGCGCGAGTCCCGCGACCGGGTCCGTGCCGCCTTCACGTCGAGCGGACTGCCGTGGCCCCGGCGGCGTGTCACGGTCAACCTGGCTCCATCGGGCATCCGGAAGGGCGGTGCCGGCCTCGACCTGCCCATCGCCGTCGGGGTGCTCGTCGCCTCGGGGGTGCTCGATGCCGCAGCGGTGGCGGGCCACGCCTTCGTGGGGGAGCTGGGCCTCGACGGCTCGCTCCGGGGCGTTCCCGGGGTCCTCGTACTGGCGGATGCGCTGGTCGGCCATCAGGTGGTCGTGGCCGACGTCGATGGTCCCGAGGCGGCGCTGGCCGCGACGTGCATCCGGACCGCATCCACACTGGCCGAGGTGGTGGCCCGCTGCACGGGCAGGCGGCCGTGGCCCGAGGTGCCCAGGTGCCCCGTCGAGCCCGCGACCGACGGTGGGTCGCGCGGCCCGGTCCGCGACCTCGCCGACGTGCACGGCCAGCTGCTCGCCCGTCGGGCACTCGAGATCGCCGCCGTCGGTGGCCACCACCTGCTCCTGGTCGGCCCGCCCGGCGCCGGCAAGACCCTCCTCGCCACGCGATTGCCCGGGCTCCTGCCCGACCTCGACCCGGCCACGGCGCGTGACGTCGCCCGGATCCGGTCGGTGCTGCCCGACGTCGGCCCGGCAACCGGACTGGACGTCCGACCGCCGTTCCGGGCACCGCACCACGGCCTGTCGGCGGTGGCGATGGTGGGCGGTGGGAACGCCGCCCTGCGCCCGGGTGAGATCGGACTCGCCCATGGTGGGGTGCTCTTCCTCGACGAACTGGGGGAGTTCCCGACCGCCGTCCTCGACGCCCTCCGCCAGCCACTCGAGGACGGCGTGGTCCGGATCAGCCGCTCCGGGGGCTCCACCTCCTGCCCGGCCCGGTTCCTGCTGGTGGCCGCCATGAACCCGTGCCCCTGTGGTGAGGGTGGGGTGCCCGGTGGGTGCCGGTGCTCGCCGGGCGCACGGGCGCGCTACGCCCGTCGGCTCTCGGGACCTCTGCTCGATCGGTTCGACCTCGCCCTGCGGGTGGACCGGCCGGCGTCGACGGAGCTGCTCGAACCTCCGTCCGGCGAGTCGACCGCCACGGTAGGTGCGCGGGTGGTCGCCGCACGGAGCCACGCCCGGGCCCGGGGGGTGCCTGCCAACGTCGAACTCGACGCCGCCGGCCTCGATCGCACGGCGCCGCTCGAGCGACCGGCCGCCGACATCCTGGCGCGCCACCTGCGGACCGGCCGGCTCAGTGCCCGGGGGCTGCACCGCGTCCGCCGAACGGCCCGGACGATCGCCGACCTCGACGACGGGGCCCCGGTCGTGACCGGCCGCCACGTCACCGAGGCACTGCTCCTGCGGGGCAGCCGCGGGCTCCTCCTCGGCGAGGAGAAGCGATGACCGGCGACGACGACCTCGCCTGTGCCGCCGCGCTGCTCGACCTGCCGGGCATGACCCCGGTGCGGCTGGCACGCGTGCTCGACGGTCTCGGTCCCGCACTGGCCTGGCACGCGGTGCGGGCCGGCACCCACCCCGGCGACCGGTCCCGGAGGTTTGCCGCCTCCGCCCGCGACATGGTCCCGATGAACGTGCTCCGCCGCTACCGGGCGGCCGGAGTGTCGGTGCTCCTGCCCGACCGTGCCGGTTATCCGACCGCCCTGGTAGGCGACCCCGGTGCGCCGGCGGTACTGACCGCCCTCGGCGATGCGGCTGTCGCCGAAGGGCGGCCTGCGGTGGCCGTGGTCGGCACCCGCTCGGCAACCCCGTACGGCGCGTCGATGGCTGCCGAGCTCGGTCGGGGGTTGGCGGGGTCGGGTGTCGTGGTGGTCTCGGGCCTCGCCCTCGGGATCGACGCTGCCGCCCATGCCGGCGCGCTCGATGCCGGTCCCGGCGCAGCTGCGCCCGTGGCCGTGGTCGGCACCGGTCTCGACATCGTTTACCCCAAGGGCAACCGGGTGCTGTGGGACCGGGTGGCGGCAACGGGCGCCGTGCTGTCCGAGGCCCCGCTCGGCACTCCGGCGCTACCGAGGGTCTTCCCGGCCCGGAACCGAATCATCGCCGCCCTGGCCGACGTGGTCGTCGTCGTCGAGTGCCACGGACGGGGTGGGTCGTTCCACACCGTCGAGGCGGCGGCCCGCCGCGCCGTCCCGGTGTGCGCCGTGCCCGGATCGGTGCGCAGCCCGGCGTCCCGCGGGACGAACGGGATGCTGGTCGACGGCTGCACCCCTGTGCGCGACCTCGAGGATGTGCTGACCGCCCTGGCGCTGGCCCGTGGGGGCCGCGCGATCGAGCCGGGCCGGGGACGGAGCGGCGCTCGGGCTCCGGCCGTGGACCGGAGGCTCGACGGGCTCGACCGGGCGCAGCGTGCCGTGTGGGACGCGGTGGACGACACCCCGACGACGGTCGAGACCGTCCTGCTGCGGACCGACCTGGCCGTCGCCACCGTGGCCGTCGCCGTCGAGTCCCTGGTCGTCCGTGGCCTCCTGCTCGAAGGAGCGGGATGGTGGTCGCGGGCCTGAACCCTGATCTACGCGGGCGGCACCTGGAGACCGCGCCGCAGTGCTGTCATGAGTTCATCGTGGGAGCGTCGGGACACCGCGGCAGACGGGATCAACGTCGACCCGTGGAACGTTCCCGGGTAGGAATGCAATTCGACGGTCACGCCCGCCTCGAGGAGCCTCAATGCATAGTTGATCCCCTCGTCACGTAACGGATCGAACTCCATCGTCGTCACGTAGGCCGGTGGCAGTCCGACGAGGTCTGTCGCCACAGCGGGCGACGCGTACGGGGACACTGGGTCCGCATCCGGGCCCAAGTAGTAGCTCCAGCTCAGTTCGGCATTCGGGCGGTGCCACATCGGAGTGTCGACGAATGTCCGCATGCTCACAGTGTCGAGGCGGTGATCGAGTTCCGGGATCCCGAGGAACTGGAAGCAGAGCGATGGGCCGCCCCGGTCTCGCGCCATGAGTGCCACGGCCGCGGCCAATCCGCCCCCAGCGCTCTGTCCGCCCACCGCGATGCGCTCGCGATCGACCCCTAGCACCGAAGCATTGCCGGACATCCATTGCACCGTGGCGAAGCAGTCGGCGGTCTCAACCGGTGGACGCAACGATCTCTGCGAACTTCTCCAATGGTGTCATGTAGTCGAGGGTGGCGCGGGGTCGACCATTGAGACTCCGTTGGAACCGCCTGAGGTCCGCGGCAGACAGCTTGGAGAGGTCGGTGCCTTTCGGCATGTATTGGCGTAGAAGTCCGTTGGTGTTCTCGTTGGATCCGCGTTGCCACGGGGCGTGTGGATCGCAGAAGTAGATGGGTACACCAGTTGCGACGGTGAAGTGCGCGTGTGTCGCCATCTCACTTCCTTGGTCCCACGTGATCGACTTCGTCAGCTAGCGGGGTAAGGATCTGATTGCCTTTCGCATCGCGGCTTCGACGCTGACTGCCGTCCGCCCATTCTTGAGATGCAGCAAGAGCACAAGGCGACTGGTGCGTTCGACCAGTGTGCCAACAGCGCTTCTCCCTCCAGTACCCAGGATGTTGGGTCGAGCCGGAGCGCCCTGCCAGCCTTTGAGCTGGTGGGTTTCTCCGGCCCGCCCGCCGAACCGGACGTGCGGCTCTCACCGCATCCGGCTCTCCACAGGTTCATGCCGCTGGTGCGGGTGTTCCTCCCGTCGTAGCGCTCGCCCATGGTGTGGGGATGTGGGCATGCCGGTAGCGGTATCGAGTGACCGGCACCGCTCGTGGCCGGAACATTGCCACACCGTCCTCGCTGATCTCCCAGTTCGGGAGGTGGCGACGGCGGATCGTTCCCCAGTTCGCCTTGGGATGACGTTTGCGGATCCAGCCGACGATCCGCCACCAGGCGTATGCGTCGACGTAACTGAAGGTCCGTTCGGACGCCCCGTGGCGAAAGTAGTTACACCAGCCCCGCAGCACCGGATTCAATTGGCGCAACAGGTCAGCGAGCGTTCGATGCCTCGACCGGCGGGTGAGCGCACGGACCTTGTCCATCACCGAGGCCAACGACCTCTTCGATGGGTAGGTGTACACCCTCCGCTTGTCCGATCCCCGTTTTAGTCTCCGCTGGATGCGGAACCCCAAGAAGTCGAACCCCTCGTCGATATGGCAGACCTTCGTCTTCTCTTCCGACAGGCGCAGGCCCATCGGAGCGAGCACCGAGGCGACCTCGTCGCGCAACGCTTCGGCATCTGCCTGGCTGCCGGACACCATGACCACAAAGTCGTCTGCGTAACGGACGAACCTGTTGATGGCGCCGCCAGCATGGCGGTGCTTCGAGCGTTTCCATTCCGAGCCGAGTGCTTCCCACTTCTGGGCGAAGTGCTCGTCAAGGACGGACAGAGCGATGTTGGCCAACAGCGGTGAGAGGATCCCACCTTGGGGAGTGCCGGCGATCGTGTCCCTGTGGACGGCATCCTCGCTGAGGATCCCGGCCCGCAAGAACGCCCTCACCAGGCCCAGGACACGCTTGTCCCCGATGCGACGTCGCACCCGGCCCATCAGGGCCACGTGGTCGATCTCATCGAAGCACGCCGTGATGTCTCCCTCGAACACCCACTCGTAACTGCGGGTGGGTGAGGCGAAGAAATGAATCTCGGCGATGGCGTCCTGAGCCCGACGCTTCGGACGGAAGCCATACGAACATGGCTTGAAGTCCGCCTCGAAGATGGGTTCGAGCACCAGCTTTAAGGAGGCCTGCACCACTCGGTCGGCAGCGGTCGGGATGCCAAGACGGCGGAGTTTTCCGTTCGCCTTGGGGATCATCGTCTCCCGCACCGGCATCGGAGAGAATCGGCGTGCCTTGAGGTCATCTCGCAGCCCACCGAGTAGCTCTCCAGCACCGAAGACAATGGAGCGTGGAACCACTCCATCGACACCGGCCGAGCGTGCCCCCTTGTTCCCCTTGACTCGACTCCACGCCACGACGAGGAACGCCGGGTCGCAGACGAGGTTGTAGAGGTCATCGAAACAACGACCAGGATCACTGATCGCCCATTGGTGCAGCTTCGTCTGCATCCCGTGTACCCGCAGCTCGGCCTCATCGAGGTCGGGCCACAGATCGCCGGTATTCACCGGCGGACTCCACCATCAGCATTGATGCTGCGATCCTGCTGGGTCCCTTCGCCATGTGACCGGCTTTCCCGGCCTCGGACTACTACGGACCCTCCGCCCCATCCCGACGGCATCAGCCGACGACGGACCTTCCCGCCGACCAGCTGGCTGCTGGCCGGTGAAGGGACCGCCGGGATGGTTCCCACGTTCACTGCTGACCGTTCGACGAATTAGGCGCCCAACTATGCCCCTGCGACCTCGCCACACCTACGCCGCAGGCATTCAGTGTGGCCTCCGAGGTGGTGACCTGTTTCCACCTCAAGAGTTCCCCGCCTAACCTCGAAAATTCGTCCCGCCCCTGATTCGGTGGTGTCCGCGTCCGCGAAAAAGCCCTCCTGACCTGGAAGAATCACTGTTGCTAAGGCAGTAGATCGCAACCAGGAGGAGGGCTCCTT
>Ga0182014_10001648_pt1 | contig 29475 bp, 29 predicted proteins | sample 612S2DmetaG_FD_120489 | JGI IMG/M metagenome (GOLD analysis project Ga0182014, IMG submission 120489) | Permafrost microbial communities from Stordalen Mire, Sweden - 612S2D metaG | ecosystem: Environmental > Terrestrial > Soil > Wetlands > Permafrost | place: Sweden: Stordalen | collected... | reverse complement strand
TGATGCGGTGGGGTTCAAGGCCGTGCATGCAGGGCCGCTGAATGCTCCGCAACTGATCGACGATGGGTTTCTGGCTGCGATGGAGGAGTTTTCGTTCTTGGCTCCAGCTCACAATCCGCCTTACATCGCCGCGATCAAGGCATTCCGGCAGGAGCTGCCCGGGGTTCCGCTGGTAGCCGTGATGGAGCCCTTTCCTTACCGGCTCATGGACGAAGCGGCGACAACCTATGCCGTTCCCTATGAATGGCGAACCAGGTACGGGGTTCGGCGTTACGGATTCCATGGCGCGAGCCACAGGTCGGCAAGCGAACGAACGCAGGCGTTGATGGGCCGCAAAGACCTGAGGCACATCAGTTGCCACCTGGGTGGAAGCTCGAGCGTGGCCGCGTTTAAAGACGGCGTCGCGGTCGATACCAGTTTCGGTGCATCCCCACAGTCGGGGCTGCCCCAAAACAATCGCGTAGGCGACATCGATGTCTTCGCCGTGCTCCACATGATGAAGAAGTTAGACCTGGACGCAGACCAAATGGCCACGCTGCTGGGAACCAAGTCAGGCCTGGCGGGGATCAGCGGGACAAGCGGCGATGTGCGCGACCTGAGCGAGGCCGCAGCCAGGGGAGACAAGCGGGCGCAGTTGGCCCTGGACGTCTTTGTCAGAGCAATTCGTCAGTATATCGGCGCGTTTCTGCTTGAGCTGGGCGGTGTAGACGCGATTACGTTCTCTGGCGGCATTGGCGAGAACAGCGCGGAGATTCGCGCAGCCGTGCTGCGGGGACTGGCTGGATTCGGAATCGAACTGGATGAAGCTCGAAACGTAGCGCTAGCGCGCGACGGTTCGATCTCAAAGCATGGCGCTCCAACGCGAGTAATGGTAGTTCCCGCAAACGAAGAGATAGTAGTAGCAAGAGAGACCGCCGCGCTAGTGTCGGTGCTGGCAGCGGCAGGACAACGCACGTAAGAACAAGCAAGACAAGAGCAGTTCAGGAAGTCTTTATGGCAAGCACAGCGATTGGAAATGCGACGGGATCCATTTCAAGGTCGGCAGTCGAGCAGATTGTCCGGCAGGTGGCGCTTGAATATCTGGGGCGGCAAAAGGGCGGAGCGGCTCCGGTGCTGACGGTGCAGACCAGCTCACGCCACATGCACGTGTGCCGCAAGGATATGGACACGCTGTTTGGACCGGGGAGCGAGCTGACATTTGACCGTCCGCTCTTCCAGGAAGGCAACTTTGCGGCCAAGGAAACGGTGACGATTGTGGGACCCCGGAGCAGGCTGATTTCGAACCTGCGGATTCTGGGGCCGATGCGCAAGCAGTCGCAAGTGGAGCTGGCGTTTACAGACGCGATCATGCTCGGGTTCAACGATATTCCGGTGCGGCTTTCCGGCGATATCGCTGGCACGCCGGGAGCGGTGATCATCGGGCCGAAGGGCGTGGTGGAGTTGAAGGAAGGCGTGATCCGGGCCGCGATTCATGTGCATATGAATCCGACGGAAGCGAGTTACTTCGGTGTGCAGAAGGGTGACCGGATGAAGCTGCGCATCGGTGGGCAGGCGGGTGTGACATTCAACAATGTCCATGTGCGGATCGATCCGACCTCACGGCTGAATGTGCATATGGATACGGACGAGGCCAATGCGTGCGGTTTGCATTTGACCAAAGATATTGAGCTGTTGAAGTAAAGAATGACGGAAGCAAAACAGGAAAGAAGCAGTAACAACGCCAAGAAAAAGAGAGGAAGCGATGAAACAAGCGCTTGGAATGATTGAGACAAAAGGGCTGGTTGCGCTGTTCGAGGCTACCGACGCGATGCTGAAGTCAGCGAACGTGACTTTCGCCGGCTGGCAGACCGTGGGTTCCGGACTGGTGACGGCATTTGTGGAAGGGGACGTGGCGGCGGTAAAAGCGGCCACAGACGCGGGAGCGGAAGCGGCAGGACGGATTGGCGAGGTGGTGAGCGTGCAGGTGATCTCGCGCCCTCACGATGAGCTGCCGTCGTTTGTTCAACAGAGCGGCAAGGCAACGGCCAAGAAGTAGGAGAGACGGGATGAGCGAAGCAATTGGATTGATAGAAACAAAGGGCCTCGTCGGACTGGTCGAGGCATGCGACGCGATGGTGAAGGCGGCCAGCGTAGAGCTTGTGAAAACGGTGCAGATCGGCGGCGGATACGTGACAGCGATCGTGCGCGGAGATGTGGGCAGCGTGCGCGCCGCGGTGGATGCGGGCTCAACGGCGGCGAAGGCGATCGGCGAACTGGTGGCGTCGCATGTGATCGCGCGTCCGCACGATGCGCTGGTTGAGAGCTTGTTGAAATAACAGGGACTTCTGGAGAAGATCGATGGCGAATGAAGCAATTGGAATGATCGAGACCAAGGGCCTTGTAGCCCTGGTGCAGGCAACGGACGCGATGCTGAAGGCGGCCAGCGTGAAGTTTGTGGGCTGGAACAAGGTGGGCAGTGGTCTTTGCTCGGTGTACGTGACCGGAGACGTGGGCAGCGTGCGCGCCGCGGTGGATGCGGGCGCAAGCGCAGCACGGGCAGCAGGCGAAGTGCAGAGCGTGCACGTGATTGCGCGTCCGCACGACAACCTGAGCACGGTACTGCCCAAGTAGCCGCTAAAGCAATCGGGGCGGCAACCGAGGTGAGCCGGCATGTTTATTGCAAAAGTGATTGGCAACGTTGTTGCGACACAGAAGAACGAGAAGTTCCGCGGCATGAAGCTGCTGCTGGTACAGCCGTACATCAGCAAGGACGGCAAGCTGCAGGTTTCAGGCAGCTCAGTGGTCGCGGTAGATAGCGTGGGAGCCGGCGTGGGCGAGTGCGTGCTGTTTACGCAGGGAAGCTCCGCCCGGCTGACGCCGGCAACGAAGGATGCGCCCGTAGACGCGGTGATCGTGGGGATCGTGGACCAGATCGAAGTTGAGGGCGCGATGTTGGAGAAGCCGTAAATGCCTATACAGGAACAGATGATTGCGGAGATCGCTCGGGAAGTGGTGGCGCGGCTTCGTGTACAGATGCAGGCTCCGGTTGCTATAGCGGCGCAGGTTCCGCAGGCTGCGGTGGGGCACGATGGCGTGTTTGCAACGGTAGACGAAGCGGTGAATGCAGCGTTCGAAGCGCAGAAAAAGGTCGCGGCGATGAGCTTCGACGAGCGCAAGCGGATGACCGACACGATTGTGCGTATATGCAACGACCGCCGCGAAGAACTGGGCCGCATGGAGATGGACGAAACGAAGGTCGGGCGGCTGGACCACAAGATTTTGAAGCTGACAAACATGCGCTTCGTGCTCGGCGTGGAAGAGATGAAAAGCGGCGCCCGCAGCGATCCGACAGGGCTTTGCATCATCGAGCGCGCGCCGTGGGGCGTGATCGGGATGATGCTGCCGGTGACCCATTCGGTGCCGACGATGGCTTCGAACGCGATCAACATTCTTGCGGCGGGGAATACGGCGGTGTTCGGGCCGCACCCTTCAGGGCAAAAAGTGGCGCGGTATGCGCTGCAGCTGTGGAATCGTGAGATTGAACGCGAGTTGGGCGTGGCGAATGTGCTGACGACGACGGCCGAGGCAAGCATTGAGGCCGCCGAACAGATCTTCCATCATCCCAAAGTGGCGTTGCTGTGCGTGACGGGCGGGTCTGCAGTGGCGAAGGCTGCGGCGATGTCAGGCAAGCGGGTGATTGCGGGAGGTCCTGGCAATCCTCCAGTCGTTGTCGATGAGACGGCCGATCTGGATCATGCGGCGAAGTGCATCATCGAAGGCGGCGGGTTCGACAACAACCTGCTGTGCATCGGCGAGAAAGAAGTCTTTGTAGTTGCCTCGGTTGCAGATGCTTTCATGGCTGCGATGCGCAGGGCTGGGGCGTTCCAACTGGAACGCGACGCGATTGAGCGGCTGACGAAGGCTGCCTTTACGTTTGAAGGTGGTGGCGGCGGCTGCGCGCGGGCCCACGTGAAGAAGGATCTGGTGGGCAAGGACCCGGCGGTACTGGGCGAAGCGGCCGGCGTGCGCGTGCCGGCGGGGACCAACCTGCTGTTTGGCGAGACGGAAGAAGATCATCCGTTTGTGACCGAAGAGCAGATGATGCCGTTTATTCCTGTCGTGCGCGTCAAGTGCGTGGGCGCGGCGATCGAGGCCTCGGTCAAAGCCGAACACGGTTACCGGCACACGGCGATCATTCATACAAAAAATGTTGAAACGGCGACGCGTATGGCGCGCGCGATGAACACGACGCTCTTTATTCAGAACGCGGCGTCGGCGGCATCGCTGGGCGTGGGCGGACCAGGATATTTCAGTCACACGATTGCCACTCCGACGGGAGAAGGAGTGACGACCCCCATGACCTTTACGCGCGAGCGGCAGATGGTGGTGGGCAACGCACTTCGGATTATTTAGCCATGTTTCTGGCACGGATTGAAGGCACGGTGGTAGCGGCAGCGAAGCATCCGACGCTGGATGGATGCCGGTTTCTGGCCGCGCTGCGGCTTGAGGCAGATGGCAGCGCCGCACTGGAGCCGCTGGTGGTGGTGGACTGGCTGGGCGCGGCGCGCGGGGCGACGGTAATGGTGTCGACGGACGGAGATATTGCGCGGGCGAAGCTCGGCAACACAACACCGGCGCGGATGGTGGTGGTGGGCATTGTAGACGCGGTACAGACTGCAGGAGCGAAGGCATGAGACTGGGCATTGTGCGCGGACATGTAACGCTGACTCCGGCGGTGGAAGCCTATGGCGGCAGGACGCTGGTAGTAGTGGAACCGGTAACGATGGAGAACCTGCGCGCGAATAATGGCTTGGGCGGCGGTAAGGCGCTGATCGCCATTGACGAACTGGGCGCGGCCGAGGGGCAGATGGTTGGGTTTACCGAAGGGCGCGAGGCAGCAAATCCATTCTGGCCGGGCGCGGTTCCGGTGGACGCATACTGCTCGCTGATTGTGGACTCGATCGACGTGGGCCAGTGAGATTTTTTCATAACGCCAACAGGAAGCTTTCATGCAGGATTTGAGGTGGGGAAGTGAATAAGGACAAGAAGAGCACGGATTTTCGAGACCGCAAGCTGGTGTCGTTGCGCGACGCGCAGGAAGCGGTGGCCGCTGGAGCGACCAGCATCGTGATTGCCGAGAAGTGCGTGGTAACGCCTTCAGCACGCGACTTTCTGCAGCAACGGAATGTATCGCTGGAGGCGGCCGGCAACGGGACGAGTGCGATCGCGGTTCCGGTTGCGGTTGCGCACGAAGGCTCTTCCCCGGTGAGGCCTGCGGCGAATCCGCGGCTGTTCTCGACGCCGGAAGCGGAAGAGATCAAGAAAGAGATTTGCGCCACGGGGAAGAAGCTTTGGCTGCGGCAGTTTGTGGACGGCAACGGCGGAAACATCTCTTATCGCATCGGACCCAACGAGGTGCTGTGCACGCCGACCTTGGTGAGCAAATACGACCTGACGCCCGAGGATATTTCGCTGGTTGACCTGGAAGGCAACCAGATTGCGGGGACCAAGCCGAGGACGAGCGAGATTTTTCTGCACCTGGAGATTTACAAATCGGTTCCCGAGGCAAAGTCGGTGGTGCACTGCCACCCGCCGCATGCGACAGCTTATGCGATCACGGGCAAAGTACCGCCGAACATGATCATTCCCGAGTTTGAGGTGTTTGTGGGCAAGGTGGCAATTTCGCCCTACAAGACGCCGGGGACTGCTGAGTTTGCGCAGACGGTGATTCCGTATGTGCGGCAACACAACACGGTGCTGCTGGCCAATCACGGGATTGTGTGCTGGGCCGACACGGTGACGCACGCTGAATGGTATGCCGAGGTGCTTGAGACCTATTGCTGGACGCTGCTGCTGGCTTCGCAACTGGGCCAGCCGATCTCGTACATCTCAGAACAGCAGGGTTCCGATCTGTTGGAGCTGAAGAAGAAGCTGGGACTGCCGGATATTCGATTTGATACGTCGCGGATGAAAGAGTGCCAACTGGCCGACCTGGAAATGCCGAATTCGATTGCGTTGACGCCGACGCCATGCGACGGCAATACCGGCCGAGCTGGGAACATGGGCGGCGATGCGGAGGTTGAGATGCTGGTGAGGCAAGTGACCGATGCGGTGATGCAGGCGATTAGCGCGAAATAAGCCTGCAATCCCACCCTTTTTGCAAAGTACCCGAAATGTGTGGGGCACGGGCACGAAGTCATCAACAGCGGCGGAAGACGAGAAACGCAGCGTAGATTTTCCGGTACTCTGCCGAGGGACGATGAAGGCTGCTGAACGGCAACTAAGAATCCGCCAGATGCTGGAGACCCGGGACTTTGTTGACCTGGAGACTCTTTGCCGCGAGCTCGACGCCTCAGAGTCCAGCGTACGCCGCGACCTGGACATGCTGGAGGAAGAGAAGGTGCTGCGCCGTGTGTATGGGGGCGCGGTCTCGACGGAGACGCCGCCGGCTCGCGCGTTCGACTACAACGTTGAAACCGAGAGGCTGAGCACCGAGAAAGATCGGATCGCACGGGTGGCCGCGGGGCTGATTGAACCGGGGCAGACGGTGATCCTGGACGGCGGTTCGACTGTGGCGGCCGTGGCGCGAGAACTCTCGACCAAGTCGCTGCACATTGTTACCAATTCCCTTCCAATTGCCGAAAGCCTGGAGACACTGCGCAACATTGAACTGACGCTGACGGGCGGATATCTCGACCCGCGGCTGCGGGTGATGCTGGGACCGTTTTGCGAGCAGATGTTGGGGGCGATCCGCGCCGATGCGGTGATCATGGGCGTGGGCAGCATAACGGAGACGGGATTTTGCAACAACAACACGCTGGTGGTTGGCTCCGAGCAGAAGATGATCGAGATCGCCGGCAAGGTGATTATTGTTGCCGACCACACGAAGTTCGGACGCGGCGGTATGATTCCGGTCGCGCCGTTGAATGCAGCCGATATCGTGATCAGCGACCGGGAACTGGCGCCGGAATACGTGGAACTGCTGCGCGCCAACGGCGTTGAAGTGCTGCTGGCCTGAATTCTGCTGCGACATCTTTGAGAGAATGAACGTGCGGATGGAAGTTTAAGCGCGGGAGACGCGATGCAGACGGATACGCATGACGTTCTGATTGTGATTGATGTGCAAAACGATTTTTGCCCCGGGGGCGCGCTGGCGGTTACCGATGGAGATGCAGTGATCGATGTGATTCTCCGGATAGCGCCGCGGTTTGAACACGTGATACTGACGCAGGACTGGCATCCGGCCAATCACACTTCTTTTGCAAGCTCGCATGCGGGGAAGAAGCCCTACGACCAGATCGAGTTGAGCTATGGGCCGCAGACCCTGTGGCCCAATCATTGCGTGCAGGGCACCAAAGGCGCGGAGTTTCATCCTGCGTTGGGGTTGCCGGCGGCGGAGCTAGTACTGCGCAAGGGACTTGATGCGCGGATCGATTCCTACTCGGCGTTTTTTGAGAACGACCGGCGAACGCCGACGGGGCTGGCGGGCTACCTTGAAGAGCGCGGACTGACGCGGGTGTTTCTGGCAGGGCTGGCCTACGACTACTGCGTGGGCTACTCGGCTCTGGATGCGCGACGGCTCGGACTGGCGGCGTTTGTGGTGCGAGATGGTTGCCGGGCAATTCACCTTGGCGGATCGGTGACGAGGATGGAAGTAGAATTCGAGCGGGCCGGAGTTCAGGTGATCGAGAGCGCTGCGTTTTCGTGTTGAGGGCGGGAGACGTAGAATCGGACCAGGCTCGAAGGAGCTTGACCCCATCAATGTCGCGCAATTTCTACATTCTGAGTGGTTCGCTGGTGTTGTTCGCTCTGGTTGCGGGGGGCATGTCGCTGGTCCCGTCCGGCTTTCAGCCGGGGCTTCCGGCCAATGCTTCGCTGTGGCGGACGGTGAGCATGGTGTTGCTGCTGTTCGGGTTGCTGGCGGCCCTGGTGGGTGTGATGAGCCATCTTTTTGAGCAGGTGGACCGGCACAGCGAAGAGACCCGGCTGGCGGCACGGCGTAAGAACCGGGGCCCCCGCGGATAGGACCCGATCGGTCACACAGTGGCGGCGACCCAAGCGGAGCCGGTGCGACAACACCACCCCTGGTAGAACAGGGCCCGGTAGAATAGGGAGTGGGACACATTCCCGCACAGGAACGAGCTGACGCCGATGTATGAAGTCACCGTGGAGGCAGGTTTTTCCTCCGGCCACTACCTTCGAAACTACAAGGGGAAGTGCGAGAACCCGCACGGCCACAACTACAAGGTGCGCGTAACGCTGGCCGGAACCGAACTGGATGACGCTGGGCTGCTGCTTGACTTCAAGCTGCTGAAGCAGGTGATGCGCCCGGTGATCGACCGGATCGATCACCAGATGCTGAACGATCTTGAGCCGTTCACGGTGCTGAACCCCTCCGCCGAAAATATTGCGAAGTATTTTTACGACCAGACGAGCGAACAACTGGCCGGGATGACGGCTGGGCGGGTGCGCATCAAGGAATGCACGATCTGGGAGACGGATACGACAACCGCAACCTACTTCGAGTAGCGCGGCCCTAGTTCATCTGGCCGGATTTGGACTTGAGGTACTTGTCGAACGGAATCTCGAAGTAGAAGAGCTCTTCGCCATCAGCGTTGCGAAGCGCGTGGAGATGGAGTTTAGCGCCCCGGAGCGGGTGGTCCAGGTCAGAGACGTCGTAGAAGAGGAAGCCGGCGCGGGTTGTGTGTGGCTCGACAACGAGCGCCTGATACTCGAAGTTGTCAAAATCCTGTTCGATTTCCTGATTGCTGGCCTTTGGCTTCAACTTGATTTTGGGCAGCGGGCCCGGCAGGGGAATCTTCCCCCCTTCGCGCTCCTTGCGGGTCATCAGGCGCTCGACGTCCTCGGGCTCGGCGGTCTGGATTCTGTCTCCGGCTGCGGTTTGGAAGAGGATGCGCGCATCGCGGAGCGAGATGGGCTTGTCTCCATTGTTGGTGACGACCAGGCGCACGGGCATGACGCCGTGACTGAGATAATCGACTCGGAAGATGGACTCTTTTTCCTTTGTGTCGTAAGGCTCGGCCGCGATGGCAACTTTTTCGTCGGGGTGAACTTCGACGTCGGCAAAGGAAGTTGCGGGCTGCACGGGCGGCGGAGTGTGGTCGCTGGCACGGGCCGGGAGAGCAAGACAGGCCGAGAAGAGCCCGAGCAGGAGTAACCCGGGCATTGACAGCGGCTTTGCCCCGGAGAGCTTCATCGTGCTCGACTGTATCATTTTAGAGCCTGCTTTACACTTTCCCGCGGGCGCCGTTGCGCGGTGAAATCGGTTGAGACGAGGCGGAGAACGACGGCTTTGGCGATTCCAAGACGAGGACGACAACGAAGTATCAATCGATTTACCCCGCAACCCGGAGGGCTGGGACCAGTTTTCCCGATTTCCGCGTCAATCGTTGCTAGCAGATGTCCAATCTGCGTCGCTCCTCATTCCTTGAACTCGGAAAAACTGGCTCCCAGCGGCACCCACGCGAAAGTGTAAAGCAGACTCTAAATTGGACTGCGGAAAGGCGAGTCCGTCACGCATGATTGTGATCCTCTACAACCTGGCCCTGCTGGCAGTGCTGGTGGCCGGTTCACCGTGGTGGTTGTGGAAGATGGCCACAACGCACAAATACCGCAAGGGGCTGGGCGAGCGGCTGGGACGGGTTCGGGTAAGAACTGACGCGCGGCCAACGATCTGGCTGCACGCCGTATCCGTGGGCGAGGTACTGGCGGTGAGCCGGCTGGTGGGCGAACTGGAGCGGGCATTTCCGGAGTTCCGCCTGCTGATTTCGACCACAACTAAGACGGGGCAGGACTTGGCGCGAGAGCGGTTCGGGCAGGAGCGCGTTTTTTATTGCCCGCTGGATCTGCCATGGGCCACGCGCGCCTATCTGAAGGCGCTGAAGCCGCGCATGTTAATTCTGGCGGAGACTGAGTTCTGGCCGAATCTGCTGAGCGGATGCTACCGGCGCGGAATTTCCGTAGCGGTGGTGAACGCGCGAATTTCCGACCGGTCGTGGCCCCGCTATAGATTCTTCAAGAGAATCTGGCGGCCGCTCTTGAGCAGAATCGGACGGGTACTAGCCCAAAGCGAGATAGATGCTGAGCGGCTGCGGACGCTGGGCTGCGTGGCTCAACGGGTTACAGTGTCGGGAAATCTCAAGTTCGACGTTCGCGCGGCCGTGGAGGCCGAGGCAACACGGATGCTGAAGGCCGGAGCTGAGGGCGCCAGGTTTGTGGTGGCGGGCAGCACACTGGGAGGCGAGGAAGCGGCATTGCTGGAGGCGTGGCCGAGGCTCCTGACGAGCGACAAAAATCTGGTGATGGTGATAGCTCCGCGTCATCCGGAGCGGTTTGCGGCAGTGGCTGCGCTGCTTGATCAGTCGGGGGTGGACTGGGTGCGGCGGTCCGGCTGGAAGAGCGAGGACACGTTGCGCGCGGGGCAGGTGGTACTGCTGGATACGATTGGGGAGTTGGCGTCAGTGTATTCGCTGGCGGCTGTGGCGTTTGTGGGCGGCAGCCTGGTGGCAGGGGGCGGGCATAATCCGCTGGAACCTGCACAGTTTGGAGTGCCGATTGTGATGGGGCCGCATTACGCGAATTTTCGCGCGATCACCGAAGACCTGCGCAAGCACGATGCACTGCGCATTACGGAGAAAGAAGATTTGACAAATACGTTGATGGAGTTGCTGAGCGACGGCGAAACGGCGCGGGCCATGGGCGAACGAGCTAAGAAGGTTTTCGGCCAGCAATCCGGAGCGACGGGGCGCTCCGTTGAGGCGCTGCGGTCATTGCTTGCGGATGAGGCGGTGACGCTATGAGCGAGATTTATTCAACGCGTTTCCTGCTGAAGGCCTTGGTTCCGCTGTATGAGTTGGGGCTGACGCTGCGCGAGATGCGGCTGGGCACACAACTTGAGCCGATCAAACGCCTGAAGCTTCCAGTTGTCAGTATTGGTGGAATCTCGGCAGGAGGGGCGGGCAAGACGCCGCTGACGATCGCGCTGGCGCGCGCATTGGCGAGGCGCGGGACGCACGTGAGCGTGCTTACACGAGGCTACGGGCGAAACAGCCACATTGCCATGCGCGTGGACTCGAGCGGATCGGCGAAGACGTTTGGCGATGAACCGCTGGTGATCGCGCATGAGTCGAACGCCCCGGTGTTTGTGGCAGCGCAGCGGTATGAGGCGGGAGTGCTTGCGGAGCGATTCGCGCCGAAGTCGCACTCGCTGCATCTTCTGGATGACGGGTTCCAGCACCGGCAGTTGCATCGCGATGTGGATATTGTGCTGATTGACCGGCGCGACTGGGTGGATCACCTGCTGCCGGCAGGGAGGCTGCGCGAGCCGCTGGAGGCGCTGCATCGAGCACACGTGATCGCAATTCCCATGGACGATGAGGAGCTTGCAGAGAAGATCATGGCGATGGGCTGGGAGGGCCAGCTTTGGAGGGTTCGACGGCTCATGCACGTCCCGGTCATCGACGGGCCAGTGGTGGCCTTCTGCGGGATTGCGCACTGTGACCAGTTCTTTGACGGACTGACGAAGGCGGGTTTGCATCTTGCTTCGAGAATTCCATTCCCTGACCACCATATCTACAAAGATCACGACCTGGATTGCATTGAGGCGGCGGCGCTGAGCACCGGGGCCGTGGGATTTGTGACGACGGAGAAGGACCGGATGCGGCTTGGTAGCCTGATCGACGCATTTCCGGAGACGCACCCGCTGAAGACCGTGGGGCTGCGCACGGAGATTGAAGATGAGGATGCGATCATCGACGGGCTGATGAAGAAGGTGTGGGAGTCCGTTCCCAACGTGTAGCTTGTAGCTTCTAGCTTTTGAACGGCCCTGCGGAACGAGGTGTTGGGCCGTGAGTGAGGGCTGAAAGGCTCGAGTAGTAGTTGGTTCTTTCCCACCCTGCACCCGGCTTTCTGCCAGCGCTAGAGCCTTTGCAGATTGTGAATTCGAGGTCGCCGGCAAAAAGATCGAGTGCAATGCCGCGGAACTTCATTGAGTTTCTCCCCTGAGCTGTTTTTCCCGTGCGGCTTACACCTTGATGAAGATCTTCTTGCGATAGAGGATCCAGACCGGGATAAAGCAGACTGCCGCATAGGAGACGGAATAGGCGAAGCAAGCCCAGCCTCGGTCGGGTATGAGACCGAAGATATGAACGCGCGCCCACCCGAGCGGCGACATCTCTTGACCGCCTGAGTTGACGTGGAAGAAGTCGTTGATGCCGGGGATCAGTTCACTGACCATGTAGGCGGCGATGGCATTGGATCCGAAGACGAGCCAGGGCCAGACGATTTTTCGTGTCGGGCTGTCGGCCTTGCCCCAGCCCTTGACCTCGACTGCCCAGTAGGCGAGAGCAAAGATAGCCATCGACCACCCGGCAGCAACAAGAACAAACGTGCTGGTCCACATTTTCTTGTTGAGCGGAAACCAGATGGACCAGAAGTATCCAGAGGCAAGCAGGGCGGCTGAACCAATGGCGAGTCCAATGGCTTTGATTTTCTGCTCGCGCTGGCTGCGCAGCCAGAGAGCCGCAAGGAGGCCGAGGAGCGTAGTGCCAAGGGCGGGAATATCGCTCAGGAGTCCTTCAGGGTCGCGCAGGTTGTGGGTGGTGTAGTCCTCGTAAAGGTGATTTGGCATGAGCTGGCGGTCAACCCAGGCAACGATGTTCTGGTCCTTATCGAGGAACGGAATGTCGCGGACGGGCATGCCCGCGCCAGGCACCGGAACCCAGCGCACCAGGACCCAATAGCCAATGAGGACGACCAGCAGTAGAGCGACCTTGGTAGAGGCGCGCTTGTCCCAAAGATAGAAAAGACCGATGACCAGATAGCAGACGGCGATGCGCTGCAGAACACCGTAAAAGCGCATGTGGGCGAGATGGAAGTAAGGAAAGCTGTTGACGACAATGCCAAGCAAATAGAGAACGGCGGCGCGTTGCACGGTGTGAACTGCGAGCTTGGCGCGGGTGATGCCTTTAGCGAGACGCGCCTCATAGGCGAAAACAATGGATGCGCCGACAACGAAGAGAAAGGTGGGAAAGACGAGATCGGTTGCGGTAAGGCCATTCCACTCGGCGTGGTGCATCTCAGCCCACGCATCCCGGCCGCCGTTGTTGTTCACCATGATCATGAAGGCGATGGTCATGCCGCGCAGAACATCGAGCGAGAGAAGTCGTTGCACAGGGCTGGGAGCGAGAGCCGGATTGTTCATTTTGGACAGAAGTCTCCGATCGGCTGGGAGCGTTGGTTGCCCCCAACCTTACCCTCTCAGGGCTGCTCTCGCCAAGTGGAACTTGCCGGATGATAGGGGCCGTGCGGCGCGAAATGAGTGCAGACGCGGCAAGCCCGGACCTTGGGGATCCGGGCTTGAGTTGAAATCCAACGCTGTGGGCAGCGCCGAGTTTATTGCACTGTGAGCGAAATGCCGGTTGTGTGCGTGTTGCCGCCGCCTGTTCCGGTGATGGTGACGGTATAAGTGCCTGTTGTCGCCCGGCTGCTGATGGTGAACTTGACTGTCGAGCTTCCGTTACCGCCAGAGATGGAAGTTGGACTGAAAGAGACGGTAGCTCCACTCTTCTGGCCGGATGCCGAGAGGCTGATGGACGTGATCGTTCCCTGTGTAACAGCGGTTGTGATTTTGGAAGTGCCCGACGATCCCCTTCTCACAGTAAGCGATGTTGGACTTGCTCCGATTGTGAAGTTGGAGGGAGCGGCGGTGACGGTCAGAGTCAAGGAAGTGGTTTCAATCGTGGTACCGTCAGAGCCAGTGCCCGTCACGGTTATGGTGTAGGTGCCGGTTGCTGTGTTTGATGGCACGGTGAACGTGAGGACCGACGAACCACCCGCCGGAGCGATTGGGTTTGTCCCATAGCCGACGGTCACTCCAGCCGGCATGCCGGATGCAACGAGCGTGACGGCGTCGGCGTAGCCACCGATGGCGGTGCTGGTAACGGTGGATGTGCCCGCAGAACCCTGCTGGGCGGTCGCGGCCGTCGCTGAGAGAGTGAAGTACGAGGTTGGAGCGGCCGCGGTGAGGGCGCCGATGAGGCTGTAGGTCGGACTTCCCCATCCAGTTGTGAGGTCGAAGCCGGTGGTTGCGGAGTAGCTGCCTGAGGTGCCGCTCGTAATGTCGTGCCAGTTAGTGGTGTAACTGGGAGCCAACGCGCCCGAGGGCTCGTTGAGCTTGTAAATGGTTGGGTTGAGGAAGCCAATGAGCGGCTGTCCGTTGGTGGTCAACTGCTGGTTGACGAGAGCAATATAGGCGGCCCACATGGGCGCGGCAAAACTGGTGCCGCCGTAGCTGTTCGCCGTGCAGGTGGTCTGGTCAGCGCAAACGTAGAAGGTGAAGTTGGCGTTGGCGGCAACATCAGGACCGTTGCGCAGGGTAGTTGAGCCCTTGTTGGAAGAGTTGATGACACCAGCGGCCTGCTGCCAGGACGGAATGGCAATGCCGTCGGGGCTGATGCCGCCACCGCCATCGACCCATGTGGTTTCAGAGCTCCAACCCCCAGCGGCGCCTTGGGTTACCAGGTCAGTGCCACCGACGGTGACCACGTTCGCATCTTCCGCGGGCCAGGGATAGTTGGTCTTCTTCCAGGTCGAACTATCGCCTGCGGCGACAAAGAAGGTCTGCCCTTGAGCCGCCATTTTTTCAAAGTAGGGGTCGAGGGACGTGGGATCGACCGGAGTCCATCCCCAGGAACAGCCTATGGTCATGGGGAGCGGGCTGTGCGTGGTCATGGCGCTGATGATGGCTGTGTCAGTTGTGCCGACATAGACGACGAGACTGGCTAGGCCGGGAGCCATGCCGAGAGCCTGCGTCATATCAAGCGTCTGCTCGGTATCGTCGCATCTGCTCTTCTCAAGGCAGGAGGTGCTGGTGCCATCGACAGATAACAGGGAGACCACGCCGGTTGGGTAGGGTTGCTTGGCGTTGGTGTAGTAGGTTTGCAGATCGGCCAGATCGGTACCTTCGTACTCGAAGAGGCCGAGATTCTGGCCGCCGCCCGTAAGGGTCCCGGTACCGTAGTAAGCGGCGCGCATGTCGCTGCCAAGGAAAGAAGCTGACGGGCCAGAGCCGGTGGTTGCGTGCGAGACCACCTGGTCTGGGCTGATACCGTTGGCCGCGGCGTAGTCCTTCTTGTTGACGAGCATGGGATGCGGTGTGGAGAAGTTGTCGAGGCCCGAGATATGCCAGAGGCTGAAGAGCAGGTCGACCGTGGGCTCGACATCGGGACTGTAGAAGGAGCGATTTTCCGTGGGATGTTGGTAGGTGCGCATGCTTACATGGAAGGCCGTTTCGATGGCCGCCACGCTGCCTTTGACCTGGACATCCATGCCGTCACGCGAGCCTCCGACGACCTGCAGACCGTAGTTCTGGGCGAAGCGAAGGACGGCATCGTAGTCCTGCTGCGAGGGGCCGAAGCGGGCGGTGAACTGCGCGGGCGTAAGAAATTGACGGTAAGACGGGCTGGATGGATTGTAGAGATCATTGAGGAAACTCTGGAGGCCTGCGCGGTCACTGAGTTGGAGAACGAGGTCAAGCTGCAATGTCTGATTTGCCGGGAGCCGGCCGTTGGATGCAGCCTGACCCGAGCGAACCACGTCACGCACATGGTGTGTCATAACGGACTGCGCCTGACTGACAGAACCGGAAAGCGAGAGAACCACGGCGAGTGAAAGCGCAAACTTGCACATTTTTTCAATCATGACTACTCCTCTTGAAGATGGCGGGAAGAACCTCAGGGGACACTGAAGACGACGAATGATTTCTAGAATCATCGGCCAAGAGAAGCGCGCGTGTCCAGCAAAATGAAGGAATTAAGGTGAGTTTCGGAAGTAACTTTAGTGGTAGAGACATGGGGACTGCCGTCCGGTTACCGGGCGCGGCGAAGGAAAACGGCGCCCGCAGCGGGGGGAAAACCAAGGAACCAAATTCGAGTTCTTTCGGCCTCCTTGAAGGGCGTGGGCGCCTGGAAACCGGGAGGCTTGTGACGGGCTGCCGCCGCCACTGCTACACTCGCCCTTCTGGTATTAGTCTTAGAGTTTCAACAGCAATCAGATGGAGGCTGCCTGTGCCTGACTTTCAACCGTTTGTACCGCCCGGTGAAAACCGACCTGAGTTCACGTTGCGCGCCATTCTGCTGGGCTCGCTTTTCGGCATTATCTTTGGAGGGGTCACCGTCTATGTTGGCTTGAAGGCCGGGCTAACGGTTGCGGCTTCGATTCCCATCGCCGTGATTTCTATTAGCCTGCTGCGAGACAAGGGCCGCCCGTCCGTGCTGGAAACGATTATCGTGCAGACGGCGGGCAACGCCGGCCAGTCGATTGCGGCGGGGGTCATTTTCACGCTGCCGGCGCTGATCTTTCTTGGATTTGACCTTGAATACTTCAGAATCTTCATGCTGGCGCTGATTGGCGGCTACCTGGGCGTCCTGTTCATGGTGCCGTTGCGACGCCCTTTGATTGTGGAGGAGCATGGGACGCTGCAATATCCCGAGGGCACGGCGTGTGCCGACGTGATCAAGGCCGGCGCCAGTGGTGGCTCGACGGCCAGCCGCGTGTTCTTCGGGCTGGGATTGGGTGCGATTTACGCGGCTTTTCAGAACGAAAACCTGTTTGGCGCTTGGCCGGGCACACCCGAATACAGGCCGGACTTTGGCCCGGACCACGTGCTGAAAGGCTCCTCAATCAAGGCTGACGCGACGAGCGAATACTTGGGGGTGGGCTACATCATCGGGCCGAAGACGGCGGGCATTATCTTTGCAGGCGGCGTGTTTTCCTGGCTGGTGCTGATGCCGCTTTTGTACTTCTTTGGAAAGAATCTCTCGACGCCGATTTATCCGGGGACTGTTCCGATTGCGCAGATGGAACCGAGCGATCTGTGGGCGACGTACATTCGACCGATGGGCGCAGGAGCGGTGGCTGCCGCAGGCTTGATTACGCTGCTGAAGACGCTGCCGACCATTATCGGAGCGCTGCGTTCAGGCTTCAAGAACATGCGCGGGACGGGCGGTGCCGACGGCGCCGCGCCGCTACGGACGGAGCACGACCTGTCCATGGGCTTTGCTGTGATCGGCTCAATCGCACTTGTGGTTCTGATGTTTCTCTTCCTCGAGTTCAAGCCGGTGCCGGGCGCGCAGGTGGGGCTGCTTGCGAATCTTGGCGCGGCGCTCCTGGTGGTCATCTTCGGGTTTCTTTTTGTGACCGTGAGCTCACGCATTGTGGGATTGATCGGCAGCTCGGCCAACCCGATTTCGGGAATGACGATCGCGACCCTGATGGCGACGTCAGCAATCTTCCTGGTGAATGGATGGACGGCGCCGGCATTTGGCGCGCTGGCAATCACAATCGGCGGCGTGGTCTGCATTGCCTCAGCAGAGGCGGGAGACACCTCGCAGGACCTGAAGACTGGATTTCTTTTAGGAGCCACCCCGATCAAGCAACGGATCGCATTTTTCATCGGGATCACGGTTTCAACGATTGCCATCGGCGTCACCCTTAACCTGATGAACATGGGACTGCAGGAGTTCAAGGAAGCACCGCGGCCGTGGAGCCTGAGTGCGCCGCATCCCGGAGTGGCAGTGCAGTCCGACCCCCGTGGACTGATTGATCAATTCACCGTAAAGGGACCGAACCACACCTCGACGATCCATCACAAAAGCGAATACATTGTGCTCAACGCGCTGGGCTCCTCAGAGTTGGCGGACGGCAAGTATCTCTACTCTCCGGCAACGGGCCAGATTGAAGTGCAATGGATCCCGGGCATTGGCAGCGAGAAGGCGGCGGCGCCCCAGGCCCGCCTGATGGCCACGGTGATCAATGGAATTCTCACGCGAAAACTGCCGTGGGGACTGGTGATGCTGGGCGTGTTCCTGGTGATCGCCGTGGAGTTACTGGGAGTTCGTTCACTCTCATTTGCGGTTGGAGCCTATCTCTCGATCGGCACCACGCTGGCCATCTTTACGGGTGGGGTGGTGCGATGGCTTGTGGACCGGGCGGTTGAGAAAGCCGGCGGCGCCCAGGAAGGTGACGTTTCGCCGGGTTCGCTGTTTGCCTCAGGGCTGATTGCTGCAGGCGGCATCATGGGGCTGTTGGGAGTAGCCTTCAAGTTCTACGAGACAACCTGGAACAAAGACAACCCGATTGGTCTGCCTCAGACGTTCCTCTACAACAACGGCGTATCAGTGCTGGCTTTTCTGGCGCTGGCATTCGCGCTCTACTATTTTGCGCGGAAACCGCTAAACAAGTAGCGCATGGGTTGCATGCCTCCTGATCCGCCCGGATGCCCGGTCGTGGTTCTTACGGCTGGGCGTTCGCAGGGACGAGCAGCGTAAGGGAGTGAGGCACGACTTCAAAGCGGGCGGGCAGCGAGCCGAGCACTTCGCCATCTGCCTCGACGAAGAACGAATCGTCAGAGCCCTTCGGGGCGCGACATTCGACTGAAGCTGTCTCAAGCAACTCGACTTCCCGGGCAAAGGTGTGTCGCCCGGCGAGCACAGCCGCAAGAAAAAGCATGTAGCGCATGCGGCTACGAGTTTTGAAGGCCAGCAGGCTGAGCTTGCCGTTGCGCAGGCTGGCTCCGGGAGCAAGATTGCGCAGCGCTCCACCGAAGGAGCGGACACGGACGGCCAGCAACTGTGAGACATCGACCACGCGAACTGCGGCGTTGACGTTAGCGGGGACAACGGTCTCAAACAGCGGAAAGCCGTGGGTGACGAGGATGCGGAACGCCTCGATCATGTAGAGGAGATAGCCGAGGCGGCGCTTGAGGCGGGGTTCAAGGCGAGACATCAAGAGCGCGTCGGCGCCTACGCCGGCAGCGACGGTGAAGTATCGTGAGCTGGGGTTTCCGTCGCCATCACGGAAGTGGATGCGGCCGACGGAGACACGCGTGGGCTCTGCCAGGAGCAGGATGCGCGCAGCCTTGGCTGGAGAGGTGATCAGGCCCAAGTCGGCGGCCAATGCATTGGCGGTGCCGAGTGGGATCACGCCGAGAGCGACACCAGTGCCGACGATGCTCTGCAGAACTTCGTGAACGGTTCCGTCGCCACCGCAGGCAAGAATGGTGTCGCAGCCGTCGCGGACCGCCTGCCGCGCGTGAAGGGTTGCACTGCCAGCTCCCGTGGTGACATAGGCCTGAGCCTGAACACCTGCGTCGTGGAGGACGGTGACGGCTTCCTGCACTGCCGCTTCACGCCGTGAGGAGAGTTGACCTGAGGCCGGATTGTAGATCAATGCGACGCGCTGCATTCTTTAATTCACCCCGGGGGATTTTGGTGAATGTGAACGGCCTGTTAACCGCCAACCCTCCTATCATCGCAGGCTAAGGCAAAAAAAAGCGTACAACTAAAGATTCATCTGCTAAATAAGGGCGATTTGGGTTGTGGAATCCGTATTGGGTCCCGTAGCCAAGAACGGCTGTGCGCCTAAGCTCCTAAAATGTTCGCAGGAGGGTTTGACGCGATGAACATGCAGGGAAATACGGTTCTGATTACCGGCGGAGGATCGGGCATTGGCCAGGGAATGGCAGAAGCTCTGCATGCGCTCGGGAACCAGGTGATCATCGCGGGCCGTCGCCAGGCGGCGCTGGACGAAACAACGGAGGCCAACCCCGGAATGAAGTCGATCAGGCTCGACATCGAGGATCCGGAAGCGATTCGCGCGCTGCCGGCGTGGGCGGCGGCCGAGTTCCCTGCGTTGAATGTACTGATAAACAACGCTGGCATTATGCGCGCGGAGAATCTGGCAGCGCAGCAACCGGACCTGACAGATGCTGAGGCGATTGTGGCAACAAATCTGTTAGGGCCGATCCGGTTGACGGCCGCTCTGCTGCCGCACCTGATGAAGCAGCCAAAATCGGCGATCGTCAACGTATCGTCGGGACTGGCATTCTTGCCGCTGACGCTGACTCCCACCTACTGCGCCACCAAGGCGGCGATTCACTCCTACAGCCTGTCACTGCGCTACCAGTTGAGAAACACAGCCACCGAAGTAATTGAACTGGTGCCTCCGTACGTGGCTACGGACCTGATGAGCGGAAGGTCTGATCCGCGGGCGATGCCTCTGGACAAGTTTATCGCCGAGGTGATGCATATCTGGAAGAGCCAGCCGACGCCGGCCGAGATTTGCGTGGAGAATGTGAAGCGGCTGCGATTTGCGGAAGCGAGCGGGCATTTTGAGGCGATCTTTAATGGGCTCAACGCTGCGATGGCGGAGGCTCACCAGGGCAGTTGATGGTGGTGGTTTCAGGTCGGCAGGGTTTTCCTAGATTTCCATTTACGAGCGGGATTCTCACAGCCTTTTCAGGAACCGCGGGTGGCCTACACTCGTTGATATGGCCGCGATCCCCAACCTGACACTTGATACCGGATTGCCCGCAAACATCGACGCTGAAAAGACGATCCTGGGCGCAATTCTGCTGGATAACACCGCGCACTCCGAGGCCGCGGAAAAGATAGACGCAGACGATTTTTCGCTGGACTCGCATCGACGTATCTTCATGCGCATGAGCGAGTTAATGGACTCGCAGCGAGCCGTGGACATTGTGACGCTGGCACACGAGCTGGCACGTTACAAGGAAGTTGAGGCGGTAGGGGGGGTCGCCTACCTGGCGTCGCTGACGGAGGGTTTGCCGCGACGTCCGGTAATTGAAGAGTACATCCGGATCGTCAAGGACAAGAGCCTGCTGCGGAAGCTGATGATGATCTGCTCGTCGGCAATTGCGAGGGCGGCGGACCAGAGCGAAGACGCGATTGGTGTTCTGGACGTGACCGAGTCGCAACTGCTGGAGGTGAGCGAGAAGGGGCTGACCCACGGGCTGGAGGGGATCGACAAAATCGTTGCCAACTCGTTTGGCAGCATCGACAACCTATACAAGCAGAGCCGCGAGGTGACGGGGCTGGCAACTGATTTCACAGACCTGGACCGGCTGACGAGCGGTCTGCAGAAGGACGAGCTCATCATCATCGCCGCGCGGCCATCGATGGGCAAAACGGCGCTGGCGATCAACATTGCCCAAAATGCGGCCATCAATCACAACTCGATTGTGGCGGTTTTCAGCTTGGAAATGAGCAAGGAGTCGCTTTTGCGCCGCATGCTCGCGTCGCAGGCATGGGTTGACCAGCAGCTCCTGCAGAAGGGCTTTCTGGGCCAGGAAGAACACGGCAAACTGCAGAAGGCTCTCGGCGAGCTGGTGGAGTCGCACATCTTTATTGACGACTCGGCGGGCATTTCGCTGGCCGAAATGCGCGCGAAGGCGCGGCGACTGAAACAGAATGCCGGCGGACTGGACCTGGTGGTGGTGGACTACCTGCAACTGATGTCGGCATCGCTTGCAGGCGGGAAAAAGGGCTACGAAAACCGGACGCAAGAAGTGTCGGCCATCTCGCGAGGACTGAAGGCGCTGGCCAAAGAGCTGCATGTGCCCGTTCTGGCGCTGTCGCAACTTTCGCGCGCCAGCGAGCGTCGCGGCGAAGACAAAAGGCCACTGCTAAGCGACCTGCGAGAGTCAGGATCGATTGAGCAGGATGCAGACGTGGTGGCCTTTATCCATCGCGAGTCGTACTACAACCGGACCGAAGAGCTTACGGATGCTGAGAAGGCAGAAGCAGAGATCATCGTAGCCAAGCAGCGCAACGGCCCAACGGATACTGTTCGTCTGAACTGGCTTGGAAAATTTACTCGGTTCGAGAACAGAGATACTGGGCACGGCGTTTGAGCTGAGACAGAAAGCGTTCAGAACGAAGCGCTGGTCTTCGGACCGGCGTCTTTATTTTGCCGAAGATCCAACAACTCAAAGTTCGTTGATGATCAGGGCGATGCGGCCTGCGAGCAGGTCGCCGGGGGACTCGCCCGGATCGATTTCGACGAGTTCTACGGCGAAGGCCCGGTTGTGGGGGCGAAGGACCAGCCGGTTCAAGAGGAAGTCCGCATAGCGGACGCAAAGATGCGCGCCCGTGCGCACGGCGTAGAGGTTTGGCCGGTTGGGCCTATAGGAGGCGATGGAGTTGTAATGGCGATCGATGAGCACGATGGCTTCAGGGAGCAAAAGAGGATCCATGGCCTGCGCGTCAGTTGCAGGAATGCGGACGGCGACGAAGCGCTGCCAGGCCCGGCGGGAGTTGGAGACGTGGGTCTGGAGAGACTGCAGAACTCCGGCCTGGAGATGAAGCATGGACTGGACAGTGGAAGGGCGAATGTAGGGCTCAAAGAGCGCGGAGGCATGGGGGACGATTGGAACCGAGTTCCCTGCGGCGTCAAGAGAGAGGTCGTCGGCCTGGCGGAGGACTGGAAGCAGGTCGTCGGCTGTGAGGCGCTGGGCGGCGAGAATGCGGTCCATTGCATCGAGGGAAAGCTGCCGGCGGCTATGAAGGAAGTTGGAGAGGTGGGCCTGTCCGAAGCCGGTCTGGCGGGCGAGCAAAGAAACACTCAACGTCCCCCGTTGGATTCTGCGAAGCAGCTCCAGGCGAAGACGATCGTGCATCTGGGAGAAATTCATGTGTGGAAAATTTGCCACCAGCAATAGTTACTAAAGGCAGGCACTTTCCATAAGAAAAATTAGGGGGATGAATTAGCCCCTATTTTGATGGAATCTGTCTTGATTAGAAAGCATATAAGGCAGGAACTTTGGTGCGGCGTTGACTCAAGAGATACATATTCCTAAATTGGATTTACTTAATCTCGACTGGTATGTGGGAAAGTTTGGCAAATGGTTCTTTGGCTCAGCTTGAGCTAGACATAATTTTGTCCTCTTCAGGCGGCCAACGAACATCCTCCGTTGGACTTAGGTCCACGCGGTCGATCCCTCTCCGCCCCCCGGCGTGATCCGCAAGGATTCTGTTGGGGGCAGGCCATGCGAGGGAATTCCAGGATCTGCGCGCGATGAGCATGACAAACAACATGAGAGCCAAGACCGTAATCCCCCAGCAGGACGGAAGAAACCTGAGTTGCCTTGACTGGTTCTCGACACCCCGCGGAACAACAGAAATCAAAAAAATCTTGCGGGAAACGACGCAACTACGGAGAAACAGTCATGGATGTGCGCGTGCAATTGAAAATTTGCGAAGGGTGCGGTTGTCTTTGGTACCGTGCCCAGACTCAGGAAAGTGTTTATTGCCGGCAATGTGAATTAAAACTAAAGGACTTTCCATCACCGGAGAGCCGGAAGCGCCCGGGCAGGCCAACACGGAAACCTCATATCCACGTTTGGAAGCCGTCTGAAGCAATGGGAGGTGCGCAATGAGCGCAGCCCTTTTGTTACCGACGATTTGGGGAGCAAGCAATCCGCAGGTGGCATGGCGGGACGAAGCGCGCTCCAAGGTAGAACAACGGACGGCACAGCCTGAGAAGAAAACCGCCAAAGTACCTGATGCAGCTCCGGTCACGAGCGTGGCCTTCTACCGGAAACACACAGAGAACATGTTGCGACGCTACCTGTACGCATCAATGCAGGTGGGCCGGGCGCCCTCGATTCTGTGCGACCCGGTAGGGCGGGGATGGGCCTCAAGCAGGCCTGTACGCACCTTCGAGGATGCCGTGATTTTTGTCCTCGACATGGAAAAGTGCCTGCATACCCTCAGTTCGCTCCACCGGCAGTTGCTGGGCCGGATCGTTCTGCAGGAGTACACCCAGGCTGAAGCAGCAACGTTGATTGGCATGAGTGTGCGAACGATCTCGTACAAACTTCCCGAAGCGCTTGACCGGCTGACGGAGAAACTGCTGGCATCGGGCCTCTTGGTTTTACCGCACTAATACGAATTGAAGGAAGGATGCAGCAGGCAAAGGGGAGCGGCGTGGCCGCTCCCCTTTTGTTGTGTTAGGTCGAAATGAATTGAAAGGCCTGCGGACGCAGTAGACGACGCAGGGATTTGTGATTATGGTTGACGAGTTGAAGCCGAGAGGTTGTGGTGTCAAATGCGAACCAATCAAGTCGCCTGAACTGGAGCTGCACAAATGAATTCCCTATCCCTTCGATCCGTGCTTTTCCTGTTGTTGATGCCGGCTGCGCTGGCAGCCCAACAACCCACTCCGCAGCCGACAACTGCGGCGCAAGCGCCCAATAACGACACAAGCTATATTGACGCGCAGGGCACAGCCCATGTGACGCGCGTGGTGCCGCTGCCAGAGACAATCAGTCCGGAGGCGAAAGCGGTGCTTGCTCGCGCCACGCCAGACCAGGGCCCACCGGAGTCGCTGGCTGACCGGCGCACCCACACGGATGCCTATACGGCTGGAGCGCGGGTGGCCTGGACCAAAATCTGCCCGAACACAATTGTCGACGACAAGATCGCTGGGGTTCCAGTGCGCATTGTCACGCCGGAGGGAATCCCCGAGGCGAATCGCGACAAGGTGTTGATGAACCTGCACGGGGGCGGATTCAACTCAGACTCCGGCTCATTTACCGAGTCGATTCCGATTGCGAGTTACTCGGGAATCAAGGTGGTGGCGGTGCTTTACCGTCTTGCGCCGGAGAATCCGTTTCCAGCAGCTGTGGACGATTCCGTGGCCGTGTATAAGGATCTGCTGAAGACGTACAAGCCCGACCACATCGTGATTTATGGAACGTCAGCCGGGGCGATTCTGACAGGGGAAGTGGCGGTAAAGCTGAAGCAGTTGGGATTGCCGATGCCCGCGGCGCTGGGGATCTTCAGCGGCCATGGCGACTTTGCACGGCGCGGAGATTCAACTGCGCTGTTTGCGCTACGCGGACTTTCGGGGCACCTGGATCCGCCTTCTGCCGCTCCATCGCCGGATGCTTACGCAACAACAACTGATCTGCACGACCCAGTGCTTTCGCCTGTCTACGCAGATTTGCGCGGGCTGCCGCCTACCTTGTTTGTGACCAGCGGACGCGACCTGCTGCTGAGCGGAACCTCAAACCTGCACCGGGCTTTTCTGCATGCGGGCGTGGATGCGCGGCTGATTGTGTTTGACGCGCTAACGCATGCTTTCTGGTACGACCCAAAGCTGCCTGAAGCGATTGAAGCGAATCACCTGATGGCAGATTTTTTTGTGAAACAACTGGACAAGTGAGGGCTTCTCAACCCTTGAATAGAAGATCTTCGTGGACGGAGGGCCGCACTCTTCAAGCCAGGTCAATATCGACAAGGGATGGGACTGCAGCCTTGTCGGGAGAGCGTCCAGATCGACTATGCTCTAGTATTGGCTCGGAATTACAGCCTTCCTTATGTTGATCCGATCGAGAGCGCCGTTGCGTCTTGGACTGGCCGGAGGCGGCACGGACGTTTCTCCGTATTGCGATGAGTTTGGCGGCGCGATTTTGAACGCGACGATCGACTACTATGCGTATGCGGCGCTGCAGCCGCTTGAGACGAACACCGTCGAATTTGAGTCGGCCGATCTGCACGAGAGCGCCAGTTACCCCGCGCAAGCGGTGCTGGAGAATGACCGCCGGCTGGACCTGTTCAAGGCCGTATACAACCACGTGGTGCGCCACTTTAACGGGGGCAGGCCGCTGAGTCTGCGCATGAGCACGCGCGTGGATGTACCGGCGGGCTCCGGACTTGGTTCATCGTCGACTCTGGTGGTGGCGATGCTGGCCGCCTACGTGGAGTGGCTGAATGTGCCACTGGGCGACTACGAGCTGGCGAACACGGCATTCTTGATTGAGCGCGTTGAGGCCGGTTTGCAGGGCGGCAAGCAGGACCAGTACGCAGCCGCCTTTGGCGGATTCAACTTTATGGAGTTCGGACAGAACGGGCGGGTGCTGGTGAATCCGCTGCGCGTGAAGGACTGGGTGGTGTCGGAGCTCGAGGCTTCGCTGTTGTTGTACTTCACGGGGAGATCGCGAACCTCGGCGACTATTATCGAGGAGCAGTCACGAAACGTGCGGGACAGGAATGCCAAGGCGCTGGATGCGATGCACGCGGTGAAGGAAGAAGCATTCCGCATGAAGGAGTGCCTGCTGCGCGGCGACTTTGAATCTCTCTACCAAGTGCTCCGCGACAGCTGGGAATCAAAGAAGCGCATGGCGAGCCAGATTACGAATGAGCAGATCGAACGGCTGTACGCTTGCGCGATGGATGCAGGCGCGCATGGCGCGCGGATCTCCGGCGCGGGCGGTGGGGGATTCATGATTTTCCTGACGGACCCGATTCACAAGGACAAGGTGGCAGCGGCACTGCATGCAACGCACGAAGGAGGCATGTCCTACGGCTGTCATTTCACAGCCGGTGGTGTGCAGGCATGGAGGGTTCCATGAGCGACCTAATCCGGAGGAAATTGGCGGAAGGGATGGCTCTTCTGCGAGTGGTGGCAATGGACGCCGCCTTGCACGATGAGCTGGAGCAGGCGGCGGTCAAAACCGCGTCCGCGCTGAAGTCGGGGCACAAGTTGATGGCCGCAGGCAATGGCGGCAGCGCCGCCGATGCGCAGCACCTGGTGGCAGAGTTTGTTGGCCGGCTGTGCGAGGACCGGCCGGCGATGCGCGCAGTTGCATTGACGACCGATTCCTCGATCCTGACCGCGATTGCCAACGATTACGGCTTTGAGCGTGTGTTTTCACGGCAGATTGAGGCGCTCGGCCACGCCGGTGATGTTTTCATGGCGATCTCGACTTCTGGCACTTCACCCAATATATTGCGAGCGCTTGAGCGGGCGAAGCAGATGGGCATTACGACGATCGGTTTAAGTGGCGCAACAACCGGCAAAATGAGACCACTCTGCGACTACTACGTGCGCATCCCTTCCGATGTGACCATGCATATTCAGCAGGCACACCTGGCACTGGAACACATTTTCTGCGAGATGGTTGAGCGCTTGTATTTTGGAAATGAGTGTTCCAGTGCACACAGCGCCCCAGTCGCGGGCAAGGATTAGTTGCTGATGGAAGCGATTGTTTTGGCCGGGGGATTGGGGACCCGGCTTGCGACCAGGTTGAGCGGCATTCCAAAGGCCATGGCGCCTGTGGGCGGACGGCCTTTTCTTGAAATTCTCCTCGAACAAGCGAAGAGGGCAGGCTGTGCGCGGGCACTGCTGTCGGTTGGGTATCTGCATGAGGTGATTGAGGAGCATTTCGGCCCGGAATTTGAGGGGATGCAGCTTGAATACGTGGTTGAGGAAACTCCTCTTGGGACTGGTGGGGCTATTCGCAGGGCGCTTGAGGCGGCCAACACAGAATTTGTGCTCGCGTTGAACGGCGACACGTTTCTCGATGCGGATTATCGGGCGATGCTGCGATTCCACGCCGATGAGCGCGCGACGTTCACCGTTGCAGTGACGCACCAGCCCGACATTGCCCGCTATGGCGGAGTCGTGGTGCGTGGTGGGCGCGTGGTTGGCTTCGAAGAGAAGGGGCGGTCGGGGCCGGGATGGATCAACGCGGGTGCATACGTACTGCCGCGGGAGATGGAATGGCCAGCCGCACTGGGTGAAAAGTTCTCGTTCGAGAAGGATTTTCTGGCTCGGGAGATTGGTGGGCTCGGGGTGGCCGCGTTCGAGGTGGACGGATTCTTTCTCGACATTGGAGTGCCGGAAGACCTGGACCGCGCCCAGCAGGAACTGGCGGGAAGGTAACTGCCGGGCGAAGGCCCGATTGAGATCCGCAGCCTATCCGGCGACGTTGCGGGCGATGACTTCGCGATACCACTTTGCGCTGAGTTTGGGCGTGCGTTTCTCCGTTTTGAAGTCGACATAATGAATGCCGAAGCGCTTACTGTACCCATCACACCATTCGAAATTATCGAGCAGGCTCCAGAGGAAATAGCCCTTGATGGGGTAGCCTTCCACCACGCCGCGATGGACGTTAGCGATGTGATTCCTGAGGTACATAACCCTATCAATATCTTCGATTTCGCCGGCGGCGTTCGGGACGTCGGCAGAAGCGCAGCCGTTCTCGGTGATGAAGATCGCCTTTGGATGCCAGAGGTCAGTTACGTTGCGGATGCTCCAGTAGGCGCACTCGGGGACGACGTTGATCCAGGCTGCGTCCATGTGCGGGTAGGAGGTTGGGCGGGGGACGATGGCGTAGCCCTTTGGGGAGGCGTTGGCTTCGACGTAGTCGGCGGTGTAGACGTTGAGGCCTACGAAATCCAGTTTGCTGCCGATGGCTTCCATGTCGCCGGACTCGACTTTGGGTGCATTGGCTCCCTCGCGCTCCAAATAGCCTGCGGAGTAATTGCCCTCCATGATGGGGGCCAGGAAGGGCGCAGCGCCGTCTCGGGTGGCTTTACGGGCCGCATCAATGTGCTCCGGGCTTTCAATGACGGGTACATAGACGTTGGTGTTTTCCGCGAGGCCGACCTGGGCGCCACTCGGCGCATTGGCACGGATGGCCTGCACACCCAGACCGTGGGCCAGGAGTCCGTGGTGGCGAACTTGGTTGACTTCTGCCGGAGGCAGTTTGAGGCCGGGGGCAAAACTGCCCTCCTTGTAGCCGAGGTCGGTAAAGCAGACGATCTCGTTGGTGGTCATCCAGTGGTGGACGCGGTCGCCGAGGTGCCTGGTGACGTAGGCGGCGTAATCGGCGAAGGCTTTTGAGGTGTCGCGCGACTGCCAGCCACGAACCTTGTCCTGCAAGGCCTGGGGCAGGTCCCAGTGGAAGAGAGTGATGTAGGGGGTGATTTGGTTGGCGAGCAGTTCGTCGATGACGCGGTTGTAGTAGTCAAGGCCCTTGGGATTGGGCTGGCCAGTTCCCTGGGGAAAGACACGGGACCAGGAGATGGACATGCGGTAGGTGGCGACGCCGAGGTTCTTGAGGAGGCGAACGTCTTCTTTATACAGGTGATAGGAGTCGTCGGCCACGTCGCCGGTATCGCCGTTGACGGTAATGCCGGGCTTATGTGAAAAGACATCCCAGACGGACGGGCCGCGGCCATCCTCGGCTACTCCGCCCTCGATCTGGTAGGCGGCGGTGGCGCATCCCCAGAGGAAGCCCTTGGGGAACTCTCTGCCCACGGGATGAGTTTGCGCAATGGCGAATCTCGGCAACGAAGCGGAGGCGAGAGCGGCAACGGTAACGCCGGTGCCGAACTGGCGGCGGGTCAACTTCTTCATAATTGCGGTCCTCTTTCGGATAGGAAAGACAGACATCCCCTGCGTGCGGCTTAGAAGCACGCGAGGAAATTGCCTGATGGGAACAACTGGCGATTATAGCGTCTTGCCTCGGCGCGACAAATCGATCGAAAGTGTCGGCTCCTGAGACGACTTTTGGCCCCCTTTTCTTAAGGTGCTGCAAATGTGTGCGCGGAGGCACACGCGTTTTTGGCGATTTTGGACACGAAGCATATTTGCTAAAAAATTGGCGCTTGATTCTAAAAGGCTTGCGCAATGTGATGGCGCAAATAAGCGCAAAATGCGTGCCATTTCGCGAAAATTCAATTGGGGATTGAGTTTCTTTAGGGAAAGTATGCTTCGATTCCCTCGGGGGAAAAAGCCCAGCTGTCTTTTGCGACATTTCGGCGCGGCTAAAGCCGCGCCCCTTCAAAGCAAGTTTGATGTCGGCTTTTCCGGGGGTTGAAACCCCCG
>Ga0182014_10001646_pt1 | contig 29503 bp, 22 predicted proteins | sample 612S2DmetaG_FD_120489 | JGI IMG/M metagenome (GOLD analysis project Ga0182014, IMG submission 120489) | Permafrost microbial communities from Stordalen Mire, Sweden - 612S2D metaG | ecosystem: Environmental > Terrestrial > Soil > Wetlands > Permafrost | place: Sweden: Stordalen | collected... | reverse complement strand
CTCCTTTGCGCCCTCGGGGATCTCGACCGCTCCCCAGCGTGCCCACCGAGGTCTGGCCGTCTCTTGACTGCGCTGGCTTGGGGGCTATGCAAACGAACTCGCATTTTCGCAAGCATCTAATCCTCGCTGCTGTGCGCCGCTATCGCCAAACGCTGCTTCCCTTATCCGATTTGCCATTGTGGACTGACCCGCTTCCTAGTACATTGCCTTGCGTGCGCGGCTTGACCAAGCAGGAACAGATGGTTTTGTGTATTATCCTGGGCTTGCTCCTGACCGGTTGGGCGGTCAAATCGTATCGCGCCGCGCATCCGCCGGCACCGGCGGCCGAAGCAACACAACCTTAACATGCACGAAGTCAGTTTCGAAGAGGCACTGGTAAAGATTCAGGCCAAGGACCCGCATTATCACCGCGAGGCCTACCTGTTTGTCCGCGAGGCGCTGGACCATACCCAGAAGACGGTCGGCAAAGATCCCCGGGGCCGCATCCGCCATGTCACGGGCCAGGAATTGCTTGCCGGCATTCGCGAATTCGCGCTGCAACAATTCGGGCCGATGGCCAAGACCGTCCTCGAAGATTGGGGTATTCACTGTGGCGAGGACTTCGGCGAGATCGTCTTCAACATGATTGAGGTGGGCTGGCTGGCGAAAACGAGCAAGGATAGCCGCGCTGACTTCGCACACGGCTACGACTTTGATGAAGCGTTTCGAAAGCCCTTCCTGCCCAAAAGCAAGCAAACTATCCAAGCGCCCGAGGCCAAGCCCGCGGAGTCGCCGGAGGCTACGTCTTAGCAGCGCGACTGGATGAACCGGAAGAAATCCAGCGCGGTCGGCATCCCCGCCATCCCGCCGGGCGTCAAACTGACCACGCTCGACAACGGGCTGATCCTCATCGTGCGGGAAGATCATAGCGCGCCGGTGGTTTCGGCCCAGGCCTGGTCGATGGCCGGCAGCATTCATGAGGGCAAATGGCTGGGTGCGGGGATGTCGCACGTGCTCGAGCACATGCTCTTCAAAGGCACCACCAGCCGCCCCGGCAGCCGCATCGACCAGGAAGTCCAGGAGGCGGGCGGCTACATGAACGCTTATACGTCGTTCGACCGCACCGTCTTTCATATCGACGTGCCCAATACGGGCGCCAAGGTGGCCATCGACATCCTGTGCGACATCATGCAGAACGCGACCCTGCCGCAGGACGAATTGGCGAAGGAAAAGCAGGTCATCCTCCGTGAGATGGACATGAACGTGGACGACCCGGGCCGCCGGGCCGGGCGGCGATTGTTCGAGACGGCTTACACCAGGAGCCCCTATCGTTTCACGGTCATCGGTTACCCGGACATTTTCAACGAACTGAACCCGGAAGATATCGTGGCGTACTACCGCGAAAAGTATGCGCCAAACAACCTCTTCTTCGTCGTCGCAGGCGATGTGAAGCAGGAAGACGTCGTCGGGCAAATCCGCGCGGCCTTTGCCAAGGCCAAGGCCCGGGCGCAGCCGCCCGTCGTGCTGCCCGCAGAGCCGAAGCAGACCGCGCCGCGCGAGGTGATCGAAGAGGCCCCGATTGAGCTAGGTTATTTCTACTACGCCTGGCACATCCCTGAATTGCGCCATCCCGACGTGCCGATCCTGGACGTGCTGGCCGTCTTGCTCGGCAGCGGGCGCAGCTCGCGGCTCTACCAAGCGGTCCGTGAACGCCAGGGCCTCGTGAACTCGGTTGATGCGTGGACTTACAGCCCGGGCAATCCCGGCCTGTTTGGCCTGAGCGCCACCGTTGATGCAGATAAGTTCGCCGCCGCGCGAGACGCCATGCTCGTCGAAGTCGAGACCATGAAAGCAGCCTTGGTTGCTCCAGGCGAACTGAGCAAGGCGGTGAAGCAATTCATCTCCGCCACTCTCTCCTCGCGCAAGACTATGCAGGGCCAGGCGCAGGACCTGGGCGGAAGCTGGCTGGCGGCCAATGACCTGAATTTCTCCGAGCGCTACCTGGCCGCCGTTAAGCGCGTCACGCCCGCCGATCTCCAGCGCGTCGCCCGCGAGTATCTCACGGCGGAGAACCGTACCCTCTACGCGCTGCTTCCCACCGGCGCCACGCCCAAGTCGGTCGTCGAAGGCGAAACCTCGCGGGACGAGGCGGTGCAGAAGTTCGCGTTCCCTAATGGGCTGCGCTTGCTGGTGAAAGAGGATCACCGCCTTCCGTTCGTCGAGTTCCGCGCGGTGTTCCAGGGCGGGGTGCTGGCTGAAATCGTTGCCAACAACGGCATCACGCAACTCACCGGCAAGATGCTGCTTAAGGGTACCCGACAGCGTTCTGCCGAGGACATCGCCCGGGAGATCGAGTCGGTGGGCGGCAGCATTGACAGCTATGGCGGCAACAATAGCTTTGGCGTCAACGCTGAAGTCCTTAGCGCTGATTTCATCACGGGCCTAGACCTGATGGCGGACGTTCTGTTGCAACCAACTTTTCCTGCCGGGGCGCTGGAGCGCGAGCGCCAGGTTCAATTGGCCACCATCCGCGCGCAAAAGGATCACCTGCTCCAGAGCGCCTCGCTGGCCATGCGCCGGGCGCTGTTCGGCGAGTGCGGGTACGGCCTTGACGCGTCCGGCAACGAGGATAGCGTCAAGCGCATCCAGGCGGCCGACCTGAGAGCCTTTCACGAGCAGTTGGCCGTTCCCAACAACTGCGTCATGGCCATCTACGGCGATGTCAAAGCCGACGACGTCAGAGCCGCAGTGGAGAGGGCCTTTGCGCCCTGGAAGCCCGCCGTGGCCCCGACTTTAGACGTTGGGTTTTGTACTTTGGACTCAATAAGGCGCGTCTCTGAGACCCGCGACAAGAAGCAGGCGGTGCTGGTCATCGGGTTCCGTGGCACGACCGTCCGCGATGCCGACCGTTACCCGCTGGAACTGCTGCAAGAGGCCTGCAGCGACCTTGGTTCGCGCCTCTTCATGCGCATCCGCGAGAAGCTCGGGCTGGCCTATTATGTCGGCGCACAGAACGTCCTTGGCCTGGCGCCTGGATATTTCGCCTTCTATGCCGGAACGGAGCCGGATAAGGCCAGCCAGGTGGAAACCGAGTTGCTGAACGAAGCCGAATTGCTGCGTGCCGAAGGGCTCTCCCCCGAAGAACTCAAACGCGCCAAGGCCAAGATCATTGGGCAGCGGAAGATCGCGCGCCAGGACCTCGGCGGCTTCGCCATGACCAACGCTCTCGACGAACTCTACGGTCTCGGATACGCGTACACGGACACCGAAGACGCGCTGTATGAAGCCGTCACGCTGGATCAGGTGAAGAGCGTCGCCAGGAAGTATCTTAAGCCGGGTGCCCTGGTAATAGCGGTAGTGAGGCCCGAGGAGTGAAGTAGCTCGGGTACGCTCCCAAATCCGAAGGCCGAAACCCGAAAGGGCTACACGCCGATTTTGGGCTGGTCCGTTTGCGGGATTTAAGTCCGCCAGGCGCAAGCGCTTTGGGCGACTCGGTCCCTATTCCCGGGCGCAGGCTGTTCTATTCGGCCTTCGGAATTCGGGCTTCTTTCGGCCTTCGGTTTTCGGCTTTCGGACTTCCGCCTCACCCCAATCCTGTCAGCTCCCATCCTGGCCGATACTCCCGAGTGAGAAGCGTATTGGCTTCGGCGACGTTAGTCACCTTGCCGCTGGCGGCGTCGAATCGCAGCCGCTTGCCTCCCAATCGCAGCGAGACCGCCCCCAAGTTGAAGGCGTCCGAAATCGGCTTGGCCAGGAGAAAATCCCCGTATGTGGCGTTGCCACCCTTGCATGCGGCCGCCCACAGGGCTCCAGCGTCACGCCGACTCCGGCCCGCCCGCCCCTGCCGCTCGGCTCCCGACTGTTTTTCCGCACCCGGGTTATCCCGCATCTTGCTCCCAGCAATGATCTGCGGGTCCTCGCCCAGGAAACCCGCAAGGACTTTGCCCTTGTCGCCGACAAACATCATTCCTTCCGCTGGCAGCTCCTTATTGTCGGCCACGAGTTCCTCGGGCGTCGGTGGCTGCATTGAACCGTCATACCAGAACAGGTCGAGCGCCGGCCGGGCGCCCTTGGCGGCGAACTTGAAGCGAATCGTGCAGGCAGCGGGGAACGAATAGTCGTTCTTGATCCTCACCGCGACGTGGTCGGCTAGCGTGCAGAGATGGCTGGGCCGTGATTCGACCATGACCGGAGCGTCCAGCTCGAAGAGGGTGAAGACCGGCCAGAGACTGTAATGGCCCATATCGGCGAGCGCGCCGCCGCCGAACTCATACCAGCCGCGGAACACAGCATGGGTGTAATGCGGATGATACGGTCGGTCCAACGACGGCCCCAGCCACAACTTCCAGTCAAAGTCCGCGGGGATTGGTGGGGTGTCTGTGGGAATCGTCGGATATTGTGGCCAGACTGGCCGGTTCGACCAGTTATGAATTTCCCGCAAGGTGCCAATCGCGCCGGTGTCAATCCAGCCCTTGATCTTTCGGATATTGGCGCCGTCACTCGCGGGCAGAAAATGCGTCGCGACTTTCGTTCTGCGAGCGGCTTCGATAACAAGCCGCGCTTCCTGCAAGCGGTTGGCGATCGGCTTATGCATCATGACGTGCTTGCCCTTCTTCATCGCCGCTATGGCGATCGTCGCGTGCAAGTGATCGGGCGTCATAACCTTGACGGCGTTTATGTCCTTGGCCTGATCCAGCAGTTCGCGAAAATCGGCATAGGCGGCGCAGCCGGTGAACTTTTCCGAACCCCGCTGGGTGGCATAAAATGCTTCGATGTATTCCTTGGCGACCTCGCGGCCACCGGGAATACCGGGGGCGCCCCGTTTCCAATCCGGTTTGCCGAGCGCCGCGGCAAGGTCTGCGCGCAGGCCATCCTTGGACCAGTCCACGTAGTCGTAGCTTTCTTTGACGGGATCGCACACCGCGACGATCTGCACCTCCGGCAACTTGAGCATGTCCGGCATTTCCCTCAGGCCCTGTGTGCCGCAACCGATGTAGGCCACAGTGACCTTCTCGCTAGGAGCCACAAACCCGGCGCCGCCGAGCACTTGCCGCGGCACGATCGTAAACGCCGCCGCCGCCGCGCCGCTAGTCGCGAGGAACTTCCGCCGGGAAACACCTGGTGAGTGGGATTGATTCGGTGTGTCGCTTGTTTTCATCCCTGACCTCATAACCAAGGTCATAGGCACGGCGCAAGCGAGTTCTTGCATTCCACGCACGATTTCTCTGGACGGTCAACTTGGAATCGGGCTAATGATGCCGCAGTTCAGAGCGCATGGCTAACCTTTGAATATGGCGAGACTCGTTGTCCAACCCGGCTCTCCCGCTGCCTGGGAAATCAAGCTCAAGGCGGGCACGAATTCACTGGGGCGGAACCCAGCCAATGACTTCAAACTGGATGATCCGTCCGTCTCGGGCTCGCACTGCGAGATTCTGTTGGAGAACGAGAACGCGGTCATAAGGGATGTGGGCTCCACCAACGGCACGTTCGTCAACCGTGCTCCGGTGACGGAGGCGGCGCTACAGCCGGGCTACACGATTCATCTGGGCGGAGTGGAGATAATGTTTTGCGCGGATGCGCCTGTCTCTGCGGTGAGCGCGCAGCCCGCCGGAGCGCCGCGCGTCGCGCCTGGACCTCAAGGGCTGCCACCTCCTCGGGCGGTAGCTCCAGCCGGAGCCGCGCGTGGCAGGCCCACAATGACTGTCTTTCTCACGCCCAATCGCCAAGCGCCAGTCCCTGACCAACAGCCCCCGCCCATGGCCGCCCCGCCAGTAGCGACTGCGCTCTCGGACGATGTTGGCTCCGGCCCGTGCAAGCACCACCCCAAGATACCCGGGCGACACTTCTGCAGCCAATGCCAGCTCTACTTTTGCGACGCCTGTGTCACCACCCGCGCCCAGCAGAAGTTCTGCCGTCATTGCGGCACCGAATGCATGCCCGTGCAGGTTAAGCTTCAACGCGCGGCAGGGCCCAAGGGATTTTTCGCCCGATTCCCCAGTGCATTCGTGTACCCGTTTCGCGGCAGTGGCTTGCTGGTTTTGCTCGCCAGTACGTTTGTCCTCGCACTCATGGAGTTCATCGGCCAGAGCTGGTTCTTTCTCTTCTTGAAGATTATCGCCTATGGTTACCTGTTTTCCTTCATGCAAAACATCATCCATGCCACGGCCAATGAGGAGGAGCAGATGCCTGATTTGCCGGGATTTGACGATGTCCTTGGCGGTGCTTTCCGATTAGCGGTCACGGTGCTGATCTGCTTTACTCTGCCGATTACTTTCATCGTACTGAGGTTCTTCGAGGTGCTCGATGTCCCGGCCAGCGCCCTGCTCGCCACCATGGTTTTGGGCTGTCTCTATTTCCCGATGGCGTTTCTGGCAGTCGCCATGAAGGATACCGTCTTGGCCGCCAATCCGCTGGTAGTTGTCCCAGCCATGCTCAAAGTGCCACTAGGATACCTAGTCACCACCATTGTTGTGATTGGCCTTTATGCTCTGCGCCAATTTGGGGGCGTTGCCGCGATTGTTGCGGGTGGCAGGGGCCATGCCACCAGGAACATGTCGGTGCTCTTCCTGACCTTCGGCTTGCGGGCCGTTTGGTCCTTGGTGAGCGTTTATCTGCTCACCGTCAGCATGCGGATTCTCGGCCTGCTTTACGTCACCAACAAGCAGAAGTTCGGCTGGTTCGACCGGTAGAGTCATATCGTCGAGGCGTCCGGGCTGGGGCGGGATCGGACGCCTCGGCGAGGCGTCCTTATCTGCCCTGGTGGCGAGCTTGATGCGGCCCCGCGCATGCGACCAGGCTGCTGGAAACTTTTTGACACGGGCGGCAGGCTGGACGATGTTGCCGGCCAATTAAGCGGAACTCTATGAACATGAATCGTTTGGCTATCTGTGTGGGAACAACGGTTGCCCTCTCTCTTTTCAGCGCCCAAGGGGCGGAGAAGAAGACAGTGGATCTCTCTAAACTCCCGCCAGCCTCAGACAAGACGGGCGTGACCTACGCCACCGACATTAAGCCCCTATTCGAGAAGTCGTGCGTGAAGTGTCACGGCGCGGAGAAGCCTAAGGCCAGGCTGCGCCTGGACAGCCTCGAAGGCACGCTCAAAGGGGGCGAGGACGGCAAAGTGGTGCTGCCAAGCGACAGCGCGAACAGCATACTAATCCACAACGTCGCCCATGCCGGCGACCCGGATGGCTACATGCCGCCGCCCAAGAACCGGGCTAATATTGGCCCGCTGACCAAGGAACAGATCGGGCTGCTCCGCGCGTGGATTGATCAAGGGGCTAAATAGGAAGCGAGAAACAAAAGTGGCGCAGGATGCAGCAGCATCACGCGCCATGGGAAGGGATTTATCCGAGCTCGGCGATCGAACCGGGTCCGCCTTACTTAGGCAAAGTCTTGGGGCGCCTTACCCGCCTCTCCAGCGGCCTTGCTGGCAGCATCAGCGATGAGTTTCTCAACCTGGGTCATCACATTCCTAATCGCTTGCTGCTGCTCGGGGGTCAGCTTGGCGTTATTGGCAAGGGACTTCAGCTCCGCGAGGGCGCCGGAGTGATCGCCGGTCTTGATGGCAGTCACCACCTTGTCGGCGCTGGTCTGGACGTTGGCTTCCGCCGCTTTGAAGATCCTCTCGAACGATGCGGTATCGACGCCGCCGTGCTTGCTGCAACCGGACATCGCCAGCGTAAGAGCCATAATGGCGCTGTGGATCCATCTGGTTGTCTTCATTCGATGCTCTTTTGTCGTTTGACTGGTTTCTTTGGCTATTAGGCGCAACCCGCTGCCATCGGTTCACCATACCAGTGGCTGCGCAAAGGGTCAAACTCGAACATCTGCGCACGGCGCTATATCGGCTGGCGCTTGAGGCGCCGCAACTCCTGCTGTTGGTGCAATAAGTCGAGCCGTTCGGCTTCGCCGCATTCCGGCTGACTCGCGCGCTGCATCAAGGCGGCCAATTGACGATCGAGGAACTGATTCCGCAGGCGCAATGCGACATCCGCGAGCTGCTGCGACGGATTGGGTATCGGCCGCGGCTCAGTCGTGGCTTCCGTAACCAGGTTCTGCACGCCGGGCACCTCACATTGATCGAGGAAGGCGGCGAGGCTGATCCAGGTTTGATTCACATGCGCGGCCAGACGCTGCGACACGATTTGCCTCACCACAGAGTGCTGCACCCAGCCCGGATCCAGATGTGCGGCAGCCCAGCCAACCAAGTCATCATGCACCAGCAGCAGCTTCAGCAACCAGTGTTCGTGGGTGGATGGCCGCTGAGGGGTAGGGTTTTCCCCCACCGGAGGCTCCGCGGCCTCGGGCGGCGCGACCCTCGCCCGCGAAAGCTTCTTGAACTCCGCGCGCACGGCGTCCGGAGTCACTCCCAGGCGCAAGGCGGTCTTTTGGGCGTATTTATCAACGAGGACGACGTTGGCGGTCTTATGCACGGCTTCGGCCATGCCGCGCAACACGGCCAAACGCCCTTTATCCGTCGTCACTTCATTGGTGGCGCACAGGCGGTTGAGGTAATAATCGAAAAAGCCCTCCGCGCGCTCGATAAGTTGTTTGAAGGCGGGGCCGCCGGAGGCCTTGATGAAACTGTCCGGGTCATGGGGAGCGGGCATCACGGCGACCCGTATGGCCAGCCCGGACGCCAGCAAACTATCCAGAGACCGGACGGTGGCATTCTGTCCCGCTTCATCTGAATCAAAACAGAGCACGACTTCCTCGGCGTAACGCTTGAGAATGCGGGCGTGGTCGGCGGTGAAAGCAGTGCCCTGAGGCGCGACCACGTTCTGCACGCCGGCCATGAAGCAGGCGATAAGGTCGAGCTGCCCTTCGCAAACGATGACATGCCCTGCTTCGAGCACGGCGCGCTTGGTTTTATCGAGCCCGAAGAACACTCTGCTCTTGGTGAAGATCGGCGTCTCCGGGGAGTTGACATACTTGGCCGTCTTTTCATCCCCGGTCAGAATCCGCCCGCTGAAGCCTATCACTCGACCCTGCTCGTCACAAATGGGGAACATGAGCCGCCCGCGGAAGCGGTCGTAGTAGCTGTCACCCTCCTGCTTGCGCAAGATGAGGCCCGCCTGTTCGACAAGCGGCAGTTCGTGGCCTTTGCTTTTGGCCCAATTCACTGTGTCGTCCCACAGATCAGGCGCGTAGCCGAGGCGGAACAGCTTTACCGCTTCGGCGGATACGCCGCGGCGGGCAAGATAGTCGCGAGCAATCTGGCCGAAGGCTTCATTAGCCAATGCGTTTTGCCAGCGCTGCGCGATCTGCTCATGGATCTTTAGCAGCCGTTCCTTGAGATGCCGGGATTGCTGCTCGCCGGCGCTCTTCTCATACTCCAGCGGAATCTTGGCCCGGTCGGCCATCCGCCGCACCGCCTCCGGGAAATCAATGTTCTCGTACTCCTTGACGAATGCGAACACGTCGCCGCCCTTGTGGCAGCCGAAGCAGTGGAATATCTGGCGGTGGGGGTTAACGTTGAAACTGGGAGTCTTCTCTTTGTGAAACGGGCACAGCGCGACGAAGTTAGCCCCGGCGCGCTTGAGCGGCAGGTACGACCCTATCACATCCACGATGTCGCTGGCAGCGCGGATTTGTTCGAGGGTCGCCGAAGAAAACAGGCCGGCCATAGTCTTAATCTTGAATCCCGGTACGGGCCAAAGCATATGGCCAGGGCTCCCCCCTGCCGAGCCTAAAGATATTTGGACAATTCCGAAGGGAACGCAGGCGATACAACCCTTTCAGGGTTGAGGTCCTAACCCATCGCGTACCCAGGGTCGCTCTCGCAACCATGGACTGAGTGATTCAATCCCTTTGGGATTGCCTCTCTTTCAATCGGCGGAATGTCCAAACTCCAGCGCACAGAACAATGCTCTGCGCTCCGCCGCCACTGGCGGATCAAAATAGTAGCAAAAAGTGTGTTGACAGGAGAAGCACACTGTCATACTGTCCTATGACAGAATAAAACAGCAGGCTTAAGTATGTTGATTCAGCTTAATTTCAAATCGGGCAAGCCGGTTTACCTGCAGGTGGTGGACCAGGTGAAAGCGGCGGCGGCCTCGGGGGCGTTGCGGACGGGTGAGCCGCTGCCCTCGATCCGGCCGCTGGCGGAGCAGTTGCGGGTCAATCGGAACACGGTAGCCAAGGCGTACACGGAGCTCGAGGGCCAGGGAGTGATCGAGACCATCGCCGGTCGGGGCTGCTTTCTGAAGGAGAACCACTCTCCATTCCGCAAGGACATCCGGCTCAAGATGGTGGCCGAGGAGATTGATGCCGCGATCGTTCAGGCCCACCATTTACGGGTGGAGGACAAGGATTTCCTGGACCTGGTCAAGGAACGCCTGGAGGTATTTGTCCAGACAAATAAAGCCCATGAGGCTAAAGCGAAGGAGTAATTATGAGCACCGAACCGTTCGTCATTGAAGTCAACCACTTGGTACATAAGTACGGCCGCACTGAGGCCGTCAACGATCTGAGCTTTCGGGTGCGCCGAGGCCAGTGTTACGGCTTTTTCGGCCGCAACGGCGCCGGGAAGACCACCACGATCAAATGCCTGCTGAACCTGCTCCGCCCGGCGTCGGGGTCGGTCCGCGTCTTCGGCCTGGACCCGGCCAAGGAGGAGGTCGCGGTCAAGTCGTGGCTGGCGTACGTGCCGGACTACGTGGCGTTCTACCCGTGGATGACCGTGCGCAACGTGCTGGATTACCTGGCGTCCTTTCGCGCCCACTGGAACCACAAGACGGAGCGCGAGCTGCTAGGGCAATTCCGGCTGGACGATAGCAAAAAGACGGGCGCGCTATCCCGCGGCCAGAAGACTCAGTTGGCGCTCATGGGAGCGATCTGCGCCGAGCCGGAACTGCTGGTGCTGGACGAGCCGACCTCGGGCCTGGATCCAATTGTCCGCCGCGAGTTCATTCAGACGGTGATTGGGGCCTACCAGGAGGCCGATCCGGGCAACCGCACGGTGTTTGTCTCGACACATCTGATTAGCGAGTTCGAAGGGCTGATTGACGAGTTCACGATCATCGAGAACGGGCGGGCGGAGGTGACGCTAGGCGCAGATGAAGCGCGCTCGCGTTACAAGAAGATTCGCGCGCGCTTTGCCGCGGCGGCGCCGGCGGTGGATTTTCCTGAAGCCCGGCACATCCGACGCGAGGGCCGGGAGCTGGAATTGACGGTAAACGGCCATTCGGAAGAGATCCTGCGACGGCTTCAGGCGCTGGCCCCGGAAGAGCTGACGACGGAAACCCTGACGCTGGAGGAGATCTTCGTGGCGGCATTGAAGTGATTGGAGGCGCTATGAATGCGAGGTTAATTAAGGAAACGAGGGCGCTGTTGCCGATATTTGCCTGCATGCTGCCGCTCATTGTGGTGCCCCAGCTAGTTTGGCCGATGGCGGGGTTCGGCTTTTTTGCTTTTGCGGTGGCTTGCGTGTTAATGGCCGGGAGCTCGTTTGGCACGGAGTTCCAGCACCGCACCATCTCGCTACTGCTCTCACAACCAATCCCCCGGTCGGTCATCTGGCGAGACAAAATGCTTGTCCTGGGAGCTGGCATGGTGACGTGTCTCGTCGCCTTAGTGGGTTGCCTGGTGGCTTCTGCTTCGGGGAACGACCATGCCGAGTGGCTGGTGCTGGTTCTTGTCCCGCTGTGCGCCTTTTGCGGTACGCCGTTCTGGACGCTGGTGCTGCGACAGGGCATCGCTGGGATGGTGGCCGCGGTCGGTGCTCCGTGCGGGATGCTAGCGACATATGCCATCATGACCGAGCATTTGGGCGACGAAAAGCCGGCCGAAGCCGTTGCTGCCATCGTGGTTCTCCTCCTGATCTACTGCGCTCTGGTTTGCTGGTTGGGTTATGCCAAGTTCGGGCGACTGGAAGCCGTCGACATCCCTACGACGGAATTACGCCTGCCGGCTGGTCTGGAGGCCATTCTCGTAGCGCCGCTGGCAAAGGTATCTTCGCGATTCCGCGGGCCGTTTGCCACGCTGCTCAAGAAGGAGTTTCGCCTGCAGCAGACGGGCTTCCTGCTGGCAGGCGTGTTTATCCTGGTCGCCGTGACCGGGTTCTGCATCGCCAAGCGCTACCCTGAAGTAGCCACCGGGGTCGTGGGGGGAGATATATTCCTTTACGCTTTGATCCTCCCGCTGGTCCTCGGGGCAATTTCCGTCGCCGAAGAGAGAGGCTGGGGAATATCTGAATGGCACCTGACTTTGCCGCCTTCCTCCCTGAAACAGTGGTCGGCGAAGATGCTGGCCACGCTTTCGACAAGCCTGGTCCTGGGCTTTCTGCTGCCGGTCGCCGTATTCGTGGTCGCGGAGCCACTTTTTAACCCCCCCGGAGCAAGAACCCTGTCTCCGCCTGCTTTTGAAATTCCGAGCTGGGTGCTTGGCCAGATGTTGGTAACCAGCGTGGCAGTTTATGCAGCCTCCTTCTCCAGAAATACTTTGCACGCCATCCTCGCCGCCCTGTTCACACTCATTGCCGGCGGCGGCGTGCTCTTACTGGCGGCATACTGGGTGAATCATATCGCCCGTGCGCCAATACTATGGATGGCCCAACCTGGCTTGGACGTATGGCCGTTTTTGCTAACTCTATCCGGAGCGCTGGCCTTGGCGCTGTGCTTCTTCCAAGGGTTTGCCTGGTCCAATTTTCCGCGTTGCGGCTTGACTGCTCTCCGCTTGGTAGTCCAATTCGCCGTGCTGCTCCTCTCTGTCGGGGTGCTCGCGTGGGTATTGATCTCGGCGCTCACACCACCCAACTTGGGACTAGAGTAGGGCTAGAAGCCCTCGAGCATCAGGTCGGCCAGGAAATCCACCCATTCGATGGAGACGGGCTCGGTCAGTTCGTATGAGCGGGAGAAGTCCTCCTCGAACAGTTCCTTCTTCAGGCGAGCCGCAAAGGCAGGATCGGAGGTAGCGACATTATGTTCCTGGCAGACGCGGAGGCTAAGGTGGTTCAGGTTGGCCGATCCCAGGCAGGCCCAATCATCGACGAGCAGCGCCTTTACGTGGGTCATGCCCGGGTAAAAGTAAACCCGAACGCCATGCTCCAGGAGATAGTTCGCGAGCACCAGGTTGCTGCGGCCGCCGGGCTTGAGATCATTGACGCGCGGAAGCACGACGCGCACATCCACTCCTCGGTTCCGCGCGCGCACCAAGGCAATGATCACCCGCTTATCGAACAGGTAGGGATTCTCGAGGTAGATGTAGCTTTGCGATTTGCCGATGGCACCCTGCACTGCGGCGCTGAAGGGCTTCCAAGCAGTCTTGGTGGGCAGCAGACGCATGTTGATCCATCGGTCCTCGGGCCGGGATGCCGGGATTTGCCGCGGGCCGCGAGCCAGCTCGGCGACGTAGGCGAAGTCGCCCAGCAGGCTCTCGTGGGCCCAGTCATGCCTGAACTCGTCTTCGAGGGAGGCGACAACGGGCCCCTGCAATTCGACCATCAGGTCGTGCCATTCGTAGCGGTATTCGCGACCCAGGTTCATGCCACCCATCCACGCATGGGTGCCGTCCACGAGAAACACCTTCGAGTGGTCGGACGAGAACCACGGGTTTAGGAACGGATGCACCCGGACGCGAGAGTTTTGCCTCAGGTAGGAATAGATCGAGGTGGGGGCGACGAAATCCTCCGGCAGGGGGGTGCCAGGAGGCACTGCTCCGGCCCCAATGGTCCCCAGCCGGTCGAGGATCACCTTGACCTCAACCTGACGGGAGCGTTCCTTAAGTTGGTCCGCCACGCTGACGCCCACGTCGTCCTTGTCGAAGATGTAAACCTCGAAGTTGATATGATTGGTGGCGGAGGCGATGGCCTGCTTCAGTCGGGGGAAGAACCGTTCGCCATCGATCAGGAGGTCAAGGGAACCGTCCTCCTGGCGCGTGCCTGTATAACGATCCAGCCAAGCCTCCCACTGGGCGAGGTCCATGCCCTGGCAGCGGGCCAGGGGGGGGTAATGAGTGGTGGGTTTGGGGAACGGCAGCCGCACAAACCTCACGACAGACTCTACCCCCAAATCGGCGAGGCGCGCCACGCTGGAAATAGGGTTCTTTATCAAGGCCAACCCATGACTTTCCACGAGAAGCGCGCTGAGGCCCTGGGCAGTCGTGGAGAGCCCGATGCCTCGTTCGGTGGTGTCATAGAGCGCGGCAGGCGATAGCCAGACGCAGAGCCGCCGCTGCCGGTCCAGCAATAGCGGTTGGGGGAAGCGCCGGGTGTTCGGCGCCAAGAGCACAAAGAGCGCCTCGCCCGGATGCTGCCGCACCAGATCCTGCTCCACCGTCCTGGCCACGGTCACCAGGGTTTCCTCCGTAGAGAGGTGCCGGTCAATGATCACCTCTTTGGGCTGCTCACCTATTGAGGCAAACCGGGGAGCGCCCTGCGCGTCACGATACAAGAGGCGGTCGGCGAGGAATCCCTGGTAATACACGCCGTGCGACGGGGCAGCCGGAGTCAGCGCCTCGACCAAGTTCGTCGTGAGCCGGTTCCACTCGGCTCCGGCGACAACGGTTGCTTCGCGCCAGCCGCGCTGCCCCTCGGGTATGCGGGCCAGCCTTTGGTTCCACCGGAGCAGCGCAGAACTGACGCGATACCCATTGCTTGGAATACGATGCCGACCCCAACTGGCGTCGAATTCTTCCACATTCGCAGCCGACTGGAAATAGAAACGGGTATGGTCGCCTTTGACAAAGACCCTGGGCGCCGGCGCAGCCGGGGCAGTCAGTCCCCGCCACTCATCCAGCGACCGCTGTTTAGGGACAGCCGCGCCCGCGCAGGAGCTGGCGGCATCGCCTAAAAGCATCCGCAGGGCAAGCGTCGCCACAGTCAGAAGCTTTGCGGTGCGTCCCATGGTCATTCTGCCCACAGTGAACAAGTTGGAGCGAGAGAAGTCAACGATGCTGCCCTCCGCCACGGAGCCCCGTGTTTCAAGTGGAGATAGGCCTGCGGAAACAAGGAACACACCAAACGCATGAAATGTCGGCAGGGACCAGCCATCACCTGCAAATGAGCCCCCGGCGCGGCTCAAACCACGGCAGGCGCCTTGCGAAAGCCATCAAGCCAATGGCGCAGGCTCAGGATCGGATGCTGCCACAGCATGCGCGGACCGGCGTAACGCATCACCGCTCTGGTCTGTTCGCGCCAGACGCGCTGATAGCAGTGGACCGGGCACTTGGCACACACGGGTTTCTCTGCCCCAAACCGGCAGCGTTCCAGCCGCAAGGCCGCATAATCCAGAAGCTGCCGGCACTCCGGGCAAAGGGCCGCGTTGGCATGGTGATGGCCTTCGCAATAACAACCGATCATCGCGGCCATTGTCCGGCTTTCCCGGGCAAGCCGTTTGCGGGCAGACCCTCGGCTGCCTGGTTTGCTTTCTGCCGTCACTGGCCTCAGGTCAAAGGACTCGGCGGTTTCCATATCATTCAGTTGACACGAGCTTCGCACACGCGCTGCAAAGCATCTCTGACGCAGGTCAAAGTTCCAAGGGAATAAGGCACGCCCGCACGATTCCGTTGCCAGATGCTGTGGTAGCGGCTATCCTCTAAGACCATGGTGGCATCGCTGGTCACAAACCTGGTGAGTATCGATTACTGGCTGAGCAATCCCTGGTGGGGGCTGGTTTCCCTGTTCCAATTATGGATGCTCATTGACGCCATCCGCCGCCGAGAATGGTTCTGGGCGTTCTTCATCTTCATCGGCTGGGGCGTCTCGGCGTTGTTCTACTACTTTGCCGTTTATCGGGTGGCACCCTCGGCGACGATCGGTTTTGAATTGCCCGGGGCGTTCGACCGCCGCCGCATCAAGCAGCTTGAGGCCCAAATTCATTACCTCGACAAGGCGCATCACCATTCCCAGCTCGGCGATCTCTATTTCCAGCAGGGCAAACTCGAAAAGGCTGAGGCTTGTTACCGCGCGGCCCTCGAACGCGACGCCACGGACATCGACACCCGGGCGCATCTCGGCCAGTGCCTGCTGCGCGCAAAAAGGCCCGCCGAGGCGCGTCCGCTACTGGAAGCCGCAGTGGCCGAAAATCCGAAGCACGAATACGGCTACTCGCAGATGGCCCTGGCGGAAACTTTGATGGCGCTGGGCGAAACGGATGCCGCCTTGGTCCTCTGGAAACAAGTGACCGAAAACCACTCCTACCCGCGCGCAAAAGTCCAGCTTGCCGAGCTCTACCTCGCCCGCAACCAGCCCGATCTCGCACGGCATGAACTCAAAGAGGTGTTGGCAGACGACGCACATGGCCCGGCCTATCAGCGCAGGCGTGACCACGTCTGGGTGCGCCGCGCCAGGGCACTGATGCGCAAGGCCGGCTAGGCTCCGGCGTGTGCCCTTTGCTTTCGAATGGCTCTAAGCGCGCGGTAACCGACCAATTTGCGGCGCTGTTCATCCCACAGCCGGAAGGTAAACGACTTGAAGCTGGAAAACAGGGTCACCGGCTTGACCGTCTGAAACAGTGGCTCCGCCTTATGACATTTCTCCAGGTGATAATTGGGGATCTCCGGGCTCAGGTGGTGGATGTGGTGAAACCCGATATTTCCCGAGAACCACTGGAGCACTTTGGGCAGCTTGTAGAATGAACTGCCCTGCAGGGCCGCCAGATCGTAATCCCACCCCGCGTTACGCTCCCAGTACACCCCCTCGAATTGATGCTGCACATAGAACAACCACACCCCCGCCGACCCGGCCACCACCAGCACGATCAATTGCAGCAGCAAGTACGCCTTGAGGCCGAACAACCATCCCAGGCCGCCAGCCAGCGCCACCAGCGCTAGATTTGTCCACCACACCGAATGCCGTTCCCGCCCTTCGGACTTGGGCGAAGGGACGCGCATATGGATCACGAACAGGTACAACGGAGCCAGGCCGAACAGAATGACGGGGTTGCGGGCCAGGCGATAGGCGAAGCGTTTCCAGCGTGAGGCCTCCAGGTATTCCTGCATCGTTAGGGTCCACACATCGCCCATGCCGCGCTGGTCGAGATCGCCCGAACTCGCATGGTGAACGGCGTGTTCCCATCGCCAATGGTAATACGGCGTGAACGTCAGCACGCCGGTGATGAAGCCGAGCACATCGTTGGCTTTCGTGGAGGAAAGAAACGAACCGTGCCCGCAGTCGTGGAAGATGATGAACGTGCGAACCAGAAACCCGCCCGCCAGGACCGCCAGCGGGGCCGCCAGCCACCAGGAGACGCGCAGGCTGAAGTACATCAGGCACCACAACGCCGCATAAGGCACCAGCGTGTTGACGACCTGCCACGTGGCCGCCCATGGCGCGGGCTCTTGGTATTTGGCCACGATTTCTTTCCAAGCAGGCCATTTGGATTTCTGTTCAGATTTGGGCAAAGCCGGGTTGTGGACCATATACGATGAGTTCTTTCGGTGAGATGGACTGTGTTTTCGGACCGTTCCCGACCGACGGGTTTCAAATCATCATGACGTGAGGTCCAATGAAGATTTACCGAGCCCTGAAAGCTCGACAGGCTATCTATGCATACCATAATATTGCACGGATTGCGCGGAACGCAAGGTACCTAATGCGATGCATAAGGGAGATGCGATGCCGAGGAGAGCACCGGCCTCTTAGGACGCCAGCCTCCCAGGCGCGGCGCTCTCTCAGGTCTCCGCAACACCCACTCCAAAGGCCTTCCACGGAAAGAAGTACACGGAGTATACAACCGCATAGACCATGATGGAATCCACCTTGAGGAAATGACACAAGGCGAAGAAGAAGATCAGCAGGTGCATGCGGATCACATTGAGGTAAGGCCGCGTAAAAGGATCCTTCATACTCTTTTCGGAGCCTTTGGCCGACTGCAGCATCTGCTGCACGTTTTCCCGGCCATCCCAGTCCACCCGACGCGCTTCTTTGACGGACTGGATGAAGGAAGCGAATACATACCTGCGCTCCGCGATGATCGCCGGGATAAGGAAGCCGGCGTAGGCTATCGGCATATAATGAAAGACCGTCTTCCAGAGTCGAACCGGGTTCATGAACGCCTCGAAAAAAGCATTCCTGGGCAGCCCCTCAATCGGAAAGAAGAGCGAGAGAAAACCCGCATGCCCCGCATGGAAGCCACAGAAATGGAACGAGAAGAACGCCAGGAAGAACAGGGCGGCCGCGGCCCCGGCCAGGAATGCCGTCAGACGATGCTTTTGCGAGAACTCCGGGTGGGTGATCACCTTGATCCCCAGATACGCGTATCCGCCAATAGTCGAGATTATCGTCAGATAGCCAAGCACCAGGCTGCTCAACCACAGGCTCCAGACCAGGTCCGCCGTTTGCCATCGGAGTATCCACGCGGCACCCAACCCGAGCGCAAACGCAAACAGGTCCGGGAGCACGCTCCTGAGCGGCGGCCACTCATAGGTGCTGCTGGTGCGGTTAGCCGCGGTGGTTTGGCGGGTAATGGCCTTCACAGGCGTCTTCAAGGCCAACGGTTCTCCGATATAGCCGGAGGTTTCCACTCTGAATTAACTGTTCCAGGGAGCATGGCTGGATTCAAGCAGGCGTCCGCAAAGGCAACAAGCGTTTTAGGCGTTGGCTTGGGACGCGGCCGGCAGGAGAGCGCATCTGCCTGGAAACCGGCCCTCGGGCATGGTAAAACTCTCGCCGCATGAAAGCACTCTCCTGCCGAGAGGTTTCCGTTCTCGGCCTTTATTGGATGCTGGCGGTTCTGCCGGCTAATCTATCGCTTGGGACCGCCACAGCGGCTGAGCGGTTTCCATTTGTGGTGCCCGGTGACGACGCCACCGCATCGGCAACGGACTTCTCGGGGCTTTCCCCCAAGGGGGCGGGAGCTGACGGATTTGTGCGCATCCAGGACGGACATTTCTTCACCGGGCCCAGCCGCCTGAAGATCTGGGGCGTGAACCTGTGCTTCGGCGCGGACTTTCCCAGCCACGAGGACGCCGAGAAGGTCGCGGCGCACCTGGCCAAGCTGGGAGTTAACGGCGTGCGGATGCACCATCACGATACGGCCTCCTCGCCACGTGGCATTTGGGGACCAGTCATCGACGGCCGGCGGACGCTGGACCCGGTCATGCTCGAACGGCAGGACTATTTGCTGGATCAACTTCATCGGCATGGCATATACGCAAACCTTAATCTCCATGTGGGGCGCACCTTTACTGCGGCGGAAGGATTCAACACCAAGGATCTTCCGGAGAGTGTGCAGTACAGTAAGTACCTTATCTACTTTGAACCCCGGATGCGGGTGTTGCTCAAGGAGTTCTGCCGCGATTACCTCATGCACACCAACATGTACCGCGGCCTGACGCGGGCGTCCGATCCGGGCATTGCCATGATTGAGCTGAGCAACGAGAACTCCTTCAGCACGCTGGGGTCGGACATCGCCGCCGGGCTGCCGGAGCCTTACCGCGGGGAGTTTAAGCAGCAGTGGAACCGTTGGCTGGTAAGGCGCTACCCATCGACCGCCGCTTTGAAGGAGGCTTGGGGGACGAGTCTGGAGCCGCTGAGGCCCAGCCTTGTTGAACCCGAGAAGTGGCAGGAGAACCTGGGCGGGTGGCGGTTGAACCAGAGCACAGAGTTTCCCGTGAGGCCCCATTTTGATCAACCCGGGCCGCAACCCGGCGTTCCGGCTGTGCATCTCGAAATACCGAAGGCCGCCGCGGAGCTTCACTTTCAGGAGCTCCAATGCCCGGATCTGGCACTGAAGCCGTCGCGCATCTACACTTTCTCCTTCTGGCTTAAGGCCGACGCCGCGCGTTCCCTATATGTCGATGTCTCCAATCAAGGGCCGGATAACTGGCAAGACGTGGGCTTGGCGGAAACCATCCAGGCGGGACCGGAGTGGACACTCGTCACCCGCACGTTTCGCAGCGCGAATAAGATCCCCGGCAAGGCGCGCATTTGCTTCAAGTTCGGCGGGAATGCCACTGGTTTTTCCCTGGCTGGCGCGCGCTTGCAACAGGGAGGCGAATTCATCGTCGTGCCGGCGGGGCAAAGCGTGGAGAAGGGTGACGTTGAAATACCAACATCAACCTGGTGCGAAGGCGCACGGCGAGATGCCCGCCGATTCATGGCGGATACGGAGAAGGGCTTTATTCGCGAACTCACAGACTATCTCAGGAAAGACCTTGGCGTGCGCGCGCCGATCACTGCTTCCCAGATCACTTATCACGGCGCGGAGATCGTGGCTGAGACGTGTGATTACGCCGACATTCACGCTTACTGGGAGCATCCCAGCTTCCCGGGGAAGCCCTGGGATTCGGCGAACTGGACCATCCGCAACACACCCATGGAGCTGGCGCCGGACGCCGATAGTCTCCTCAGCCGCGCGCCGTGGCGGCTGCTGGATCGGCCCTTCACCATCTCGGAATGGAACATCCCCGACCCGAGTGATTACGCCGCCAGCACGGTGCCTTTTGCCGCGATGGTGGCGGCTTTGCAGGACTGGGACGGCGTCTTCTTCTTCGATTATTACAGCAGCGAGCGTGGGTGGGATACTGACCGCATCGGCGGCTACTTCTCGTTCAATGGCCAGCCGGTGAAGCTCGCCTTGCTTGCCGCCTGCGCGAACCTCTACCGGCGAGGCGACCTGAAACCGCTGCCGGAGGTCGCCGCCGGCACACTGGAAGAGCTATTGCCGGCGACGCTCGGTCTCGGGCATCGCATCGGCATTGATCCCAAAGCGACCCGCCCGGCGAGCACGGCCGCGCCCGCGGGGAAGCGCCTCGCAGCCCCGGATGGCCGAGTGGTGTGGGATGCCAGCGAGCGCACACGGGCGCACCTGCTGGTCAATACGCCAAGCTCGCGCGCCGTATGGGGCTTGATTGGCGGGCAGAGGTTCGACCTGGGCGGCGTTCAGCTCGCGCTGGGGGAGATCGAGCACAATTATGCCGCGCTCATTCTCACCAGCCTCGATGGCAAGCCGCTGGAGACGGCGCGTCGCATTCTGCTGACGGCTGTCGGCTCCGCTGAGAACAAGGGGATGGAGTGGAATGACACCCGCACATCGGTCGGCAACAAGTGGGGCACTGGGCCAACGCTCGTCAACGGCATCCAGGCGGAAGTCACGCTGCCATTCCGCGTGAAGAGTGTTAGGGCGCTCGATGGGCGCGGCCAGCCGCAGGGAGCGGTCTCTGTAAGCGTGGAAGGAGGAAGGTCCAAGTTCACTATTGGGCCAGAGCACCGCACGGTTTGGTACGAGATAGAATCGAGTTAATGACGGGCGGGACGCCGGCGCTCCATTGACCGGTTCGAACAGCATTGGCGCTCGACGCGGCGAGCATGGGGCGGTAAAGGAGAGTCATGCCTTTGAGCTACGCCGAACTGGAACTGTTCTACGAGGGCCTCGTGGCTCGCGCCCAAGGTCGGGGGATAGCCTGCGCCATCACCAGCGGCATGGCGTGTGTGGCATACGGCGTGGCGCAGGCGACGCAAGATTGCGACCTGCTTTGCACTCCAGCCGCCGCCGGAGAGTTCCTCGACCTGCTAGGCGAAGAAAGCCTGCACGGCCAACTACCCAGCTATCGAGGGCATCTGACGCCGCCATTGGATGCACGCTGGATGCGCGGCGGATGGACCAGCCATTTCGTCTGGAAAGCCGCGGGGGCGGAGGCGTATCTGGACATCTTTGGAGTGGCACCGCGGGGCAGTTCGCCGTGGGAGGCGGAACTCCAGGGTTTCTACGCCGGCCCGCACACGGTAGCGGAGATGAAGCGCACCAACCGGGGAAAGGACTGGCCGTTCGTAACGGCACTGGGGGTGAAGCTCCTGGAAGCCGGCGACCCGCGCGGCTGGTTGCACCTCTTCAGCTATGAAGTGCTAGTCCAGACGGCGGCGAAGCTGGCTTGCCCCGCCGACATGGTCGCGTTGAGGCCAGTGCTTGGCCTGCTGGCATCAGGAGACGAACGCCTGGAAGTGGCGCTCAAGGGGGAAATGGAGTTTTGGAACCAACTTGACCGGCTGCGCATCCGAGTGCATGAGCACGCGGTGCGGCCCTACATGCTCGCGGTGAAACGCGACCGCTGTTCCGGCGACCCAGCGCTTCACACCCAACATCTGGTCCGCGTTGAACATGCCGAGCGTTTGCTGCCGGTTAACCCGTTGCGCCAGCACGGGCTCGAACGGCTGATCGGTGAAGCCCGAGCCCAAGCTGCGCGCTTTGTTGCGCCGGGCGCACTGGAGTGGTTGCCAGATGTGCGGGGATGCTTTATAGGTCTGTCAGAATGAAGGCAGCAAAGGCAAGACCGGCCTGGCTCACGCCCGAGGTGCTGAGACATCTCAAGCGCGTGGAGTACGACTTCCACGTCCGCGCTTTTGGAGAAGAGATGGCACGCGTGAATTTCCTGCCGCTCGCCGAACGCCGCCGATATGTCGGGGATATGGTGGATCACGCGGTCCGCAAGGGCGTGAAGTTCGACAAGCCGGCTTTGGGTGTCACGCCGTGAGCAGGCTTCCAGCCTTCGCGAAGGGGTTAGATGTTTACCGCGTGGATCGGGCAGCTCGCCGGTTTGGGATGACCTTCATTACCTCATGATGACACGCACAATCGGACGGATCGCGCTGTTTATGCTAGTGGCGGGGCAATGCTTTACGGGGCGGGGCGAGAAGCTCGGGTCGTTCGAGCCGGGCGAGGTCTGGGCGGACACTGAGGGCAATCCCATCAATGCCCACGCTGGCGGGGTGCTTTGGGTTGAGGGCGACCGGACGCAGGCTGGGCGTTATTATTGGTTCGGCCAGCACATGGTCGCAGGCGAGGAGGGGAACGCGGCCCAGGTCGGCGTGAGGGTTTATTCATCGGGCGACTTATATAATTGGGAGAACGAGGGGGTTGCTTTGAGCGTATCCGCTGACCCGACGAGCGAGATCGCGAAGGGCTGCATTCTGGAGCGGCCGAAGGTGATTTACAATCGCAAGACCCGGAAGTTCGTCATGTGGTTCCACCTGGAACCTGCGGGAAAGGGATACGGAGCCGCGCGGTCAGGGGTGGCGGTCGCCGAGCGGGTTGCAGGGCCTTACCGGTACCTGGGCTCATTCCGGCCCGACGCCGGGGCGTGGCCCATGAATGTGCCGGGGCAGATGAAACGGCCGCTGACCGAGGCGGAAGCGCTCGCGCTCCAGGAGTGCCGGCTGGGCGGCGGTTATGACCCGAGCTACCCGGAAGACCTGATCTTCCGGCGTGACTTCGCCGGCGGGCAAATGGCGCGGGACATGAACTTGTTTGTGGACGAGGACGGGAAGGCGTACCAGCTTTACGCGAGCGAGGACAATGGGGTGCTGCACATCTCAGAACTCACCGAGGATTACCTGAAGCCGGCAGGGCGGTATATCCGGGTTTTCCCCAAGCGCTTCAGTGAGGCGCCGGCTATGTTTAAGTCGAAGGGGCGCTACTTTTTGATCACATCCGGCTGCACGGGGTGGGCTCCAAATGCGGCGCGGCTGGCGGTCGCTGATTCGATTTGGGGGCCGTGGAAGGAACTGGGCAATCCCTGGCGGGGGCCGAAGGAGCAGGCTGACATTTCGTTTGATTCGCAGAGCACGTTTGTGCTGCCGGTGCGGGGCAAGAGCGATGCGTTCATCTTCATGGCGGACCGGTGGCGACCGAAGAATGCGATTGACGGACGCTACGTTTGGATGCCAATACGGTGGCAGGATGGGTTGCCGTATTTGGAGTGGGTGAAGGAATGGGACTTGACGGCTGTTCGGCGGCAGTGAGTTCTACAAGCGAGGCTGGTGCAAACGGAGCAGGCAATCGCCGATTGCAGATGGCAAATGGCAGATGGCGGGCAAGCGGGATGGCTGCATTACTTTGGGGAAGGGTCTGGCATTGCTCCGGGATTGCTCAGGTATTGCTCCGGTGGGTGGCCCTTGGATGGCCCTTGAATGGCCCTTGGGTGGCCCTTGGATGGCCGGTGGGGCTTTTAGGCAAATTCGGGAGGTCGGCGGCGGTTTGGCTTGGGAGTCGGAGCCTGGCGGACGGGGATAATCACGTCGAGCCGCCTGGGGATGTCTCGCCAACCGTCCAGTTGCTGCTGGGTGGCGATGATGACCCGAGACCCGGGCCACGGCACACCATATCTCTTACAGTACAGAGCGGTGAAGTCGCACACGCCTCCTTTGCGGGCCGGCAGGAGGCCGAGGTATCTCAGCTTGTCGCCGGCACGCCGGCCCGGGCTGCACGGGCGCGCGCCGAAGACCAATATGTGACCGACCGGAGGCTTGGGAACGCGGAGCAAGAGCACGATCCCGTCCCCGGCGTCACCGGCCATCAGGGGCCCGATCGGGGCCAGAGTAAACGCCGGGCGCTCGGTTGGATACAGGTATGGGGGCAGGCCGAGAAAGTCCTGGTGGGAGTTTATCATCATGAAGAGGTTTTGCGCGTTCAGGCGATGACCTCGGGGCAGGTGACGACGCCGGTTTTCCCGTTTGGCGGCCTCGTCCCAGGCACGATACTGCTCCTCGGTCAGCGTGTTCCACAAGCGGGAGGCACCCCCAAAAGCTCCCCAAGCGTGGTCCTGGGCGAGGGTACCGCGTATGCCGCGCTTGGGGGTATAATTTGTCTTCATAAACTTGTGTCGTTTGTGGCGGCAGCTTAGCGGACTGCGGACATTCCGGGGAAATGAAATCCGAAGGCCGAAGGAAGGCCGAATGCCGAAACCCGAATAAGGGTTCGGCCCATGGGTAGCCGGCGTGCCGGAGCGGCGGAGCATTCGGATTTCGGGGCTTCGGATTTCTTTCGGGTTTCGGGCCTCGGGTTTCGGATTTCCTCTGGAGTGGCGGCATCAGAGGGGGCATCTTGTCAGGCTGATTATGTCTGATTCGCCGCCCAACAAGTCGCACGAGCGCCGGTATGCCAACGGCGAACTGGTGAGGCGTTTGCTTGGGCTGGCGTGGCAGTTCCGGTCGGATTGCCTGCAGTCGGTGGTGCTAAGCGTGCTGCTGCTGTTGCTGGGGCTGGCGGGGCTGCAGTTGCTGGGGGTGGTCATCGACGTGATCCGCCATGCGCTCGATCCGACCCAGCAGGCGCCGGTGTATCCGTTTGGGTGGACGCCGCCGACGGGGTGGACTCCGCTGCATACGGTCACGGTGATGGCGCTGGCGATTGTGGCGCAGGCGGTGCTGCGGGCGGTGCTGACCTACCAGTATAATATGACCACCGCCCGGCTGACGCAGGGGAAGATTGTCCCCGACCTGCGGGACCGGGTGTATGACAGGCTGCAACGGCTGAGCTTCCGCTTTTTCGACGTGCATGGTTCCAGCTCGATCTTCAATCGGGTGACGGGTGACGTGCAGAATACGCGGCTGTTCGTCGATGGCGTGGTGTTGCAGGGGGTCAATATGCTGCTGACGCTGGTGGCGTATTTCGTGTTCATGTGGCGGATTTATCCGTCACTGACGCTGGCGTGCCTGTCGGTGACGTGGGCGCTTTGGTGGGTAACGCACCACTACTCGGGCCGGCTGCAGCCAGCTTACCAGCGCAACCGCGAGCTGTATGACAGCCTGGTGCTGACCTTCACGGAGAGCGTGCGCGGGATGCAAACGGTTAAGGGCTTCGCGGCGGAGCCTCACCAGGTCCGGCGATTCGAGGAAGCGAACCGGCAGGTGTCGGATCAGCAGAAGCGGATTTTCCGCGACCTATCGCTGTTTACGCTGCTGACGCAGGTCTTGTCGCAACTGAGCCTGGTGATCCTGTTCGCCTATGGCGGCTGGCTTTACGTGCAGGGGCGGATTCCGTTGGGGGGCGGGCTGGTGGTGTTTGCCGGGCTCTTACAGCAGTTCAACGGGCAGGTGGCCAATATCACAACCATCTCGAATTCGGTGCAGCAGAGCTTCACGGCGGCGCGGCGCGTGTTTGAGGTGCTCGACACGCCGTCGGAGGTGCAGAACCGGACGAACGCGATCGTGCCGGCGCGGCTGACGGGGCGGCTGGCTTTCGAGGGGGTGACGTTTGGTTATTTGCCGGGGACGAGCGTGTTGCGGGAGGTGTCGTTCGAGGCGGCGCCGGGGCAGGTGGTGGGCATTTTCGGCATGACCGGGGCAGGGAAGAGTTCCCTACTGAGCCTGATCCCGCGCTTCTATGACCCGCAGGGAGGGCGCATTCTGGCGGACGGGCGGGATTTGCGGGAGCTCGACCTGGATGCTTACCGGCGGCAGATCGGCATAGTGTATCAGGAGAGCTTCCTCTTCTCGAACACGGTGGGAGCCAACATCGCGTTCGGTAGCCCGCACGCGACGCAGGAGGAGATTGAACGGGCTGCCCGGACTGCCTCGGCGCATGAGTTCATTATGGACCTGCCGCACGGCTACGACACGGTGCTCGGGGAGTCGGGTGTCGATCTGTCCGGCGGGCAACGGCAGCGGCTGGCACTGGCGCGCGCGTTGCTGCTTGAACCGCCTATCCTGATCCTGGACGACCCGACGGCCTCGGTGGACCCCAAGACGGAGCACGAAATCGTCTCGGCGCTGCGCGAGGCCATGACAGGGCGCACAACGTTTGTGGTGGCGAACCGCCTGAGCCTGCTGCGGCGGGCGGATATCATCCTGGTCCTGGAGAAAGGACGGCTCGCACACGTGGGGAAACATGACGAACTCGTGCACATGCCGGGACCTTACCGCGAGACGGCGCTACTGCAATTGATGGACCTGACGGAGCTCAACGCAGGGCAGCGCGTCTTGCCAGCCTCGCCGACGGCAGGGCAAATTGGACACAGAGCAGGCGAGACGCACTGCCCTACTTTGACATGAGCACGCCCCCAGCGCCCAAGGCAGCGGCAGCGACGGCGGCTGACAAGCTCGGCAGCGCACGCGAGGCGATTACGTACTTTCGGCCGATGGAGGAGCGGGAGGCGGACCACGCGCCGCTGAGCGCACTGCTGATCCGGCGCATGTTCACCTATACCCGGCGATATGGCGCGCGGCGGAACTGGCTGTTTGTGCTGACGTTCGCGCGGGGCCTGCAATTGCCGGCACTGGCGTGGATGATCGGCCAGACCATCAACGGGCCGATTGCGGGGCGGAACCTCCCGAGCATATACCTGCATGCGGGTATCTATCTTTTCCTGGTGCTAACAATGGTGGCGACGCTGTACTTCCGCCAGAGATTCGCGCTCGAACTGGGCGAGGCGGTCGCGCATGACATGCGGCTGGAGCTGTTCCGGAAGTTGACGACGCTGCCGATGTCGTTTTTCAACAAGACCAAGTTTGGCCGCATCATCAGCCGGATGACGTCGGACATCGACAGCGTGCGCGTGGCGGTGCAGGACGTGGCGTTTGTGGTGACGATCCAGGCGGTACAGATGACGGTCGCGGCTCTGTTGATGGCCTGGTATAATTGGAAGCTATTCTCGCTGATGCTGCTGTTGGTGCCGGGGATATGGCTGGTCAACCTGAGCTACCGGCGAAAGGTGAGCCACCGGTTGCGAAAGGTGCAGGAAACCTGGAGCCGGTTGACTTCGACGCTCGCCGAATCAGTGGGCGGCATCCGGGTCACCCAGGCGTTTGTGCGGCAGGAGATCAACGCCGGGTTCTTCCGGAAGCTGGTGAACCTGCACGGCGAAAACAACGTAGGCGTGGCGCAAGCCTCGGCGGTGTTCATTCCGCTGCTCCAGATGAAGAGCCAGCTTTTCCTGGGCGCAGTGGCGCTGCTTAGCGGTTACGGGGCGTTGCGCTGGCACGGATCGATGCACATGGAGGTGGGCGATCTGGTGATGTTTTTCTTCCTGGCCAACTTCTTCTTCGATCCCGTCCAGGTCATCGGCAACCAGTATAACCAGGCGCTCTCAGCTATGGCGGGGGCGGAGCGATACTTCCGGCTGATTGATCTTGAACCCGAGTGGCAGGACGCGCCGACGGCCGAGGCTTTGCCTCCGATACAGGGACGGGTCGAGTTTCAGGACGTGCATTTCGAATATGAACAGGGGCGACCGGTGCTGACTGATATTGCCTTCGTCGCCGAACCCGGGGAAACGGTCGCGCTGGTCGGCCACACGGGCAGCGGCAAGACCACACTCGTGGGGTTGCTGCAAAAGCTCTATCTGCCAACCCGCGGTCGCGTGCTGGTGGACGGCCATGATCTGCTGGAAGCCACCAGCGACTCGCTTCACTCGCAGATGGGAAGCGTGCAGCAGAATAACTTCCTTTTCGCGGGCTCGATCAGCGACAACATCCGCTTCGCACGACCCGGGGCAACCGAGACGGACGTGCGAGCTACGCTCCGGTCGCTGGACTACCTGGATTTGGTCGAAGCGCTGCCGCAAGGGTTGGAGACGCAAGTGGGTGAGAAGAGCGCGGCGCTCTCACTGGGTCAACGCCAACTGATCTGCTTCGCCCGGGCGCTGCTGGCGGACCCACGCATCGTGGTGCTCGACGAGGCGACCAGCGCGATCGACAGCGTCACGGAAGCCCGGCTGCAGCGCGCGCTGGAGATCCTCCTGCGAGGGCGGACGGCTTTTGTCGTCGCGCACCGACTCAGCACGATCCGCAAGGCTGGCCTGGTGCTCGTCATGGATCAGGGCAGGATCGTCGAGCGAGGGACCCACGCCAGCTTATTGGCGGAGGGCGGAGTGTATGCCCGGTTGCACGAGGAATTCACGCGCGGAGGGAGCGCAGTTGTAGGTTGAGGGGAGACGGAGGAAATCCGAAACCCGAAGGCCGAGACCCGAAAGAAAGCCGAAACCCGATATCCGAAGGGGCCGACCAGGACTCTTGACAAGCAGCTCGTCCGGAAGCCGACGCTGGCAGGCGTTGGTGTTCCGGGTCAAAGGGCTCCCGGAGCGGCGGGTGGGGTGGTGGCTTCGGACTTCGGGTTTCGGATTACCTTTGGCCTTCGGGATTCGGAGTTCGTGTTTGGCTGCGGGATTCCGCCGGGAACGTCAAGGCACCTAAAACAAATGAGCCGCCCATAGGGCGGCTAAGCGTTCCTAAATAAGGCGGAAGCCAATCGATTGCGACCGCCCTCAGGCCTTCCAAACCTGGTTGGGCAAGGTGGGGACGGCGGCCATCGCATTGCGGGTATCCACGATGCATTCGGTCCAGTTCGCCAATTCCTGGTAGTTGACGCAGGCGTGGTTGGTGGCTATGAGCACCAAGTCGAAGGCTGTGATCGTCTCTTTGTTCCACGGCACGGACTTCGTGCCGGCCCAATGGGCGTGTTCGCGGGTCGGTCTGATCACAGGCACATAAGGGTCGTAATAAGCGACTTTGGCGCCACGCGCCTTGAGCATCTCCATCAGGACATAGCTCGGGGACTCGCGCTCGTCGTCCACATTGGGTTTGTAGGCGAGTCCAAGAACGAGAATGGAACTGCCTTTGATCGCCTTCTGCCGATCATTCAACGCGTCAGCCACCCGGTGCACGACATAAGTGGGCATAGAGGTATTGACCTCGCCGGCCAGCTCGATGAAGCGGGTGTTCTGGCCAAACTCGCGCGCTTTCCAGGTCAGGTAGAAAGGGTCAATCGGAATGCAATGGCCGCCGAGGCCCGGCCCCGGATAGAAGGGCATAAAGCCGAAGGGCTTGGTCTTCGCCGCGTTAATGACTTCCCAGACATCAATTCCCATG
>Ga0182014_10001645_pt1 | contig 29514 bp, 14 predicted proteins | sample 612S2DmetaG_FD_120489 | JGI IMG/M metagenome (GOLD analysis project Ga0182014, IMG submission 120489) | Permafrost microbial communities from Stordalen Mire, Sweden - 612S2D metaG | ecosystem: Environmental > Terrestrial > Soil > Wetlands > Permafrost | place: Sweden: Stordalen | collected... | reverse complement strand
GCACCAGGTTGCGGCGGCGCATCGCCTTGTCGGGGTTGAGCAGGGGAGAATAGGCGGCGGGCGCTTTGGGCAGGCCAGCCAGCAGAGCCGCCTCGGTGAGGGTGAGCTCCTTGGCGTGCTTGCTGAAGTAGAACTGCGAAGCGGCTTCAAAGCCGTACATGCCGCTGCCCAGGTAAATCTGATTGCCGTAGAGGGTGAAGATCTGCTGCTTGGTGAAGGCGCGCTCGATCTGGATGGCGAGAAAGGCCTCCTGGATTTTGCGCGAGGCGGTGCGCTCGGAGGAGAGGAAGAGGTTGCGGGCCAACTGCATGGTCAGCGTGGAAGCGCCCTGGGCGCGCCCGTGGCTGCGGATGTCGTACCAGACGGCGCCGGCAATGCGCAGGACGTTGATGCCCCAGTGGGACTCGAAGCTTTTGTCTTCAATGGAGATGACGGCCTGGCGGAGGACGGGGGCGAAGTCGTCGAAGTTGACGACCACGCGGCGCTCCAGGGCAAACGAGCCGATGACGCGGCCCTTCTGGTCGTAGAGGTCGGTGGTGGTAGACGGGCGGTAGCGCTCCAGGTCATTGATCTGGGGCAGGTTGGAGGAGTAGACCAGGGTGAGTCCGGCGAGCGAACCGGTAATAACAGCCAGCGTGAGCAGCGCGGCCAGGGCGAATTTGCCGACCAGCTTTTTCGGTCCATGCGGTGGAGGCGGCTCAAGCAGCGGCCGGCGGTTCCGGGCAAGGAGACGGGTTTCTCCAGGCTGTGCGGGGGTGGCAGCCAAGCGATTAAGGCCCTCGTGGGCATTTCTCACCACGTGCAGGGAGAAAATGCTTCAGCCCAAGGCTAGCACGGGAGCGGGTAGCGAGGTTGAGCAGAAGAGCTTGCGCGTACCACGGAGTGCAAGAGCGGGGACCGCAGTGCTCAAGTGAAAATCGCGCTACGGCAACCGTAGATGAGTACTCGTGGGGATAAGTCATATGGACTTCTCCTCGGTAGAGAGGGTTCGTGGCGCACATTTACGGCTTGCAGGTTTTGGTAGTCCCCGCGGCGCTTTGGGATCCGAATCTACACTGAGAGAAGGCGAGTCTTCCCCAGTCATGGAGCGAAGGGAAAATCAGATGAGTGTTGATCGTGGCCGGCGAAGAGGACTCGCAATTTCCAGTCCGGGCTGTGCGTCAATTGGCGAACTCCATTCCTGCTGCTCGCTTCGTGGTGATCGGCGAGACGGGCACCTGGCGGCGCTCGAAACCCCAGGTCCCCTGAGTGAATGAACTGTAAAGGAGATGTTATGCACTCGATTTACGAACTCACGACCCTCTCTTGCCCGATCTTGTCCGTATCTGAGGCGTGCGGCGGCGCCCGCGATTTCGTAAGCGAGGACGGTGCGGCGGGCGAGCTTCTCGGTTGCTGGCGAACCGAGATTGGTCAACTTGGGCGGCTGTTGCTGTTGCGCGGCTTTGAGACCGCTGAAGAGTTGGCAGCGGAGCATCGCCGTGCGCTCTTGAGCGTCGATCCCTTTCACGGGGGCGACGTTGTGACCGCGTTGAGTATGGACAGCTATGCTCCGTTCCCGTTCTTGCCACCCGCTCGGGCCAGGGCTATGGGGGGCATCTATGAGTTCCGCACCTATCATCTGAAACCGGGCGGCTTGCCGCCGACCCTCACCGGTTGGGAAAAAGCAATTACGCCGGCTTCGGAGTACACTCGTCATCTCGTGATCAACATGTACGCGCTGGACGGGCCGCCACGGATTACCCACATTTGGGGTTTCGAGAGTTTGGAGCAGCGCGCAGCGCTCCGCGCGAAGTTCTACGCTGCTGGGCTTTGGCCGCCGCAAGGTGGCCCTGAGCAGATCCTTGAAGCGACCTCGACAATCGCTCTCCCGGAATCGAAGTCTCCCTTGTGCTGACATGCAGCGCAACTGCTTTCATGCGGTCTCCACTACGACCTCTTTTCAGCGGCTTTCGTGGCACACTTTGGCGAGGCAAAGGACGGCAATGACTACCGCATGTGCTGAGTCAGGTCGAGGCGCTCCTTCCAAGGATCGGCCTGCGCTGCCGGGCCGCTGCCGGTAAAGTTCATCAGGACATCGTTCTGGGGCACGTACCGCGGCCATTCCGGCATTCCGGCGCCATTCGGGTTGCCGGTCTTGGCAAACTGAATCCAGTAGGCGATGACGGTGCGCGCCATCTTCTCATCGGCGGGCGTCAGAGCGGCGCCATAGCGCGCACGCACCGTATCGAAGACGAACGGTATCTCCGATGCGTGGGGCGCGCCGGGCCACTCTTTGCGCATCGACTCCGCCACATAAGAGAAGCGGAACTCCCAGGCGGGCAGGCCGGCTCGGCTCCAGGCTTGCGCCACAAAGCGCGCCGGCTCGACCATCAGGCCGTCCGCAGCCACGCGCAACGCCACAAGCGGGAATGGCTCGGCAGGGTCTGGATGATAGGCCCGGCGCGCCGCGTCGGCATCCTTGCCGAAGGCCGCAAAGAGTTCGTCGAATGTCTTGGCCTGGGCAAAGCCGACATCCATGCTGTTGGCGCCTACGATCACTGGAATGTGCGCCTCTGTGCCGGCAAGATAAAACGCCTGCGGATCGTCGATCACGATCTTGCCGTCGATGGTGGGACCGGAGTAAGTGGGCGAGTTCATGGTGGCCATATTCAAGCCATCTACGATGGTTTCCGCGGGAAGCGCGCGCAGCTTTTGCAGCGCCGCAGCGTCATCGCCGTCAATTCCCTTCGACTTGGCGAATGCCACTCCGGCATCTTCCGCGGAAGGCTTGCCGTTGGCGGCCACGTGCAGGCGCCCCCCCAGCCCCTTGCGCCCTGCTCCCGACTCAACGATCGCCTTTTGAAAGAGGTCGCGGGCCAGCGGGCAATTTATCAGGTCGTGAACCGACAAGCCGCCCGCCGACTCGCCGAAGAGCGTCACGTTGCCTGGATCGCCGCCAAACGCGGCGATGTTCTTTTGCACCCATTGCAATGCGGCGATCTGATCCAGGTAGCCGTAGTTGCCCAGAAGTCCATTCGGATCTTCGTGCGTTAGCGCCGGATGAGCGAAGAAGCCAAAACGTCCGAGCCGGTAGTTGAAGCTCACGAGAACGACTCCGTCGCGCGCAAACTGCGAACCATCGTAGACGGCGGGAGAACTGCCGCCGTTGACGAATCCGCCGCCGTGAATCCAAACCATGACCGGTAGCGCATGGCCGGAACGCTTGGCCGGGGCCCACACATTCAGCACCAGGCAATCCTCGGACGACTCAGTGCCCAGCGGGGCCGCATCGCTGGGGAACGGCAACTGCATACAGTCGTGCCCATACTGCGACGCTGAGCGGATTCCGGCCCAACTGGGAGCCGGTTGCGGCGGATGCCAGCGCAGAGCGCCCACGGGCGGCGCTGCATACGGAATGCCTTTGAAGGCGGTCACTCCATCCTTCGACTCCCCCTGCAACTTGCCGGAGGCGACGGAAACAACTTCCTGCGCCGCAAGAGTCTCGATTGCATAGGGCGCGCACAGCGCCAATCCAATTCCGAGTACCGCGCAGACTTCAATCGAAAGGAAACGCATACATTCTCCAATTTGCAAAGATAGGCTGGACGCAGAAACGGCGTTGCCATGCCGCTTTGTCGTTATGGCGTGTTTTTTGAGGGAGCGCTTTGGTTAGTTCAGCCGCCAATGCGCGCGGGCCTTCTTCATCGCTTGCGGCTCCCGGCAACTCCAGTCTGAGAGTTGCCGAGGCCACGGCTGCGCGGATCGGCAAGATCCGGATTGAAACGCCGCTTGACTAGTAGCGCAGCTTGAGCGCGAACTGAAACTCGCGCGGTATATAGGAGTACGTCATGCCCGTGACGTCCCCGAAGTTTGCGCCGCCAAGGGAGTTTTGTGGCAAGGCGAAGTTGGCGGTATTGGTCAGGTTGTACGATTCGGCGCGGAACTCCACGTTGTAGCGATCGTTGATCTGAAAGACCTTGAACGCCGAGAGGTCCAAATGGCGATAATGAGGTCCAAAGAGCTGCTCGCGCATCTCGCTTCCGAGCGTGCCGGGCGTCTGCGCCTGGAACGCGGCCTTGTTGAACCACGGGCTGCCGGTGCCGATGCCGGGGTGGGATAGTTTCCATGCACCGACCTGGTTGGGCCGATCCATGTTGTTCCCTCCGGGATAAGTTCCGCTGACATCGTCGGCATTCATAACCGTGAAATCCGCTCCGGTGGACCAGACGTCGACGACGTTCAAATGCCAGCCCTTTTCCACGAGCGCCCGGAGGCCATTTGCCGAATTGCCGAAAGGCAATTCGTAGCTTCCCGTGCCGGCGATGCGGTGGTGGACATCGAGCGGGCTGTTGCCGTAGTCAAGCTTCCGGATCTGGCTGGGAACCTCGCCGAGGCCGCCGGTAGTCCCCGTATTCTCTTCGCTCTCGCCGGTCGCGTCATCCAGTTCGTGCGACCAGGTGTAGTTGACATTGACCGAGAAGCCTTTCTTGAGGCGCCGCTCGAAGGAGGTTTGCAATGAGTTGTAGTTGGATACGCCGCCGCTCTGCATAAAGCCGATCGTGCCCAGGTTGGGGTATTTGCTGTAGTAAGGACGCAGCGTGTTGGGAGTGGCGGAGGTGTTCGGCGGCGGAGCATTCAAGTCGGGCAGCAACTGCATGAGCTGACGGCCCAGCAGGCCGACATAGCTGGCGGTAAGCACGTTGCCGCTCCAGTCCTTCTGCAGCGTGAGATTGAACTGTTCGATGTAGCTGGTGCGGTAGGTGGGTGATACGGCATCGGGAATGGAGGCGCCGGGAGCGGCGAGGATGGTGCTGACGGGCGTGGAGGGCGGTAGAACCCCTATGGGCGGCAAGCCGTCGGCAAAGGTCGTATATTGCGCCGGGTCGTTGGCGTAGGATGTGCCGCAGCTAGTGTACCCGCACGCTGTGAGTGTGTCCGCAAAGGGCGGATCCTTCATATTGGCGTTGGAGGTGGTATTCATCGGGAAGTAGCCGATGCCGAAGCCGCCGCGGATGACAAAGCCGGGAGCGGCGGTATAGGCGAAGCCGATGCGCGGCGCCAGTCCATGGTAATCCGTGGCGATGCCGGCCGAGTTCGAGATGCCATTCTGTCCCGCGATCTGCAGTGTTGCCGTGACTGGATTCCAGGTGGAAATGCGATCCTGAATCTCCGTGTAAGGCGTGTAAAGGTCGTAGCGCAGGCCCAGGTTCAGGGTCAGGTTACGCGCGATATGCCAGTCGTCCTGAACGTAGACTCCCGGCTCCCATACGCGCAGATGCGGGGGCGCCATTTGCAGGGATCTCCCAGCATTGCTCACATACTGCCCTTGCAGCAGACCGGGGTAGTCCACAAAGACCCAAAGCGCTTCCGGAAAGCTGCTCTGGAAGGAGACGAGTTGGCGGCGGATCACAGTGCCGCCCACCTTGATATTGTGGGTTCCACGGGTATACGTGAGGGCGCCAAGGTACTGGAAGGTATTGTCCTGATCCTTGAGCGGCTGGAAGAGTACCTGCCCGAGATTCGCGCCGCCGAGCACATCGATGGGCGCCAGGCCGGTGGATTCGCTGATCGGCGTGTTCACATTGGGCTGGCCGAAGGCCTGATTCGGATTCTGCCCGGTGGTGTCGGGATAGCTCTGATTGTTGGAGCGGGTGTAGGACGCCTTGAGTTCCAACAGAAGATTACTGTTAAAGGTGTGGATGTAGTTGGCCAAGACGTTGAAGTCCAGATCGGTGGCATTGCCCAGCCCATAGCTGATGTAATTTGGATTCAGCTTCAGGCTGTCCACAGTCACATCCGGGAAGGGACCGGGCGAGTCGGTGTAGACCTTGTTGTATGCGAAACGCCCGTACAACAGATTGTTGGAGTTGATGGCGTGATCGACGCGCGCGTCGTAATCGGTGCTGTGCTGAACGGTCTTGGAGCCGCCGATGAACTCGTTGGCGCCCGTGTTGGGTGTGGGAAACATCGCGAAGTAGTCGGCACCGACGGGATCAACCAGCCCGGGAGTCAGGGTGAGATTCGGGCCGCCGATGTCGGTGAAGTCGCCCGGAGCCGGGCAAGCGGAAGTCTTTCCCTCTTCGCAGGCCGTGGGTACTGTGTAAACGTTGGGCGCGCCGCCCTGGATGAACCGATAGCCCTCGTAATTGCCGAAAAAGAATGTCTTGTTTTTGAGGATGGGACCGCCCAGGCTGGCCCCGAATTGATTCCAGCGATCCTCCGGTTTGGGCAATGGAGCGCCGCTCGGCAAGGTTCCGCCGAAGTCGTACGGATTGGCGTTGAATTTATCGTTGCGGAAAAACTCAAAGACGCTGCCGTGGAACTGGTTGGCGCCGGACTTGGTGATGACATTGATGATGCCGCCGCCGGTGCGCCCCACCTCGGCTGTGTACGTATTGGATTGCACGCTCATTTCCGAGATGGCTTCGACCGAGGGGCGAACCGCGACCGTGCCGATCAGGCGCTCGTTGTTGTCGGCCCCATCCATCATCACGTTGTTCAGCACGTCGGACTGGCCGTTGATCGAGATCGATGCGGACTGCCGGCGGTCGTCGAGTTCGGAGCCGTTGGTTAGAGCGCTCTGCGGTCCCTCGTTGGCGCCGGCAGACAATTGGGCCAACTGAACGAAGTTGCGCCCGTTCAAAGGCAGGTCCTGAGTCTCCTGAGGGGTGATGGTCGTAGAGAGCACGGAACTATCGGTCTTGAGCACCGACCCCTCCGACTCGACGGTGATGGTTTCACTGGCGCTGCCCACGGCCATTTGCGGGTTCACGCGAATGCGATCGCCAGCCGACAACATCACCGAAGAAACCACGAAATTCTGAAAGCCGCGGGCCGCGGCGGAAACACTGTAGTTACCGGGGATAAGAAGGTTGACGACGAAGTCCCCGCTGGCCGAAGTGGTGGCCGTGCGGGACTCATGCGTTGCGACATTCTCCACGGTGATGGTTGCTCCCGGCACAACAGCGCCGGAATTGTCTGTGACTGTACCAAGTATGTCTCCCGTGGTCTGCTGCGCGGTGATTGTGACGGTGGTGGCGAACAGACAGAGAAGCAGGAGAATGGACGCCCTTGCCAGGGCACACACATCTTTGCGGATATTCATCTGGCCTCAAAACCTCATCTCCGCCGGGCAAGCTGCGATTCCGTACGGAGCTGGAATCGGAGGGCTTTGTCCGGCGAACGCAATACTGGTGGATCAGCAGACGCATGCGCAAGGTAGATTCTGGTCGTTTCGGTCGAGTTTGAATCTTTCCTGAACGCGACAACATAGCTTAACTGATTGATAATAATGATGTGCGGATATTTTCATCGCAGGTAGAATACGTCGTTGACGGAACTCTAAAACCGGACGTAGAATACGTTCGATATGCGTGCTTGATCCACCACGCGGTGAATATCGATGACGGGCAAAAGATCTGCGGAGTTGACATTGGCGAGCGAAGAGCTCGTTCATACGGATCATCGCCATAGCTCCGCCTCGCGCTTGACTGACCACGAGCAGGAAGCCATACGCGAGGAATTGCACCGGCTGCTCGCCAGTACGCGGTTCCACTCCAGTCATCGTTGCCAGACGCTGCTGCGCTATGTGGTGGAAGAATCGCTGCGGGGTAGCGCAGATTCTCTCAAAGAGCGCAATGTCGGCATCGCAGTCTTTGGGCGCGATGCCGCATACGATACGAACAGCGACCCGGTCGTGCGCATGGCGGCAGGGGAGTTGCGCAAGAAACTGGCGCTGTACTACTACGATCCCGAGAATCGATCCAAGATCCGCATCGAGTTGCCGACCGGCTCCTATGCGCCAGTCTTCCGTACGACAGACGCGCCTTTGCACCCGGAAGAGGAGGGCGCGCCCAAGCATCCTGACCAAGCCGAGCCGGACCTTCCTGCGGCCATAGTGGTGCAAGCGGCGCGGAATGCGCGCTGGATGCACCCAACGATTTGGTGGTTGGCGGCAGTGCTCGCCCTGGCCGTCGTCTCCTTCACTTCATTCGTATTGCTCCGACAACCCCAACCCAAAGCGCAAGATGCCTTCGATTTGTTTTGGGCGCCGGCGATCAATTCTCCGAATCCGGTGCTCTTGTGCGTGGGACAACTGCGCGCGACGCGGGTCCAACTGGATCCGAACACAATCCGCAACCCGTATGGCAAACCCATGATCATCGGCGTCAATGGCGAGTATCCCAAGGAGTTTCCGGTGGTCGTACTGCAGGACTCGATCACTCTGGCCAACGTTGCCGGGATTTTCCGAGACGATAAGAAGGCATTTACTGTGCGCCCGGAAGGTTCCACTACGTTTGCGGATCTACAAAAAGGGCCGGTGGTTCTGCTGGGGGCATTCGATAACGATTGGACGATGCGGGTCACTGAATCCATGCGCTTTCACTTCAACCTCGATGCGGACAAGCACAAATGGTGGATTGCCGACCGGCAAAAACCAGACGAGGAGATTGGTATGCTTCGGATGGCTGTGGAACGCACCACCACCTCGGATTATGCGATCGTGGCGAGGTTATTCGATCCTTTGACCAGGCAGCCAACCATGGTTATTGCAGGGGTGTCTCCCTATGGCACGCACGCCGCCGCCGAGTTTCTCATCAATCCTCAATATCTCGATGAGTTTTCAAAGAAGGCGCCGCATGATTGGCAGACAAAGAACATGGAACTGCTGATCTATACAAACATTGTGGACAACGAAGCAGGACCTCCACGGGTAGTGGCAAGTTATTTCTGGTAGCGGCGATTTGATATGTGTGTCGCGCGAAGCTTATCTTGTGAGGCGTGGCTGCATGGCGCTGGCTACCGTCTGCCCGGATTGCGCGATGGTGGTTTGCGGCCAACGGGCGCTTTCTTCACTTCCTTGCAGCGGAAAGGATTGGCGCGGCGCTTGTGCTCCGGTACAGAATACTGTTCCTTGCCGTCAACAACGGCTGTCTTCATTGCCAGGGCGCTGCTGCCGCACTTGAAACACTGGACTGTGCCTGTAGGATCATCCGGGCCGTCCACTTTCTGCCCGCTTCCTTCGCAGCGAACCATCTTTGCCTGCGTCATTGAATCGGCCCCTTGCGTGAACTGGTGACCTCAATTGTGCTTCGCTTTTTATTCTTCTACAGCAGCCGTCATGTTCCACGGCCCGCCAGTGCGCTTGCATCGGTTCTGCGATCCCTACAATCGTTGCCGTCAGCACATCGCGGCACCAGTTCAGACCATGCCGGACAACTGGAGACAGAGCGGTGAGCGGCGGCGCTACCTGCCTGCAGACCTGGTTGAATTGGCGCTTTGAAGAGTGGCGACGGCAGAGCGGTAATCCGTGCCTGTGACGGCCTCGAGAACTTTCAGGACCGTACTGGGCCACCAGGCTGATCGTGTGGGATCAGCCCAGCATCTCTTCGGCACTTCATTCCATTCCAACGTTTGGCAATAGCACGCACAGGGAGACATTTTTCACGAAGGCATGGAACCTTGAGGCCCCGCTTAAAGCGGCGCAGGTCTTCGCGGTCGAATACCGGTTGCCGCGCCTATCTCTTTGCTGATTTCCATATCGTCTTGCCGTTTTGGTCGATAGGGATTGGCTTCTTGAGCGAGCAGAGTTGGCAGGGTCAGGATTCCGACAATCAAGATCGCAATTCGTTTCGCCACTACGCCTCTCCGCATTTCTGCTGGTATCTGCTCACTTTCCCGGCACATTCTTGTGCAAGGCAACGAGCTGCTCGATCTGCTCGAATTCCTCAGCGTCTGGCTCGTTTGCGGGCTTGGTCGAAACGTCAACGAATCTGATCTGTGGCGGAAACTGCTCCAGCTTCTCCTTGAGCCGTTCCAGGCCCAAGCCGCGGTACCAGCCGACGGTGTAGTTGAGGCGCCCGTCAGAAAGCCAAGTGGCGAGCAGAGTGCACTGCTGCTCGCTCAGGGTCTGTGCAATTGAATCAAGATCGTGTTGCATTGCGGGGCTTGAAAGCGCCTTCAGCCGGTCAATCTGTTCCGATGTCGGGAACCATGCCTGGCCCTCGGTAATGCCTTTGACAAGAGCTTCCTCCAAGCCGCTCTCGCGGTTGTACTCGATCATATTCGGCTCGGGATGAAGTAAAGAATCGGGCTTTCCCCGCCACTTGCGATGGAATGCCTCAAGGCGAGCCCAGAGGGCACCTTCGGCATCCGGAGAGCCGAATTCCGAAAGAGCCTTGGCTGCATCCCGGGCGACCTCGGGTGCGGGATCATTCAACGTGGCCATGGCAAGGTCCTGGAGCTTTGGTTGTCGAACGAACTCTCCCATGGCGCTGAGCCGCGTCCGAAAGCAACCTGTCTTCTTTCGCTCTGTCAGAGATTGCGCCACCTTCTGCGCGCCATAATCCGGATTGACGCGAAGAAGATACCGCAAAAGCGCGTCCTGCCCGGCGCACCCCAGAGCCAATGGGTGCGTTTCATAAATGGAGCGAACCTGGGAAAAGGCGTTGAACCCGGCATAGCGCTCGATCAACTCGGCATCCATTTCCACGCCGTTCGCGAGTCCTGCGACCAGAGTCTTTTGCAATTGAGGCAACTCGCGCTCTGGCAGTTTGCCAAGAACCCCAATACCGATATCGCCCTTGGGGTTAGCAATCTCTTCCAGGATCAACTCGCGTGCTGTCTCCGGGGCTGTCTCAAGCAGCCTGCGCAGCGCAACGGACCTGCTGGGCTTGCCTGCAAAGTGATTTGGATTGGGTGCAGCGGACATAATCCCCAACAAGACCGGGGTCCATTCCGGCCCACCGATTCGTTCCCACCCATCATCCAGAAGTTCATTCTGCCGCTCGACTGGCAGCGTGCTCCAATTGTCCAGCAGAATCTGGCGCCATCGCGTTCTGGTTTCCGGGGTCATCGACGAGCCGGATTGCAGCATTTCGCTCGCGGTCACCGCCTGAGCTTCCGGGCTTTTGGCGGGCATCGCTGCTGAGGCTGAGGAAAGAACTTCATCGACCCTGCGTTCAAACTCCTTCTGATAAGCCTCGCGCGTTTTGGAGGTTTCGGCGGGCCTCATGGTTTCGTCGAAATGAAAACGGAGCTTTGGGTCCGATAGCATTTCCAATTCAACAAGCGCGTTGGCAAACTCCCGGGTAATTGGATGAGATGCATCGGCCAGTGCTGCCTTCATTGCCTCAATCGCCAGAGAACGGAATGGAGAGCCGTAGAGCCCGAGTCTGAACTCCCAGCCAAACTCCTCGCTGCCTGACCAGTAGCGTCGCGCGAGTTCACGCGTCGAGCCCTCGGAATCAAGGAACCGCAAAACGCGAGCGGCGTGCTCCCTTTCGTCCTTTGCCAAAGCTGGTGTATCCAATATCCGGACTGCCGTCGAAAGCTGGGCAGCCTGCCATTCCGGGTCAGCTGACGTGACCTCGAAGTCCACGGCATTCGAGCGAAGCGGAATGGCCTCTCCCCCAGTCGGAAACTCGGCGTTCTTTACCTTCATTGAGACGCGGTTCCCGACGATGCTGAGGTGATAGTGCCCCGGCGGCAGAGAAAGCCACTCGTTGATTTGAAGCTCGACACTGTATGGGGCGTCGGCGGGGTCCTGTTCAGAGAAGAGGCCTCCTCCAAAGAAGCCCCATGGATTGCTGTAGTAATCTTCGAGCGGATCGACGCTGCTAACGGGCGTCAAGCAGAACTCCTCCATTCCCGAAAGGCGCCCGCTCCGATCGTAGCTGCGGTTGTTCAGGAGGTATTTCTTGCTAGTGTTCGCCGAGTACACGGCAATGAGCGGAATAATCTCGCCTTCGCGAAATGAGGTTTGACCGTTCTTGAGCGAAATGCTGAGCGACAGGTCGCCTGGGCTTTTTGGGGCGGCCTTGCATGCGTCAGGCTGGCAGCGCATTTGGCTGGCTCCGAAGGCGATGAGACAAGCCAGTACCAGTTGGCTGGAACGGAAGATGGCCGACTGGACAGTGGAACGAAGGATTCGTGGTAATTCAAAGGACGCGATCTGCCGCAAGGTCCACCTCGGACAGGGAATTCAGCGCGAGGACTTTCCTCGGGATTGGAATACTCAATATTCTTTGACACCGCAGAGTCAAAAAAGGTGCCGAGGACAACGGGGCAAAGGATGATTCACCACGTCTGCGGGTGCGTGATTGGCGATGTTGACCTGACGTGATCCAGCTCACTCGAAACTTCTCCATCGCCGACCATCCGCTCAGGGTGCAGATTACGGGCGCAGTAGGAGGCGTTCACCAAGGACCTCCGCGGCAGTTGGAATTCGCCTTAGCGGCCATCACGTCTCTCCATAGGCATCGGCCTGTATGTTGTCGCAGGAAATATTGCCTTTTTCGGGTTGCGATTGAACCGCCTCCGACATGTTTGGACTGCGTCGGACTTGCGCCAAACCCTGGATATCGCCATAATGCATTGAGGAATCAGGCGCTCAATCGCCTTCGATCCCAAGACTCAACGTAACACCGGAGGAAATTATGTCGCCGATTGCGCATAGCCCGATGACGTTGAGCCCGCTCGCCACGGCATAGTCCAGCCGGCTGGCTGGGCAGGCTCCCACCTTTCAACTCACTAGTTGAAGCCGCATGCACACTTGTGTGCTTGCCAGCTTTGCGCGTGCGCGCAGCAGGGGAGCTTTGTTGTGAAACGGAAAATTCATCAAAGAAGAGGCGTGGAGTTCGTTGATGCGGACTTCGCAGAGATTCTCTATGGAGAAGGCGGCGGCAGGCCATCGGCCGACCGTCAGCCCCGAGCGCAAGTGGACATGCATCGAGCCGGCTTGACAGCCCTTGCCGCTGTTACCTCTACGCTCCCAAATGCATCGACCAACATCGCCGCTGGCCTGTTGCGGGCACGGTACTTTCTCCACCTCTATACCCAAGCGAGTACGCGATGCGCCTGACGATTCAGTTTCTTTGAACTCCGAATCATTCGCGACGGTGGGGGCAGCGATCCGGCAGAACGCGATATCACGGTTCCCCGTTCAGGGCTCCAAAACCAAGGTTGTATTCGGGTAGTAGTGGTTGAGTATCTCGCGGAAGCCGGCTCCCGAATTTGCCATTCCCGCAGCCCCATGCTGGCACATTCCGATGCCGTGGCCCAGGCTATGGCCTTCCAACTGCCAGCCTGAGCCGTCCTGGGTGGCAGTGAAGTCGCTGCTGGGAATCGCGCTCCAGCCCCACTGGCGCGCTTCTCGAATCCTTCGTGTCTCATCGTCAGACCGTGGAGCATGCCCGCTGTTGCCGATTCTGCTCTGCCAGACGAAAGGGTGTTGCTGGCACCAGCGACATGGGACCGAATAATACGGATAGCCATCGCCAGGATCCAAATGCACGTCACTCAGGCTGCGGGTATGACCGCCGCATCGACTGGAGTACAGAGCCGCCAGCGGCCGTCCGCGATACTGAATGACCAGGCCTCTCGTGGCTTGGACAGCAAAAGACACCCTGCTGTTCGAAGCGGGCGGAGTCTTCAGGAACTGGCAGTGCGTCGAATCGCAGAAGTCAAAATCCGGATGCCTGGCTCCTGCTGCCAGAAAAGAACGAGTCGCGACTGCCTGCGCCTTCAACGCTTCGACCGGTGAACTTTCGTCCATCTCCGCAGAAACGATGGAGGCAACGGCCGTCTCGCGATCGATGCTGACGACGGCTTCGAGTTCGCCATTGTGGGCTCGGATTGTGATGCGACCCCAATACTGGCGATGAATCTTCGCCGGAATCGATATTCGAAGAGCAACGGAACCGCCAGCCCGCGCCGCAGCAGTCCAACACGTGGCCGACTTGTCGCCGGCAATCACGCGGTTGGCTTGAACGCGGAAGATGATTTGGCGATGTCCTGGCTCACCGTTTAGCAGGAGTGTTGACGTGCCCACGCGTTCGTCTCCCGCGACCGTAATGACTTGGCCGCCGCCCTGTTCAAGCACCAACTCCCTGGGATGGAACAGGCCAAGCACTCCAAAGCGAATCTCTTGCGGCCTTTGTTGTGCATGGACAATCGATGAAGAGAACAGCAGTAGAGACAGAAGCGCCCCGCGGCAACCGAGTTCGACGAGGCGCCTGGCTTTGCGCCTTCGCGGCATTCCGGGACACGATGTGCACGAGATCTGTTTGCCCTTCAGGCCGATCATCGCGAATTCGCCCCCAGAGAGCGCAGCATGGCGCCGGCCACCTTCGCGCTTTCCGCACCGGTTGCGTCATGGACGCGAACCAGGAGCAGGAGCCTGGGTTGAACAGCCGGGTAGAGAACAATGGTAAAGCCATCCGCCGCTGCTGCGGGCTTATGCGAGCATACGGCCGTTCCAGTTTTGGCTAGAGCCAGGTCTCTTCCGAGCACTGCGTCAACACCGCGTGCAGTACCGCGCTCCGCCGACCCAAGCATGCCGTTGATTATCCGGTTTTGCACCGGGTGCTGCTTTTCCTTCTCGAGTTCGAGGTAGGCCCTCGCCAAAGCCATCGGGGTCTCTTTCCAACGCATCCCGAGTCCGATCAACGCCTCCTCCGGCGCTTCCGGATCCGGTCCGTGAAGCCCGTAACGCGCGAAGGTCTGCGCCGCACGTCTGCGATCCAGGCCCGCGGCCAGCGAAAGAAAATAGGTATTGCAGGACTGTGTAATTGCTTCTTCCAGGCCGAGGCTTCCGTGCCCGGCGGGAAACCAGCAATGGCTTGAAGTACCGGTGCAACGGACAAAAGGAAACCTGCCACCGTGCTGTTCCCCATACGCAATAGCCAGGAATGGCTTCACCAGGGAGCCTGGCGCGATGGCCTCAGGCGAGGGAGCCGTCGGCGATGCACTCGGCAATTCAGGATCGATTCCCGACGGCCAACGCTCTGCCAGCACGGAGCCGGAGTCGTCCATGAGGAGATAAGAGATCGTCTGGCTGGAGAAGTCGCGGTCGAGACTCGCTTTTGCTGCCTGCGAAAAGATTCCGGACGACGCTGAGTCCGGGCGTTGGCATGGAGAACGAGGGATCAAAAGAAGAGCGCCAAAAACCAACAGTCTTTTGAACAGAACTCGCATCGCCGCCAATCTCCGCGGACTCCCACCTTGCAATTCACCCGGCCTTACTGGATCCATCGATAAGTCACGGTCTGCAGAACTCGGGTTCCCTGGTCTTTCTCATCCATCTTTTCGGACTCCACTTTGGAGAAGACTTTGCCGAGACCGGCCATATTCCCGGAGAAGAATGATGGAGACTGGCCGTTCGCAGCCGCGCCTTGCTGGCCGGCTTCGGATGGGTGCCCAGCCTGATCGAGTTGCGCCATCAACAGACGGAAATTGTCCTGTTCACGGGTATGCCGGAAGAGGGCTGTATATGTGATCCCATCGCGGCCAGTCGCCTGACTGGCCGCCTGCCGCCTTACCAGGATCTGTTCCAAGAGAGCGGAATCGTTGGCCAGAAGCAACTGCTTCCCATTCACTTCGATGTAAAGCGGGAGTGCGCCATCGAGAGCGAGGTAGTTTCCCGCGGCACTCGAACGCTTCTCCCAGTGCACGCCTAGTTTACCGGCGCTCAGCCCTGAAGGGAGAGCCGAGGCTACGGCGTCGCGCACCGCATCTTCATCCCAGCCGCGCGATGCGGAGATCACCATTCCAGTCTGGAGCGTTACAAAGACCCCGTCCCGCGGCGGGCGGGCGGTGAAGACTTCAAGCGATGCAACGGGCTGTTGCGAACGAAGCAGTCGACGCAGGGAATCGAAGGCATCCACCGTGGGCTGCGTTACAGGAGCCTGGTCAATGCGCACGTTTAATTGGCTGGCACTTCCGGGGTTCTGCGCCGCCACAGAGGGGGGAGCGACGACTTCTGCTTGCGCCGTCTGTTCCGGCTTAATCTCCAGCAGGTTCTCGCGCAGGCGTTGCAGCAGGCTTTCCGGATCGGGCAAGGCGTCCGCCGCGTAGAAGCCTGCGTCCTCGGGCGCCAACGCCGCTAAAGCCGCTATATCTCCGCCGGGATCGGTGTTCCTTGGAGCGCGCCTTAGCAGCACTCGCTCCTCGCGGTAACTTTCCCTGGTTCGATATAGGTCGCTCACCGCAGATGTGTACTGTTTCATCTCCGTGATGTTCCTCTGGACCCAGTAGCTGCGGAAGTATGGCGTCTGGACGATTTTGTCGAGATTCAACACCATGCGCAGATCGCCGCGGGCCACCTGTGCCGGATTCGCGGCTGCCTGCTTCACAGCCTCGGCATACCATCCCTCGCCCAGAAGATTATGCGAAGAGATTCCACCAAGCCGGTCCAGAACGCCCGCCACCAGATCTTCTCTGGTGCCCAGAATCAACCAGCCGTCCGCGGCTGCAAAGGCTGCGACGCGGCCCGACTGCACGTCCTTGTGCACATAAAACGTTGTCCCCCCCTCCGTCCGCTGCTCAAACTTCCCCCGGGTCTGCCACAGTGGAGTGCTTTCAATGCGCTGCTGTTCGAGGCGCGTCACGTAGACAAACTCGAGATTGCCGATGTCGTAGAGACCAAGGCAGCTTTCTTGACCGGCAACTCTGTTCAAAAGATCGGCATCCGTCGGAAGTCCCGCAGCAGCCGAAAACTCATCCTGTGCCTGGGAAAGCCTTCCGAAAAGCCGCGAGTTGCTGAAGGCGGAATAGTTGTCGCTGGTCAGCCAAGCCCGCTTCTCTTCCGAAGTATTCCAGTCGCGCAAAAGAGAGCCAAAATCGCGCGCTTCGATCGATAGCAGTGCACCTTCAGGCAACAAGGCGGGCAATTCTGGCTTTGCCTTCAGAGTATGCTCCAGCGCGCTGAACGCAAAGACAATGCCACAACCAAGCGCCAACAAAATCACCGCACCCCAGAGACGACGTTTCATTCCACATCCCCCTCGCTGTTGGCTTTTTTCCTGGGTACGAACGCCATGCCCTGCAGCAATCTTGGACGCACGACTCTGTCCTGATCCAACTCGACGTGAATCTTCGGAGCGCGAGCCTCATTTTCCTCCTGCCGCGCAGCCTCCGTCTCCAGCCGCTTTCTTTCTTCTTCAAAAGCGCGACGACGCGCATGATCTGGTTCCTGAGCCTCCGCACTCTGCAATAGCTTGAGCGCTTCCTCTGGCTCCTGGCGTTTTTCCTTTGCGTGAATGGCATACCAGGCAAGCTTGGCCGCTTCCTCCGGCTTCATTGCGGACGTTGTCGTAGCTGGGCGCGCGCGCTCGCCGTCCTGATCAACGGATGAGTCGTCGCTCTGTGAAAAGCGTGAACCGTAGGAAACAGTATTGCTTGAGGAAATCGATTCAGCAGCCACCAGTGCCCTGGAATCCCGGCCGGAACCAAAAGCAGCCCAGACATAAGCGAGCCGGACTGTATCGTTCGCTGGAGCTATAGCCAAGGCGGACGCCAGGATGCCCTCTCGCGTCTTGTCATCCGCCGCACAAGCTGCTGCGGCAATCCGGGCCTCGACGGAGAAAGGTTTGGCCGCTTGTTCCACGCTGGGGCAACTTGCGCGGACAAGGATGTCCAACTCCGCGCTTCCCGTTGCCGTGGCGGCGGCGTTTTGCCCTCGCAAGGCTTTCGATGCGGCTAGCCGATCCGCATACTTGGCCTTTGGATCGGCGGCGACTCCTGCCAGCATGGATACGGCCTGCTGAGCATGCGCGTTGGTCGCCAGAGTGGCTTTCGCAAAACGCACTTTGTAGCTCGCCTCCCATGGAAAGGCATCAACGAGAGGCTGCAGGAATTGGATCGCCTCAAGGGACCGGCCGTGCGTCTCCAGGAGACCCGCCGCTGAGTCCGTATCGGCATGGGGATTTCCGCTGATCATCGTCAACCGCCGCAGCAGGGTTACCGCGCCGGGTATGTCGCCCTCGTCAAGATCGATTGCTGCCAGTCCGAGAAAATTCGGCGCCGTCAGTTCCCTTCCTTCGAGCGCCCGTTCGTAAACAAACCGCATCACAATCCGCTTCGACGGCTCGCTCCACCAGGTAATGACATTGACCATGTCGCTCGACGCGGGAGCGCTGTCAGGATGCTTCTTCCACTCGGCAACCATCTGTGGCAACCGGCCCTCCGCCTCCGACAGTCGCATCTGCAAGGCAAGCCATTGCGGAGATCTTCGCTTCTCCTCGGAGATGTGCGCCAATTCCGAATGCGCCGCCGCGTATTTCTTATCCTCGATCAGAGCGTCGATCCATCGGGATTCCGCATAGTCCACACTCCAGTCGGATTCTCCAGGCTTGTCTTGAGCTTTGCGGCGTTCCAGTTCCGCGATGCGCCCCAAAAGCTGGCTCACTTGGCCCTGGCGAATCCAGTGGCCATTTTGCATGAAGTTGCTCCGCCAGTCGTTTGTGTGGAGGGAATCGAGGACCCCGCCCTGATCGTCGGCCGCCGCGGTGATCTCCAGCAGCCAATCCATTGAATCGCCATGGGCGCGATAGCCGGCCTCCAAAAGGGACTCCACCCGATACACGCCGTTTCTGGCCAGGTAGACGCGCAACATCGCATCCACTTGGTTGTCGATCGCAGCATATTGGCCGTTGGCTGCGGCGTCGCCGAGCACCAGGGTGAAGTCGCCCCAGAAACTCTCCGGGACATGCCGCGCGTCCATCTCCTCAGCCAGACGCTTGACAGCCATTTGCCATGAGGCCATTGCCTCCGGATGCCGGCCTTGTTTCCACTCGAGAACCGCGATGCTGTCGAGGATTGCTGGTTGGTCGCTCTTCAAATCGAGCGAATGCCGGTAGTCGACCAGCGCAGCTTCAGCGCGTCCTGCCTGCGCCGAGTAATCGGCAAGCTCGCTGTAAGCGGCAGCGTTTTCCGGAGTGTGCTCTAGTTCCGACTGCAGGTAGCTCTCCGCAAGGCTGTCCTTTTCTTCATCCAGATACTCGCCATACCGCGAACCGTAATAGAACCAAACCTCCCCAGCCAACTGTTCATTCCGATCCGCTGGATGCGCGATCCGTTCGCCAATGGTTCGATCCCCGCCGAGCGCGCCGTCAAAGCTCTCACGCACCTCGGAGGTATGCTCGCGCAGATATAGCCCGGTCAGTCCGGTGTAGGCTTTCTTCCACACCGGCGGCAGCTTTGTTCCACGTGCAGAGATTCCCTCCATCGCGAGTTCCGGTTTCGCATTCGCCAGTAGAAACTGGGTCACCGTATCTCGCGACTGATCCGCTACAGAGAAGTAGTTAGAAGCCTTTTGAACCAATTGCCGCGGGCGCGCCGCAAGCAACAATTGAAGATAGCGTGGATCGTAATTGTCCCTGCCCTCGGCCGCAAGTTTGTCTCGCATCCGCAGTTCGCTCGCCGTATCGCCGATTGCGCGGTAGAGGGTCGCCGCCGTCTCGAGGATTTCGGACCGGTGCTTCGGCCCTGCCGTTGCCCACAGAGACTCAACCTTCGGAGCAGCCTCTTCCAACTGACCTCGTTTTCGCTCGAGTTCCAGCCATTCGTTCAACTCGCCGCGCATTGGATTGCCGCTCTTCTCGACAAACTCCCAAAGCAGAGCGGCCTCCATATCCGCGAGCCCCGCTGCCTGGATGGCAGGCAAGTACACATCGCGTAGTTCGCTCCCATCCGCGGCTGTCGACTGCTTCGCTTGGAGCCACGATTCAAATTGCGCCTTCTCCTCCGGTGTGCCGTATTCTCCAACGACCGCAGCCATGGAGCGCAATGCCTGCGCAAACCCGGCCTTTGCCTGAGCTGTGCGCTGGGCGATTCGCTGCTTTCGCCAATCCTCATCCGTCACTGCGGCCAAGCCTTGTTTGGCAACCTGCTCCACCACCGCGGTGAGGGTAACATTTTCCGCACGCTGTCGTGCGATTGCGAGGCGTCGAAAGGCCGCGTCACTCTGGCGCAGTCGCGCCATGACGCGAGCATAGGTGACCGCACCGGATTGGTTTCCTGGATCAACCAGCAGGTCCGCCCCGGCTGCATCCGCGCCCTGCTCGGCAAATTTGCGTGCATCGTCCAGCAATCCCCACTGCTCCAGTCGCGAGGCCACTCGAAAGTAGTTGTCCGCTTTGATAGGCCGGCCGTTCATCCAGGCCTCAGTCAGTGCCTTCACCGCGTCATCGTTTCGGCCCTGGCGCGCCCGCGCTTCCGCTGCCTTTTCCATCCACTGCGGATCACGGTAGCTCAGCTTGTAAAGCTGCTGGTAGTCGACGACCGCATCGTCCAGCTTGTGCAGACGCTCTTCAAGGCTGGCTTTTGCCTCATAGAGGTCCTTCTGCTCCGGCCTCACACGAATGGCCTTTCCGTATGCCTCGATCGCCGCGGGATAGTCTTCAAGCGCGGTCTGCAGACGAGCCAGAACAATACTCCAGCGTGCGTCTCGCGGCGAGGCTTCCACCGTGCTTCGATAGAAGCCGGTGAGTTTGTCGCGCTGGTTGTGAGCCCCGGCGGCAAGCGCGGCCTCCTCAGTAAGAGCCGCATCGCCGGGGTAGCTGTTGATCAACTCGATATACTGATCGACCGCATCGCCCCAGTTGCCCAAGAGCGAGGCTGCTCCGATCATCCCTCGTCGCAGTTGAGCCAATCGCTGAGTCTTTTCTCCGATCTCCATGTTGGAAGATCGAACCGCGGCCAGCTCCGTCCGGTAGAAAGCCTCCAGCCCCGCCTGGTCCCCGGAGCGCGCGTAATTATCGGCCATGGCGGCCTCAACCGCGGCATCGAGCGGCTTTTGGCTCAAGAGCGAATCCAATAGTCCCTTGGATCGCGAAAACTCACCGAGTGCCGTCAGTTTCCGCGCAGCTTCCAACTGGAACAGCTGCTTCAAGTCGGGATACGCGGCTTCGGCAGAATCGAGCAGCACGCTGACGGCCTGCGCCTTGCGGTCGTGTGCCCAGTCAAAGTCCACCGTGGCGCGCACGACGCCGAGAATCTTCCCGTGCTCGTGGTAAACCGTGTCCACTTCCGCTGCCGCTCCCGAGGGGTTGTGTTGCTCGAGGAGGTCTATCAATTGATAGTGCAATTCAAGCTTGTGGACCGGATCGGCGGTGAGGGCGATCTGCCGGTTGAGTACCGTCTGCTCGACTTCGGCCAATCCATGCGCGCGAGCCGCCGCACCCAGCGCATCGAGCACGTCAAAAGAATCTGAATGCGCAGCCGACTCCTTCAGTTCCTGTACCATGTCCGCATTCCGATGTTGCGCATCGAGCACGCTTACGCGGAGATTGATGGCCGTGGTGGTGGGCGTTGCGGACTTCAGCAATCCCGCGGTCTCGGCATCGGCCGCAGCGCGTGTCGCAGGACGCTTTGCCAAAGTGGCCAGCCGGTTGCGGCTCTCTTCAGAGGGTTTGTCCGCCAAGGCGCTCGCTACGTATTCCTTGATAGCAGCGCCGGCGTTGCCCTGGCTCTCTTCGATCGCGCCAGCCTGGTAACCAAACGCTGCCGGATCCGCCAGCCTTTCCCGGCCCTTGCGCAGTTGCGCGAGGGAGGTTGGAAAGTCGAAATAATCCCAGAACACCGTTGCGGACTGCAAATAGCCATCGGCGTCGCCCGGGCGCACCTCCGCCATGCGTATCCAGTAAGGCGCAGCCTCAGCCATTCGCCCCCGGTCCGCGTAGATGTCCCCGATTCGCGCCATGGTTTCCAGGTCGTCTGGCTTGGCGTCAAGCAGGCGTTTCTCAATTGCGACCGCCTTGTCGGTGTCTTCCAAATGGAAGTAGGCGAGCGAGCGATAGAGCGAGGACGCTGTTTGGCCCAACGCCGCATCGGCGGGATACTCGGCGGCCAGCGCGTCGGCCGCGCCTGCGGCCTGCTCAAATCGCGATTGCCACAGACACGATTCCATCCAAAAGCGCTCTGCCGCAGGATTGGATTTTGCCAGCGCAGCCCAGTCCGCCTTGTCAATCTCAGGCGCCTGCTGCTTCAGCGCGACCAACTGCGCGTCCAGGCGGCCGCTGCTCGAGAGCAATTCAAAAAGCTGATCGCGCAGATCGGGAGACTCGGCCCAGTGCTCCCATAAGAGCTTTTCAACCTCGGACTGCTGGCGGCGCGTCCGATACTGCGCCAGAAGATTTCTGACAAACGTCAGATCGTGCGGAAAGCGATCATGTGCATAGCGATCAACCTCAAGCGCGAGCGTATTGTCCGGCGCGGGAGCCTCGCGCAAGTAATCCTCCAAATCAGTCCCGGAAAAGGTCGCAATCACCTTCTTTGAAAGCGCTGAGTAGTCGGCGTTGCGACGTTGGCGCAAATAGAATCGGGCCAGCTTGCCGTACCACCCCATGCCGAAGACCGTGTCCTGGAATTGCTCGATCGCCCGTTGATAGACGTCTTCTTCGTGAGCGTTCAGGCGATTCTGTTCAAGAAACTCTGCCAGCTTTTCGTAGAGGCCAGGGTCTTGCGGGTTGCGATCGAGTTCGCCGCGCAGCAGAGCCAGGGCATCGGGCAGCTTTTCGACCGCCACCAGCCGCGAAAGAGAACGATCAAGCACCCGCGCGTAGTCGGCTGACCGGGCATTGCTGGCAGGCTGGACGTTCTGTGAGGGCGCCTCATTTGTATCGGCATCCGATTCCGCATCCGTGGCGGCGGGCGGGTTCGCAGCCGGAGAAATAGCCGCCGGTTGGGCGTAGACGGGTTTGCTGTAGGCCGGCCCCGGCACTCCGAGTGGAACGCCATCGGCCTTGGCCGCAAGCTCCTTCAACAGGCCACGATAGAGAGCAAACTCTTTTTCAGGTTGGTTTGTCCGGCTGTAGACGTCGCCCACTGCGAGGGCCACTTCCACTCTGCGCCCATTGGAGGGAAACTGAGCGAGGAATGCGGATCCCTCGCGGATCACAGCATCGTTTTCGCCATAGGCCGCATATGCATCCATCAGCCGTGCGTGCAGTTCCGGCCGTTCGGGTGCGCTGGGGAAACGCTTGTCGATCTCAGCAAGAAGCTCCGCGGCTTTGGCGCGGTGAAAGTAGGGGACAGCAAGCTGGGATTGGCTGGAATACTCCGATGCCGGCGCCTGTGAATTGAGGAACAGCGAGAGTATCCCATTCAGGTAGCCCGGCCCGCGATCCATGGTGGCAATGCTCTTGTAAAAGGCGAGGTTGCCCGCACCGAGGCGGAGAGGCAGCTCTGGCGCAGTGAGCAGAATGCGCGTCAACCCGGCCAGCCCCTTCTGCTCCGCACCAGGTGTTTTTTTATCCGAGGCCAGCGCATAGTAGTAGCGGGCTGCTTCAGGAAAGTCCTGGACCTGCTCCAGCAGACTGCCGAGAGTAAAAAGCTCATCCGCAGTCCACGCGGCTCCCCGTGCATCTTTGCGCGTGCGGAAGCCGGCCAGTACAGCCTTGGCCGCATCCAGTTGGCCCTGCGCCTGAAAGATGTAGAACAGCTTTGCCGCGTCTTTCAAGGCATCCGGTCCGCCATCCGGATGCGCTTCCAGCCTGGCCCGCAGCACATCGCGGGTTTTGAGCGTCTGATGACCGCTCACCAGAAGTTCGTAGTAGCTCTTCACCAGTTCGGCAGGCCACAGGGCCTGAAAGTTCTTGTCGAAAACCGCCAACCCATTTTGTGGAGACCCGCGGCCCGCTTCAAGCTTCGCCTCTGCCCTCACAGGGAACATCTCGTCCCCAGGAAAGACCTTGCGGTAACGGGCAATCAAATCGGAAACAGCCGTGAAGTTCTTGCCCGCCAGTTCAAAGGACAGCTCGCGCTCGTATACCTCCTTCTGGCCGGGATAGCGATGCTCCCACCCCGCATAAACATGCTCTGCAAGACTGCGCGGCAGGGCGAATCGATCGATGACGATGAGGGACTTCTCCCAGGCCTTCCACGAGCACTCGGAATCGGCCGCCGTCCAGCGTTCCCTGGGATCCGCAGCGGCCTCGCCGGCCACTTCCAGCGCCGCCAACTCCTCGTGAGGTTTCAAGCGGCGGTCATAGAAGTCCGCTAGATCCAGATGCGCAGCTACTTTGTCGTCGGCCTTCTCCGCCCAAGTTTTCCAATCGCGCTCGGCTGCATCAAAATCCAGCGCCTGCTCATCCTCCATGGCCCTCAACGAGTAAAGAGGCGCGCGGTTTTCGCCTGCGGCCAGCAGAGCCGTTAGCTCCGGCCTTGTTTCGCGGGGGGAACGACGGTAGAGAGCTTCTCCACCGGGCAGCTTCATCAGGCGGTAGAGTGCCTTCTCCACGCCGGAACCCGACTCCGCGTTCGCCAGCCAGCGGGCAATTCCGTTTCCCGCACCAAGCAACAACCCCGGGCTCTGCCAATGGAGGAGGGAGCCGAATGCGCACAGACTTGTTGCGCCGACGACGAATGCAATGCTGGCCCACCGCAGATTTCCTCGGGCGTGCAGCAGCCGGAACTTGGCCGTGACTCCGGCGGCGGTGGAAACGTTCTCGCAGGTGATCCTGTCGCTATCAGGGAACGACTTCAATTCGCACCTCCGCACTTCCCAGGTTGTGCGCAACATCTTCGGCAGTTACCGCGAGCACATACTCGCCTGCGGGCAGGCCGACGGGGAGACCAATCTGCCCCGTACTCGCTCCCTGTCCGGAGTTCCAATGCAGGTTCACTGGGGCGAGTCCTTCCACGCGCGCGGTCAGCGTTCGCGTGCTGGCTGAAGCACTGACTTTGAGCTGAATCGTCTCGCCCGCGCGGTAGCGGGTCCGGTCCATGCGCACCTTCACGGCAGGCGGAGTGGATGCGATCACGAAGCTCTTGGACTCTCGATACACCTGCCCATTTGTATCCCGCAGCAAGAGGCGCACCGAGTAGCTGCCGTCTTTCATGTCCGAGGGCGCAAGAAAGCGCGTTTGCCAGACATCCTCTCCGGAGAGATAGCGGAGCGGCTTTTCCAGACCAAATGGAAATAGAGCGATCACGGAGACGATTGCCTTGTCCGTGTGCACACGCAACACCGGGTCTCCTGGCCGGATCACACGAGGGCGCAGCAATGCGCGGGGTGCGGCCAGAAACGAGGTGTAGGGCGTGACGAGCTTGTATCTTCGCGCCAGGCGAATGATCTCATTGATGGCAGCTTCGGTCTCCCCATCGCGCTCGATTTGTTCCAGCAGCGCCTGAACCCGCGCGCTGGCCCAAAGCCGCGGCAATTGGTCGTGCTCCAGCGCCAGGGTCGGAAAGTCAGCCTTGGTCTCGGCCTTCAAGCTGGTCCCATCCTGCTGGCCATCGACGCGAAAATCGACATGCTTCTGGGGCTTCCAGTATTGGCCAACCCAGCGCGCCTCTCCGCCGTCGAATACGGCATCCTCCAAGGGGTATACCTTGTCGACCGCGGCTTGCGGAGCAACCGTCAGCCCAAGGTCCCCTATTGGACTGCGCCCGACCTTGCCCAGAAAAGCGGCCAGCTTATAGTCCACCGGCTCGGTCGAGAGTAGCTGCTCCATCACTCCACCGTTGCGGCTCAACATCCGCAACAAAGTGAGATTCGCATCGTCGCCCACCGCAAAGACATCCGTTTTGGGGCGGCGTGCCGGAGGAATCTGTTTCCAATTTGCCGCGTACCAGTCGGCGAGTTTTCCGGTCTTGATCAGTCCGCGCGTCGTCTGTCCATCCGTGAGCAACACGAGCGCGGAGCCCTCCGCATTAATGGTTGGGTCGTTGAACTGGTTCAGTCCTTCTTCGAGCGCTTTCTGAAGGTCGGTTCCACCGCGCAGATGACTTTTTTTGAGCCAGTCCATGGCAGCCGATACATTGGACAGTTCGGCCTTAATCGGAGTGGGTTTGAACCGATCGACCCCAATGTTGAACAACAGCAAATTGAACCTATCCTGCGGCCCAAGGCTTTCAAGCAATTTGGCGGCGGCGGCATAGCTGCGCTCCAGCTTTTCCCACTGCATGGAGAGCGAGGTGTCCATCAATATGACCACGGTGCGGCCGCCCTGCGCTCCGGCTACCTTCGCCGGTGGCGGGACGGATAGCTGGGCCAGCGCCTCAAAGAAGCCCGGCTCCCCTTGCTGCTTCTCTTTGCCCTTATGCTTCGGATGGGCGCCGGCTTCGGCTTCCGATCCGGTTGCATCGACCAGGGGAGCGGGTGGGTTCGGATCGCGAAAAGTAATGACCTCAAGAGCATTCACGGGCTCGTTGACTGTCCAGACGGTGGCAAAGTCCTCCGCCAGTTCCAGGTTTCGAGCTTCCGCCGTTCCCCGCACCGTGTGCTCGTCCTGCTGGTCGATATGAAACGGCAGCATTTTGCCCTGGAAGGCGAAGTCCGTTAACCTGGCCGCGGTATGCAGCTCAAAGTGGATGGAGAGGTTCTGTACCTTCTGGCTGGCATAGGCATCCGGCTTGAGCGGCAGGAGGAAGTAACTCTTCTTTGCGGAAACGGGAATGTGCTCGTGATATTCAATCTCCAGCCGCTTGGTGCCGTAGGCGGGGATGGGAACAACATGGACGCTGAAGACTGAGTTGCGGCGCGCATCGTCTTCCGTCCGTTCTCCCTGCTCCAGCAAGCCCGGATCGATGGCCTGGCTCTTCAATTCGTCGTAGAGTGCCTTGGCTCGCTTGCGCTCCAGAATGACAGCGGGAATGCGCACCGGGCCATCCCAGACCGCGAAGTCTGACACCGTGGTTCCACCGGGCAACGCAAACAGGTAATTACCTTCCTGCGGGGACCCGGTGTGGTTGGTGAACACCTGGCGTATCCACACCCGCGCATCGCCATTGTCGACGTGGATCTCCACCTCCATCGTGCTGAGCGACAGGATGGAAGGGTCGGGCGCCTGCTTGTCGGCCGGCACCAGCACGCCGGTGTCAGCATGAGCAGTCATCCGCATCGCCAGGAACAGCACTACCACCCAACCTGCCCGTTTCATCGCTCTCCTCATTGCAGCCTGTCTTCCGATATCTTCACGAGGCCATTCTCCGTGCCGACGTACACTTGACCGTTGCGGATGGCCAGTGCGGTTACATTCAACGATGGAAGGCCCGCCGAGACGGTCCTCCAGCGAGTGCCGCTTGCGTCGCCCACCAGCAATCCCTGCCCGAGTGTTCCGGCCAGCACCACCCGTCCATCAGCAACCATCGCCGTCGGGTTGACCACAACCCCCGTCCTTGTTGCCTCGGTCGAAGTGATTTTTCCATCGGCCCCGAGGCGCAGAACGCCCGCGCCATACGTCCCCACCAGCCAATCGTTGCCCACGGCGGCCAACCCGGTAATCCAGTTGTGCTTGAGTCCCGATGTGGCGGTGGTGAGATTCCTGCGGATTTGGCCTCCAGTCAGGAGGGAAAGCCCACCGAGTGTTCCGGCCACGAGCTGATCCTGGCCTGTTCGATCTGGGCTAGCTTGATCCGGGCCCGCTCCCAGCGCATACACGTGGTTATTGACCAGTCCCTGAAAGGCATACAGACTGTGCGCGCCGGTATTGTCGAGAAACGTAATCCCAGCTGGAGTGGCCAGAGCCATTCCGTCGCCGTAGAGCGCCACATCGGTTACGTGTTCGGCGATTAAGCCAGCCTCGCGGCCAAGAACCTGCTTTTGGCGCCCGTCGTTGTCGAAGAGCACCAGCCCGTTCGCGGTGGCGACAGCGACGGAGGCGTGCCTCGCGTCCTCGACAATTCTGTTCACGCAAAACACATGCTCGTTTTCAACGTGGGTCACCGCTCCGCCGGCCGCATTCAAAATGTCTAGTCCCCGATCGAAATAGCCCACCCATAGACGGCCATCGGAACCAACCATTAATGCGGAGATGTTACTGTCGGTCAATTGCGATCCGCTGTTGCGCAGGGCCCTTCGCCCCAGAACCCATTGCCACTGTCCATCGGTCTCCAGAGTTAGCAATCCGTCGCTGGCTAGCGCGTAGCGGCTGTCTCCAACGGCGAGGAACTGTTCCACAGTCGCCCGCCCAGAGTTCCCGTCTATTGCGCGGCCGGCATGGGGGTCTTCAACGGAAGCAGCAACGCGGGCGACAATCGGCCTTCTCGCCCGGCCGTCGTCTCCATTGCCAGAGAGTGAGACGCGCATCACTCCAGCATCAACCTGCCCCACCAGCAGGGAGTCGCCCTCGGCGAGCAAGGCATGGGCATATCTGCCCTTCGCCAGTTGCCGCAGGATCTTGCCATCGCGCATCTCCGCAACGCCCATCGGGGTGCCGACGTAGACCCGTCCATCGTCCAGCGCAATCTGATCCACTCTGCGGTCGGGCAGGCCCTGCCCTTCGCCGATGCGTTCCGTCTGGCCACCGTGCCAATAGAGAAGGCCGTCATTCAACGTACCCACCCACAGTTCGGCCTCAGACCCAGCCAGGGAGGTTACATAAACGTCATTCGTCGTGGCGTGGAACTTCTTTAAGGCCTTGCCGTCGAAGATCAGCAGGCCCAGCTTGGCCGTTCCAATCAGCAGCCTGCCGGAAGACACCGGCAAGAGCGCCGTGACAACTCTCGCTTCATCTTGGGTCGCTCGGATCTGACGGAACCGGCTACCGTCGAATGCCAGAACCCCCTCGCCCAGCGTCGCAATCAGCAACTCTGGTTGCCGCGAATCGGCTAACGTTCCTACGGCCAGCTGTCCCAATGGAGCTGTCGGAAGATCGATCCCCACGCGGTAAAAGCGTTCCAGAGTCCCATCGGTCGCGTAAACGGAAAGGCCGGCCGGTCCGGACAGGTAGATTCTGCCCTGAAACGCCGCCGCGCTCTTGAAGATTGCCGGTGAGGTGATCCCCTCGAAGCCAGAATTGGGCTGCGTACCCACCGCCCTGACCTCGACGCCTAACAGCTCCGATGCCGCGGTATCACGTCTGGAGCCGATGAGAGCTTTCTCCACGCGCCAGATTACGACTCCAACGACCGCCAGACACAATACCGCCGTTGCGACTGAAATAACCGCCACCGTCCGGCGCTGAAGTTTCATCGTGGGTTCTCGATCCGAGGCAGGTTCGAACTAACTCTAGCGCAGAAGCGGGTTCCGAGCAAATTGCCCGTTCCGTGCCCAATCCGAGGCTTAGGTTGAGCCCATTTGGAGCCACTGGACTGGAAACTATTTGCTGCTGGCGGTTGACGTATCGAGCCCCACATTGGATCTTTGGCCAGCGAATCTCCGAACCGAAGAGGCACATGTTTCGAGGTCCAGAAGCTGCAGAGGAGGTAGCTGGACAGAAAGGGTAAGGCCTTATGCGGACTGCTGAAGCGGTGCAACCTCCAGCCAAGCAGCAGCACAGAAGCGAAAAGGAGGCCGAATTCGAAGGTGGAAAATGGCATATCGGCTCCTTTCTGGAGGTCCGGCACCATAAAACACTGCAAGCCGCGAGCCAAACCTTATCCACAGAAAATAAAGGCCTTGCATCTTAACCCGAGCGGATATCTGTGTGCCTTCAGACACAGTGTGTCAGTTGCGACACGACGTATTGTGTCTGTTGTGACGCGGGAGCCGACAGCCATCTAGAACCGGACCTTTGACCAGCAAGTTGGGTGAGTGGGGCGGTCATGTCCGGCTTCCCGAGTTACAACCTGGGATCGACCGGTTCACTTTCCAGGGCCAGCACACCAAAGACACACTCGTGAGTGCGACGCAACGGCTCGCGGCGGTTGAAGCGCTCCAGGGATTCGATACCCAGGGCGAATTCCGGGCTAGCCATAATACTGTTCACTTAAGTATTCTAATTGCTTTTCGGATGTTGATCGGAGGCAGGGGAATACTTTGTCTGGGTCGGAGCGGAAAATTGCTCATCTTGCGCTTGACCCCGCGGAAAT
>Ga0182014_10001644_pt1 | contig 29521 bp, 29 predicted proteins | sample 612S2DmetaG_FD_120489 | JGI IMG/M metagenome (GOLD analysis project Ga0182014, IMG submission 120489) | Permafrost microbial communities from Stordalen Mire, Sweden - 612S2D metaG | ecosystem: Environmental > Terrestrial > Soil > Wetlands > Permafrost | place: Sweden: Stordalen | collected... | reverse complement strand
GATCTGTGCCCTGACCGAGGGCCGAACAACGGGCGAACCGCGAGGCAAGAGCCTCAGCCGGTAGAGGTTTACCTGTCGACTCACGGACAATTAGGTGAGTGCTAAGCCGAATATTGTCCTCCAGTCCGCGATGATCTTCGCCTGGGTGGTGACGCGACTTGCGTGGGCCGCCTGTGCTGGCCTCACGGACGCCGAGGCGGGAGCGCACAGGGTCAAGAGAAGGACCGCTGTTACCGGCACCGTCCACAGGCCCGCGAGGAGCCGCCGCCATGCCGGCATAGGACGGCAGTTACCGATTGGCGGTATTTGCGTGCCGCTTGGTGCCGAGCCATAGATGATTGTCCCTGCCACACGTCGGATCATCAGCCTGCTGTCGGCGCGAGGCCTCTTCGGATGGATAGGTCCGAAAGTCACTTCTTCACCGGAAAAGGGCAGTGGACGGCACTGTCCCAAACGGAAAGGACCGGCGCGGTGAACAGGGGAAAGTTCGCCGCACCTAATACTTAATAAGGCACGGCTTTACGCCGAACTTACTCACGTGCACTGGACGGGCAATAAAGATGCTGAAAGGCGGTGCGCCTCCAACGAGGGTGGCGGGGTACATGGGTTCTACCTCGGGGTCACCGGTCGGTTGCTGGTCCTGGTATTGCTGCCCCTGATCGTCCTGACGTCGGTGTCCGCGCCGCTGGCACTGCGAGCACGAGTGGACGCCCAGCGCGCCCAGGCGGCCCACCGGGAGGTACCGGCCGTGACGGCCATAATCCGTGCCCTGGACGCAGTGGTGGTCGAACAAGGCCAGGCGGAGTCGCTCCTTTATGCGGACGGGAGCGGCTTTTCTATGGGGATAGTTGACAACCTGCTCGGTTCCAATCTGGTGGACGAGCTGCGGTCCTTTGAGTCGGCGACCGATCGCGATATCGACCTGCTGGCCCCGTCACTGGTCCGCCACCTTGCCCCACAGCTCGAGTCCGTTCGAATGCTCATCGCCAAGACCGAAGCCGTTCCCGGGCAGTCGGTCGACCCGAGGTACGAAGAGATCGAGTCTGCCCTCGACGGCGCGGCAGCGTCCGCGCTGGCGACGGTCGAAGAGAGAATGTCGTTGACGTCGGGGGGCGCCTCGGTGAGCCATGCCCTGCTCGCTCTCGGCTGGTGCTTCAACCTTGTACGGGCGGCGGCGGGACAAGCTCGGGACGACACGGAAACCTTTTTTGGCGCCGCAAGTGCGCGCAAACAAGCAGCGACCCGGTTGGCCAAGGACAACGCCCTTTTTGACGAAGCGGGCCAGCAGCTCGCCCAGTCCGACGTCCCGAGCATAGCCAGGGCGTGGGCGGCTCTCGGGGCCAATCCGTCAGCTCGTCTCTATAACCAGTTCCTGGTCGACGGGGAGCAGGGCAGGTCACTGCCGTTCGTATCCGGCAGGATCGACCAGACGCCGACCAGCATCAGCTTCGTTACCATGGTCGGCGCCTTCAAGGGGATCTCGGCCCATTGGCGCCTGATCTCTAATGTCGTCGCCCAGGCCAGCTCTACCGTGCTCTCGTCAGCTACATCGCTCGCCGACGCCAACAGCCGCAGCTACCAGATATGGGTGACGCTGATGGCGCTGGGAGCAGCCGTCGCCCTAGCGGTCGCCGCAGCTGTGGCACAGTCGATCTCCCGGCCCCTGCGGCGCCTGGCCGAGACCGCTCGATCTGTCGTCGATGGCCATCTGCAAGTCGACCGTCTGGTCCCGAGTGGACCGACCGAGACAGTGGTCGTGGCCAACGCCTTCAACGCGTTGATGGCGAACCTGCGCCTTTTGGAGTCCAAGGCACAAGCCCTGGCCGCCTGCGATTTTGATAACGAGGTCCTTTCGATGCCGCTTCCCGGCCAGCTGGGCGCCTCCTTGCAGGACTCGGTGCGGGTACTAGCCGGTTCGATCAAGGACCGCCACCAGCTGCAGGAACGCCTGGCCTACGAGGCGACCCATGACACCTTGACCGACCTGATAAACCGGGCAGGGGCTATCACGTCGTTGGAACAGGCCCTCGCCCGTGCCCGGCGCCACATCGACACCACGGCCGTGCTGTACATCGACCTGGACAACTTCAAGCAGGCCAACGACCTGCATGGCCACCAAACGGGCGACCACATCCTGCGCCAGGTCGGGGCGCGCCTGTCAGCCACGGTGCGAGCTGGAGACGTCGTGGCCCGTATCGGCGGTGACGAGTTCGTGGTAATCGCGGAACGAGTGGACGGGCCGGCAGAGGCGGAGGCGATCGCCGCCCGACTGATCGTCGTCTTGTCGGAGCCCATCGAATGGCAGGACGTCCGACTTAGAGCAGGGGCCAGCGTCGGGATCGCTCTCGCACACGGGGACGACGCCGCGCCGCTGGAGCTTCTGGCCCGAGCGGACATTGCTCTTTACCAGGCGAAGCAGCGTGGTGGCCAGCTCTTTGAGCTCTACGACGAGACGTTGCAACAGCGCCTGGCCGAACGCGACCAGATCGAAACAGACCTTCGCGGGGACCTTGGCCAGGGGGGAGGCGGCCTCATCCTGTACTACCAACCTCTTGTCGAGACGAGCGGGACGCTGTCCGGAGTGGAAGCCCTGGTCCGCTGGGTGACACCGGGCCATGGCCTAGTAGCACCCGGCTCCTTCATCCCGATCGCCGAGGCCAGCGACCTGATTATCGACCTTGACAGGTGGGTCCTCGCCACCGTCGCCCATCAGGTCGCCACCTGGTCAGCCGATCCCGACCTCGCCGGGATAAGAGTTTCCGTCAACATCTCAGGCCGCCATTTGCTAAGCCAACGCCTTCCGGCTTATCTGGCCGATGTCTTGACGGCCACGGGTATCGACCCCCATCAGCTCACCATCGAGATCACCGAGACAGTCCTTCTTGACGACCTGACTCTGGTGGCCACGCAACTCGACGAGCTCCGCCGGCTGGGGGTCGAGATAGCCATCGATGACTTCGGGACGGGTTACACGTCATTGGCGCACCTGCATTGCCTGCCTGTCGACACGATCAAGATCGACCGAGGCTTCATCGCCGGGATGGGGGATCCCAAAGATGCCTCATTGGTCCGCATGATCATGGAGCTCGCCCACCAGCTCGGCCTCAAGACCGTGAGCGAGGGCGTCGAAACGACCGAGCAGCTTCAGTCGCTCCAAGCCCTGGGGGCCGACCATATCCAGGGTTTTCTTATTGCTCGCCCTATGCCCCCGGACCGGCTTTCCACCTGGGCCCTGACGCGACGCCAGAACCCAGACGGTCCGTCGTTCAAGGCGATGGGTTTAGCGGCCCCCGAACCGCGGCAAGGCTTCAACCTGCCTGACCATCTCGCTCTGGCAGTGGCTGAAGACCTGCACACCTCGTAGCCGGCCGCTAGGTCGGTCACTGGAGTGAACCACGCTTCGTCGTACAAATCCGAGGTTGACGAGGCTGAAGGTATCCCGTAGCTTCCTTCGTAGGTAAGCCTTTGCACGGAGGACCGCAGATGATCGCTGGGACGAGCACGGGCGGGATCGTCGACCACGACCCTGCTTCGCTCACCTTCGTACTGCCCAGAGCACACGTCGGGGCCCTTACTCGGGCGGCTGGCTCGGGCAACCTCGCCGTCATGGCCCAGTGGGTGGGGCTGTTGGCCCAGGTTGAGGACAACGTGGTCGACTGCTTCCACCACGGTGGCGGCGTGCCCTATGGGGCCTTCCCCGAGAGATTGTGGGCCGTCGAAGCCGAGGCCAGCGGCGTCGGCTACGACGCCGACCTGGTCAAGGTCACCCTGCCTTTGGTCCCCGGTCTGGAAGAACGCCTCCGAGCAGGCATCGACGTCGCCGACGTGGGCTGTGGCTCAGGCCACGCCGTCAACCTGATGGCCCAAAGCTTCCCGGCCAGCCGTTTCGTGGGGCTGGACGTTTCTGAGCCAGCGCTGGCCGCGGCGAGGCCGAAAGCGAGAAGCTGGGTGTCACCAACGCCACTTTCGTGCAACATGACGCCGCGTCCCTAGATGGGAAAGAGCGGTACGACTTCATTACCACGTTCGACTCCGTCCACGACCAGGCCCGTCCCGACCTGGTCCTGGCCGGTATCGCCCGGTCGCTCAGGCCGGGAGGGATTTACCTGTGCGTAGACATGTCCGCCTCCAGTACGTTGGCCGAGAACATCAGCCACCCGATCGGGCCTTTTCTCTACACCGCCTCGTGCCTGCACTGCATCGTCAATAATTACTACATCACCACCAAGGGGCAGGATTCGTCGGTGCTCATCTGAGGATGGCCTAGCCGGCTCCCCAACAACCAGCAACTACAAGAGGAGTTCCCTAATGAAAGTTTGGATCGACCAAGATCTGTGCAGCGCCGACGGCTTGTGCAGCGATACGTGCCCCTCGGTGTTCGCCATGGGCGACGACGGCGTGGCCCACGTGCTCCTGCCCGACGGGTCGCTGGGCGAGGGCCGTGAGGACATGGCGCTCGTACCGGCGGAGCGGGAGAGCGAGGTCCTTGACGCCAAGACCGACTGCCCAGCAGACTGCATCTTTGTCGAGGACTGAACCGGTGCTTGCTCCGGAAGGTGCTCTTTCTCAGCTGCCTGCGCAGCAGCGCTAGGGCCTACGGGGCGATCTCAGGCCGTGCCTGTGCTGGACTGGTCCCGAGCTGGCGTGCCCCGGCTCTAGTTCCAGTGCCCGCGTGAGCACATGCTCAGCCCAGCGCGAAACGGACAGCGGTGACCGGCTCGGAGAAAACGGCGGCCATTCGCCACGTCTGGCCCTTGTCTTCGGACGTGTAGACGTGGTCCCCGAACCCGACGGCCACGCGGCCGCCGGCGGCGTCGAGATGGCCGGAGTCGACGTTGCCGTCGAACCTGTCGGGCAGACCGGCCTCGCAGCGGACGAAGCTCGAGCCGAGGCGGGAGCGGTAGACGGCGCCGGCGTTCGTGAACGGACCGTCGGAGGCGGACACGAACGCCGTGTCACCGTCAAGGGCCACCGCCCGGAGGTAGTGGGCGTGCAGCCCGACCGTTGTCCAAGACCACGGCTCCCCATCATCCTCGCTCCAACCGAAGCCGACGGCAGCCGCTACCGCCACCCGCCCGTCGGTGCCGGTACGCACCTCGTGGACGTCAGCCCCTGGCTCGATCGCCCCGTGCCACGTCTCGCCGGCATCCTCGGACCACCACACTCCGCCTACATGCACGTTGACCCACCACCGCTTCATGCCGGCGGCCATCGTGCGCGTGCCCGGCGTCGGGCCCGCCGGGTTCTCCCAGCCGTCCCGGCCGGGCACTGCTTGGAACGCTGGGATGTCACGGACCTCGCCATGTGGGCCGACGATCGAAAGGCGGGCCCCGGTGCGGCCTACTACGACCGTCCCGTCGGGGAGCACGACCAGGCTCTGTCCGTCGGGCTCGGGTAGCTCACCGGCCGGCACCGTGCCAGCCATGTCCCGGTCGAGCCGGACGACGGACCGACAGTCGAGCAGGGCGTACCAGCCCTCGGTCCCGCCGGGCGCCAGCGCTGTGACTGCCATCCCGTCGACGAACTTCTCGCCGGATTCGAGGTCCCGGAGACCATGGCTCGTCCCGACCAACAGCATGTGCAACCTCCCGACTGCACGGTACCGCTGTCACGGGCCGTGGGTCAGGCCCTGCAGACAACCTTCGTTATCGCGTCGGTTCCTCTTGAAGCTTCAGCATTTATCGGCAACGCATAACGGGTGTTTACGGCGTGGAGCCAAGGAGCGCTCAGAATGTTCGCCCGGCTAACGTATGCCGAAACCACCTTCGGGCTGCCAACGGTCCGATTGCCTGCGCGCAAGCGCCCGGGGCCCGCGTCCGTCGAAGGACACCCTTCTTGCTCACGTTACCCTGCGAGGGCTCATCCCCAGAACAGGCAAATGCTGTCCTTGCTCAGCTCGCCGAGCAGCGACTCGAGATCCCTGGTCGCGTCTGGAGCGAGCGGATAACGCTCCCAGCGTAGGCGGCGGTTCTGCCAAAGCAATAGCCAGAAACCAGAACCAGTGTGCCGAAGCTGTGCCACGGGACGTCGGGACCAGTCCGGGCCAACCTCCGGGGACCAAGGAGGCCGCAACTCGAAGATCGTGACGTTGGCTCCGTGCACGCCGAGCTCGAGGCGCACCTGGCCTTGGTGCTCGACCGGGACTCGAGCGTTCACCCAACGGCGGATCCGAGCGATGTCAAGTTCCCCCGGTATCGGTCTGGTCGGCACAGTCCTCACCATCGTAGGGCGACGCGGGTTATGTCCCCCAGGCTCCTCCGCGAGCAGCCCCTTCGCCCTGGTACGGAGCGTGTGGGATAACAACGTCCCACCTAACCTTTCAATCGAAAGGGCAACCTATCGCCGTGCGGCGGAGGCATCAGACCGCGCTTCCGGGCTCAACAATCGGCGAGGGCTCTCAGCGAGCTGCAGATCTCAGGGCAGCGAGGACCAAGACTGCCCATCCGCTCCACGAGTGCCGACCTGCGGATCCGTTGCAGGTTGTCGAAGGAAGCCGCGCACTCGACATTTAGGCCCTCTCCCTCGCCCAGCCGCACCTCGGTTGGGATGTTACGCACGGTCCGCGTGACGGGTGCAACCACGATCCCGGTGAGCACCGCCACCGCTTCGGTCCGCGTGACCACTAGGACCGGCCGGCGCTTGTCCTCCGCTTCGGCCCACCAGATCTCGCCGTGCGCGGGGAGAGCTACCACTGCTCTTCTTCGATCAAGGCGCGTGTTGCCTCGTCCAGACCGGCCAGCTCCTCTTCGTCTTGAGGACGGCGGCGATAGCCATCGACGATGGCTTGCCCGATCTGCGCTCTACGGTGGTGCTCCACGAGAGCCTCCAGACCGAGACGGACCGCGTCAGACCTAGTGGCTGCAACTCCGTCGCTCACCAGGGCATCGACGTCGGCAAGCAGGCGGTCCTCGACACGCGTAACTATTTGTGCCATGCGTTAAGTATAACGTAACGCAACACGCGATGTCGGAGCCGCCCTGGTGGTGGGTTTCTCATAGCCGAGGGGCCAGGGAGGTCGCTGGATCCGGTGGGTCACGTGTGGGTCACGACCGCGTCGTGACCCTTCACCCCACGTCGGCGAAATAGCCCTTGAACTCGCACTTGAGTGGTGCCCCCGGCGCGACTCGAACGCGCGACGCACGGTTTAGGAAACCGACGCTCTATCCCCTGAGCTACGGGGGCTGGAACCTCTGACCTGCTACTTTGCCATGCGCCTCGGCCGCCGAAGGTCCGGATGGACTAGCAATGGACCAAAACTTCGGTCGTAGCCTGTTGCACGCCATCAAGCCTAGCTACTTCTCGGTGAAAATCCGAAGCATGTGGTTCTGGCATCTGGTGACCCAGAACCCGCGCACAGCTATTTAGAGGGATAAAACCGGAAGTCTGGAGCATCAAGATGAGACGGGTTCTCGTGCCCATCAGCCCCCATGACGGCGGCATCTTGCACAACAAGCTATCGCGGACAATGAAGGACCTCGACACAGCCCGCCCAAGTTACATGGAACGGCCGCCCCACGCCACCACCGATTGACCTCGCAGACCCTTCAATACCACAGGGAGCACCCGAGCAGCATCCTTGACAAGGTTCGTCCGGGACGGGAAGCTCCAGCTCCAGCGCCACCGTAGGAACGCGACCTAGGCATCCCCTCCGCGAAACTATGTGCTGGGCGGGCCAAGCGGGACGAGCATCAGGGTGAGCCCGCAACACGACAACAAGCGCAGGGCCGTGCCCATGGTCGGTTCCCGAGCACCGGTCTCGTAGGCATGGACCGCTGCACGTGATGTCGCTGCGGCACGAGCCAATGCGCTCACCGACAGCCCCGCGTCTTGGCGGGCACGACGGAAGGTCTCCGAGACGGGCACTTGCCCCAGAACGAGCTGGTCATCGGCCACGGTGGTACCCGCGATGACCGGCTCGTAGGATACACGGCCTCCGGGCCTTGGCCCGGCCCCCGCACCGGATAGAAGGCAAGGGCGACGCTACGCGCGCACTGCGAGACCGAGGCTTTGCCCGCGCTTGCGGACGTCGCCGGGCCTTCCATTCCCGGGCACGACTGACAATCGAGCGTTCTCTCGGACGAAAAGCAACATCCTCCCTGGCCAGGGCTGCGCCAGCGTTAGACAACCGTCCCTGCACCTTGCGCAAGTCAGGCAAGCTGATCCCTAGAGCAGCAAACTCGTCGGGGTCGAGTCGGTGCCCCGAGGAAAGCTTGGCAGCGAAACTCTTCTTTGACAGCACCCCTGAGCAGATCTCGTCCGGGCGAAGGCCGGCGATCTTGTCGTACAGGTTTTGGATGGTCCACTTGTCCGAGGCCAGGATCCCGTCAATGTCGTAGAAATCGCGTTCAGCACCTCGTGTCCAGAACGCCCTGACCTACCCCGTAACGATGTCTTCTACATCGAGGACCGGGCCGACGCCGTTGACATGCACAGGAGGGTTCTGGCGGTAGTCGTAGCCTAGGTCGACAACCAGCCTTTCCTTGGTCGTCGGTTCTGTCACAACTATGGCCCTAAACCAGGTGTCTGTCTTTATTGTCTCAGCGGCAAGCCCGGCAGCCCCAAAGCGCTCTGTCAGGTCCCTCCCGGCCGCCTCGAAGAGCCCTGCGTCCATCTTGTCCGGGTAGCTGTCCAGGTCTTGCGACGGACGATCGACGATGCCATGGGCTTGAAGCCCATACCCTCCTCCGAGAGCAAACCCTCTGTCCCCGAGAGTCTCTGCGATGATGCGCTCGACGGCTAAGTGAAAACCTTCTAGGGGCATTGCAGTTCCGGGTGGACGCTTTCCCATGCTTGGCGCACGGCGGCAGGAATGTTAAGGTCGCACCACTCCCTGATGAGAAGGTCGTAGTTGAGCCAGTTCGCCAGTTCTTGCTCCGAGCCCGCCTCCCTGATGACCGTGGAGTAAAGCGACCTCAACCTGCTCTGCCGAGAGAGATCGTACGAAGACGACTCCGACCAGTCGAGGTGCAACGGCAGGCTCACGGTCCCACTCGTCGGACCGTGAAGGGCGTGAAGATCGTCAGGGACAAAGAAGGGCACACTGTTCTCGAAGGTTGTGACCGAGCCAGGGGCCACCGCGACGTATGACTTCATAATTATTACTGTACCGGAATAGGTACAGCGGCGCAGCATCTGCCCCACGGTCGTCCGCTACGACGACGGCACAGTCCGCGCGGCCTACAACGCTGCCGGGGGCTCTCTGCGGCCCGGCTGGTTCGGTACCGCCGCTGAGGCCTTCAAGACTGCGACAACTCCATCGTCAACCCGTGGCCGGACGCCCATGTTGTCCACCGGGGCCTGCCGGACTGGTACGAAGCCCCGGGCACGAACCAGGCCGGAGCTTTCCGGCGAGCGTCGTAAGAAAATAGGGGCATACTGGCCGGACCAGCACTGCGTGGTGTGGAGGAAGGATTTCCATGGCCAACCCCTTTCCGGCGCGGTCAGTCACTCGGAGCGCCAACTGGAGGTTGACAGCTTTGGCGGCAAACGAAGCGACGGTGACGTTCGTCGCGCTCTCTTAGCCATCACCTGCCCTCCTCGTGCCTGCGGGCGTCGGGTACCCCGAAGCCGCCATCGACCGCCGGACATGATGGAGGGATGACAGAGGTGGACCGCCAGATCAGAGCCACATCGTTCGGGTCGGCGGCTGACGACTACGCCCGCTACCGCCCCGCCCCGCCGGCCGAAGCGGCCGAGTGGGCCGTCGGCCGCTCACCAGGTCTGGTGATCGACGTGGCCGCCGGCACTGGCCACCTGGCCCGCCACCTGCTTGGCAGGACCAACAGGGTGGTAGCGGTCGACATCGACCGGCGCATGCTGGCAACCCTGGGCAACCGGCTGCCGGGCGTGGCGCGCGTAGTGGCTCGGGGCGAAGAGCTGCCCTTCGTCTCTGGGGCCGCAGGTGCGGTGGTGATCTCCTCAGCGTGGCACTGGCTGGACCCCGGACAGGCGTGGTCGGAAATAGCCCGCGTCGTGCGGCCCGGTGGGACCTTCTCGGTGGTCTCTAGCGGTCCCGACCGGAGCGTGGCATGGGTCGAGGCGGTGCTGGGCCGCCGGGAGCGCGATCAGCGCCCGGGCGTTGCCGGCGACCGCCCGGACGGCCGCCGATGGCATGTGGAGCTGCCCGAGGGCGCGCCGTTCTCGCTCGTGGAGGAACGTACGTTCACCGCTGCCGTGCCTTATGAGGTGGCGGACCTGCCAGGCCTGGTCGCGTCTTACAGCCAGGTGATAGTACTTCCGGCCGCAGAGAGGGACGCCGTTAGAGAGGAGGTTGCCCTTCGAGCGGCTGCCCGTCCCGAGCTGGCCGCTGGTACGACGGTCGATCTGCCGCTGCGGTGCCGGGTCTGGCGGGCTGTCCGGGCCTAGGACATCCGTCCACACATTAGCGGCTCAATTAGCCCGTGGGGCCCGCCGTCAGCTCAATGGTCGCCTTGTAGGAGCTACCGTACTGGTCGACCCACCTCACAGTCACCTTTTGAGCGGGGTGAAGCTCGTCCATGATGTCCCGAAGACTGGTCGCCGAGGTGACAGTATGACCGCCCACCGATGTGATCGTGTCACCTGAGGCGAGACCGGCTTCAGCGGCCGGGGAACCGGAAAGCACGCCCTCAATGGTGGCGCCGGAAGCTGCGGGCGCTAACGCGTAGTACGCCGAGGTCGACGCCACTTCGACGCCCAGGAAGGCGGAGGCGCCTATGTGGACCGACGAGGACGACTTGCCGGACTCGATCTGCTTGGCCAAGGAGAGCGCCTCATTTATGGGGATGGCATAGCCATCGGTGCCGGAGTTGTCCTGGGGACCAGAAAGTTGGAACTGGAAGGTGGACGACCCCGCGGTGTCGATGGCGACAACCTGGCCGCTCGTGTCGACCAGCGGCCCGCCGGAATCACCGGGTTGGACGTCGGCGTCGGTCTCGACCAAGTTGGCCAGCTGCTCGGCCGAACCGGTTGATCCGTCAGAGGCCGTGATCGATTGGTCCAGGCCGGTCACCGTTCCAGGAGCCGCTGACGGCGTCCCGCCGACCCCTCCCGCGTTGCCGATCGCCACGACGCTTTCGCCTACGGCCACGGTGCCGGAGTTGCCGAGGGAGGCTGTCTGCAGCCCAGAGGCGTCCTGGAGCTTTATGACAGCCACGTCTGAAGTGGCATCGTAACCAACGACCGCGGCGGTGTACGTCTTCCCGTTACCGATATCGGCGACCTTGATGCTCGTCGCGCCTTCGACCACGTGATTATTGGTCAGCACTTCGCCTGAGGATGTGAGCACGATGCCAGTGCCCGCGGCCTCGCCCTCGCCATAGTCGATCGTCGACACCACGTCGACGAGGCCGGGGTCGACCTTCGCCTCGACCTGGGCCAGCGAGAGGGTGGCGCTGGCTGTGCCGGCAGTCTTGGCTGCGCTGTCGCCCAGCACGACATGACCCGCGCCGATGCCGACCACGGCCGCCGCCAGTACCACCGCCGCGCCTGTCGCCCGACGGTGCCGATGGGGCCGGCGCAGCCAACGCGGGGAGTTGGGCCCCGGACTGCCCAGGGGGGGCGGGACGGGCCCGGTCCCGGCCCCGTCAGTTGAAGTGCGCCAGGTGCCCTCGCTCGAGGTGGGGCTAGTGGGATAGGGTGCGCTGCCTTCAGGGACGACTTCGCTCATCGGGTGCTCCTTTCGCTTCTGCCCTAATGGTCCCCGCGAGCCCTGAAAGCGGACTGTGACTTGCCCTAAAGGTGCCCTACAAGTAGCTGATAGAAGCCTGAACCAGTGGACGACGACCGGTCCACGCAAGGGGGGCGGCGGCTCGCCTGGCTCCTAGCCGGACCGCCTCCGCTTTTACCCGGGGTCGGGCGGGGCCACACCGTGACCGCCGCCGTCGTGCAGGGCGGCGAGGAACGACTTCGCCCACGCCTGGACATCGTGGCGTCTCACGACGCGCCGCATGCGCCGCATGCGTGCTGTCCCTTCGTTTGGGTCAAGGCCGACGGCGTGGCGGATGGCCGTTTTTAGACCGTCTAGATCATGGGGGTTCACGAGGATGGCATCTCGGAGCTCTTGCGCGGCACCGGTGAACTCGCTGAGCACGAGCGCCCCGGAGGCGTCGACCCGGCTCGCCACATATTCCTTGGCCACCAGGTTCATGCCGTCTCGCAGCGGTGTGACGAGCATGACGTCGGCGGCAAGGTACAAAGCCACCAGCTCGTCGAGCTCGACACTTTGGTACAGGTAGTGGACCGCAGGGTGGCCGACAGTCGAATATGACCCGTTGACCTCGCCGACAAGCTGCTCGAGGTGCTCGCGCTCCTGGCGGTAATGCGGGTCGTCCTCACGGCTCGGTACCGCGATCTGGACCAACACCGCACGCGACCTGGTCAGGGAGCCATCGGCGAACAACTCGCCGATGGCGATGAGCCGCCGGTCGATGCCCTTGGTGTAATCGAGGCGGTCGACGCCCAACAGGACCACCTCCGGGCTGCCGAGCTCATCCCTGAGCTGGCGGGCCCGAGCCTGCACGGCCGGGTCCGAAGCCCGCTTGATCAGCGCAGCCGTGTCGACCGATATCGGGAACGCCCCGACCCGGACCTGGCGCCCGTCGTAGTCGAGCACCGTGTCGGTACCCGATGCGCCCAGCAGTCGTCTGGCCACCCGCGAAAAGTTCGATGCCGCCCCCTGCACCTGGAACCCGACGAGATCGGCGCCCAAAAGTCCCTCGAGTACCGGTCTGCGCCATGGCAGCTGGAGGAACAGCTCTTGAGGAGGGAAGGGGATATGCAAAAAGAAGCCTATGCGGAGGTCTGGCCTCATTGCCCTCAGCATCTTCGGCACCAACTGCAACTGGTAATCGTGCACCCAAACAGTCGCTCCCGGCGCGGCGGCTTCGGCCACGGCTCGCGCGTACCGGTCGTTGACCGACACGTAGGCGTACCACCACTCCCGGTGGAACGCCGGGCTTCGAACCGCGTCGTGGTACAGCGGCCACAGGGTGGCATTGGAAAACCCGAGGTAAAACTCCTCGAACTCGGCATCGTCGAGGGGCACGGGACGCAGCTCGATCCCCGCGTGCTGCGCAGGCACGATCATCTCAACACCACCGCCTGGCCAACCGATCCACATAACCGGCCGGCCTGCCAACGCCGGTGTCAGTGCCGAGACCAGGCCGCCGGGGCTCAAATCCCAATGCATCTCCCCGTCGCGCTCCACCCGCCGGACCGGCAACCTGTTAGCCACCACGACCAACTGCGCTCCGCCCGGCCCACTGCTCGGCTCACCGCGACTATCCATCACAGGACCCTACCCAGACGAAACGGGCGCAGTACCCTTATCCCCGTGAGCAGCCTCTGCGGCGGTACCATAAGGATCTCGGGACTAAGATCGCTGGCTTGCCCGTAAAGCAGTTGCCCAATGGACTTGCCGTGCCCAATATTAGGCAGCAAATAATCAGTGACCTCAGCCGCGCACCGGACGAGTCCCTGTTCGCTCTTGACTATGACGGCACGCTTGCCCCTATTGCGTCTCGACCGGAGTACGGCCGTCCCGCCCGGGGCACTCTCGAGGTGCTCACTGCTCTTGCCTCGCGCGGCGCGACCATAGCGCTTGTCACCGGCAGAGAAGCCGCCGCACTGCTACGCGTAAGCGGGCTGGCGAAAGTCCCGAGGTTGAGAGTGTTTGCATTATATGGTGCACAACGTTGGTACGAGGGTGAGACTGACTCGGAGCCTGTTGCGGACGAGTGGGATCAGGTACGGTCCTTTCTGAGCACGATAATTAGACCTTCAACCGGGTTGTGGGTTGAGGACAAGGGCCCGTCGCTAGCTGTGCACGCTCGGGGCGTAGAGGGCCCCAGCGCCGCCTTGGCAGAGCTACGGCCGGCGATCGAAGCCTTCGTGGGGCCCCTCGGACTGGAAGTGCACTCTGGTCGAGCGGTCGTGGAAATCCGGTTGTCAGAGTTTGATAAAGGTCGAGTTCTTCACGATCTTGTTGGAGATGTCGGTGCATCCGCTGTGCTGGTGGCCGGCGATGACGTCGGTGACCTCGCCGCCTTTCGTGCGGCCAGATCCTTTCGTTCGGAGACAAGAGCCATGTGGACGGTGGGAATTGCTTCAGACGAGGCTCCTGAGGTGGCCCAGGGCGCTGACTTCAGCGTGGGATCTCCGGACGAATTAGTGGCGTTGTTGGCCGAAATTGCCAGCGCTACCGGTCGCCGCTGAGCCCCGCACCTGCGCACGGTCCTTGCCGGTCAGGCTCCGTCGTCATGTGATGTCCTCCGGTTCGCGCCCGCCCTCAGCCCGAGTTCCGGGGGCCGCCGGTCGGACGAGGCTGACGAGGTGCCGACCGGGCGCGGCCGCGATCTCGGGCGGTCTCGGTCGTCCCGGGCACCGTTCGGCGGTGGGAACAGCCACCCAGGAACTGAGCGCCTGGCCTGCCCGGTGGTCCTCCTCCTCGAGGTCAGCACCGAGAAGATCGTTCAAGCCGCAGATGCCGATGGTGCGCCGGACGAAGGGCGGGGCCGAGCGCACCGTCAAGGAACCTGCCTGTCGCCGGGCGAACTCCCGGGCCTGGGAAATGGTCCGAAGCGTCCTCGCGCTGACAAACTGGACCTCGCCCAGGTCAAGCACGAGAGCGGTGCGGCCGAGAGCGATGGCGCGTGCCAAGGTCCGGCGCAAGGTGTCGTCATTTGAGATGTCGTGCTCCCCTGCCAGCCAAACGACGCTGCGCTCTGGCTCAGGTGGCGCCCCCGGGACGGGGGCACGGTTGGAGGCTGCAAAGCACGAAGAACCGATGGGGACCATGGCGCCCTCCTACCTCAGGTGCTGCAACTGCCGCGTTACCAGGGTCCGGAGCACGCCCCCAGCCAGAACACGCTGGCCCGGCACGTCAGGGGTGTTGGTCGTGCCACCGCGATGCTACACCCGCTCGACGTCCCCGGCGCCCTACCAAGACGATGCCGCTCGAACGGGCTGACTGCCGAGCGGTTGTCGGCTCAGCCCAGAAGTCCCGCGCTGGACGAGCCCGTGCCTAGGCGGCAGCGGCCAGGGCATCCAAAAGGGTGGTAACCGAAGCGGTGGCGGCGCCCACGTAACGGTCGGCGGCCCCGTAAACGAGGTACAGGTCGTCGCCGGCTCGGTGCGCCCCCTGGACGAATATCACCTCATTGACGTCGCCGCTGCGTTCCCAGTCCAGCTCCGGCTCCAAGATGGGCTCGGGGAGGCGGCTGAGGACCTGGCCGGTGGCCGGGTCGAGCAAGGCGGCGAACGAGGCATAGGAGCCGTCACCACGCCGCTCGTGGAACAGGAGAAGAAGGCCGGCCTCGGTCGGCACTGGGGGAGCCCCGGCACCGACGCAGAACGCGCCCGGGCTCGGAGCCAGCAGGACATGCTGCTCCAGCTCAGCCATGTACGGGCCCCAATACGTGTTGTCCGCGTCCCAGAGGTCGTCGAGGCTGTCGAACACAGCCAAGTACATGTTGGGCCAGATCCGGTGCACGAGGGCCACCCGGCCGTCTTGCAACTCGAAGACCACCCCGTCTTTGTTCTCCACGCCCTCGGGGCCGAGAAGGCGGCCGCTCCCGTCTTTCAACCAGAAGCGCTCACCGTCCCAGCGCAGGCGGTGGGCACCGATGCGCCAGGGCCGGCGCTCTGCCGGCGGCAGCCACGTGTAGGTCAGCACGAGCTCGCCGGCCACCCATTGGGCCCTGGGGTCCTCAAAACATACCGCCCCGTCGGTGCCCGCCGGCACCAGCACATAGGCGAAGCGGTAGTCCAACCCGTCGGTCGAAGTGAACACCACGATGTCGGAGACGTAGTCCAAAAACCTGTCGACCAGGCCCGGCTTGAGCTCGAACTCGGGGTTGGCCCTGTAGCCATTGCGTACGGCCCGGGCGAACATGTGGTACACACCGTGCTGGTAGATCAGGCCGGCATTGAAGACCGGCCCATACCCAGGGGCCGATAGCGGCCCGGCCACAGGACGGTCGTGCAGGCGAGAGACAGGGTGCGAACGGACATCTGCGAACGTGCTCATACGAGGGACCCCGGGCGGCAAAGTGACAATTGTTCAATCGACGCCGATCTTGCCCGGCCTAAGCGCGTTATGCGCCAAGCCCCCAACTAGGGGAAAACTGTCCTACTGACGGCACCGCCGGTAGGAGGGGTAGGAGGGGCTCGGTGGCATAGGGCGGCCCCGAAGGCACCCAGGCTTAACCAGGTCTTATTGTTTGTCGCGGCTGCCCTCACAGTGAGGGAGCACGATAGCTGTGGACCTTTGGGACAAAAACAAAGCGAAAGGAACTTACCGTGAGCGCTGGGGTTGGTGATCCTCGAGTGCCGCGGGCGGAGCGACGGCACGGTCATGGGATATGGGTGGCGGCGGCTGCGGCCCTCAGTACAGGCGCCCTGTGCGCGGGGCTGCTGGCAACGGCGGTCCCGGCGTACGCCGACGTGACCAGCAACTACTACACCATCGGCCAAGGGACGTTGACCGGCGTCGTGGCCACGCCCGCTTCGGTGTCCCAAAACGCCTCCACCAACTTCGAGGTGGAGTTCACTGCGGGCACCTACCTGTCGGGGGCTGACGACAACTTCGTCTTGGTGCAGTCGTCCGAAGCCCTGGGGTCGGTCCCCACCAACATTTACATAGTCTCGGGGTCGTGCATCCAAAGCGGCACCGCCGGCACAGAGGGTGCCGGTACGGCGATAATCGAGGGTCTGACGATCGAGTTGGACAGCGGGTGCACCATCGACGCCGGGTCCCCTGTGCAGGTGTACTTCACCGCCGACGCCCCGTCGAGCACCGGTGAGTTCTACTTCACGGTCACCACTTCGGGCTCCGCTCTGGCCACGTCCAACGTCGTGGCGGTGGGCACTTCGGCAGGGACGCTGACGGCGTCGTCGTACAGTTACGGCGAGAGCACCACCTACACGATCAGCGGCATATCCTTGGGCGCGGTTACCTCGGGTAACAATACGGTCCTGCTCACGGCCGTCACCGTTGGCGGCACCGAAGCCCTCAGTTTCTTCAATGGCGCGGCCGGCTACAACGTGAGCTTCACGCCCTCCGGCGGTAGCGCCATATCGGACCCGGTCGAGGCGGCGACCGTAAGCGGCAACACAGTGAGCCTGTCGGTGGCGACCCCGCTCCTAGACGGTGACGTCCTCTCGGTCACGGCGCTCGGGACCAACCCCCCGGCCAGCACCTCGACGCAGGCCAATGCCATAGATGTCGAGGTCGGCAACGCTCCTCCTCAGCTGACCAGCACCATCACCTTCGGTACGTCGGTCAGCGACGTCACCTTGTCTGTTTCGACCACCGCGGCGGGGACAACGGCGACCTATACCCTCGGGTCCCGGGCCACGACGGGCGTGGGCATCGGCGGGGACATCCTGCTCAGCGAAACGGCGGGACCGACCAATTTCAGCACTGCCACCAGTGCCGAGGTGCAGGACACGACGCAGGGTTGGACCTACGCGGCCACCGCGCCAACACTGACAGACGGGTCGGCCACCATCCTGGTCAACGACACCATCAATGCCGGGGACTTCATAACCGTCACCCTGGCCCACGTGACCAACCCGCCGGCCAGCACCATCAGCGACTTCAAGGTGTCCACCACCGGCGACGAAGTGCCGGCTGAGGCCCCGGTCTACTCCATCGGCAGCGGCACCGGCACCAGCTCCGGGACGGTGGTCAGCGTCAGCCCGTCGACGACCAGCGCCGTGGCCACCTACAGAATTTCCGGCGTCTATGCCAGCGCGGCGATGGTCGCAGGCGCGAGCACGATAACTATCGAAGGGCCGGCCGGGACGATCTTTCCCGGTACGCCTGGCTTTTACGACATCGAGGACGCCACCACGGTCTCTGGCTCAGGCACCGTCGGTACGGTCGTGAGCGGCGGTGGCACCGACGACGTGGTCATAACGGTCCCCGACAGCATCAGCTCCGGCGACCTCCTGAGCTTGAACATCGAAGACGCCATCAACCCGAGCACCGCTTCCAGCTACTACGCCATAACTCTTCTAGGCAACGTGACGGGGTCGGCGAGCGTGACCACCACCTCGGCCCCCGCACCCCCGCCGACCGCCCCCCAGCCCGCCGTGACCGCGCTTACGAGCACAGCGGTCGTGGCAAAGCGCGCCGTCAACTTGGAACTGCACTGCACCACGGCCAAGTGCGCCGGCGTCATAACCCTGGTCGATATAAAGACAGAGCTGGGGCATGGCAAGTACGACCTCGGCGCCGGCCAGACGGGTTACACCACAGTGGGACTTTTCCCCCAGGTCCTACCTCTCCTGGCCGGCGCCAAGGACCACACCATCAACGCCACCGAGACGGTGACCGTGACGGGCGGGAAGACCGTGACCAAGAAGATAGCCGTCACCACCAACACCCCTCCCCCCGTGCCGGTCGTCTCAGCCTTCACCAGGCTGGCGGTCTCGGACAAGGCTGTGACGTTGGAACTGCGGTGCACGGCGGCCACGTGCGTCGGCACGGTTGCGCTCGTTGACCTGAGGACCAGCCTTGGGCACGCCAACTACAACCTGGCCGCAGGCCAGACGGGCCACGTGCGGGTGGGCCTTTTCGAACCGGCTCTGGCTCTTTTGGCCGGAGCGAAGGACCACACCATCAACGCCACCGAGACGGTGACCGTGAAGGGCGGCAAGACCGTGAGGACAACGGTAACGCTGGTCGGCCCGTCGTAGCCCTGGAACTCCCGGTCGGGACCGGCAAGAATGGGATGGTGCCATCGGGTATGGCCGTGCCGGGCGGCGTTGCGCCCGCTGAGGCTGCCGAGATCGAGGCCATGTTCGCGTCGGTGGATGCCGACGGGAGCGCCCTCGCCCTGCGGCTCTCGCTGAAGTTGGGCCCGCTCGTGCAACGGGGGGTCCCTCCGCGTGTGCTCGAAGCCGCCCCCGTGGCGAAGGCGGCCCGGCTCCGCTTCGCCGATGGGACCACGGTCGTGGTGAAAAGCACCTCGCCGGGCGACCTCGCCGTCCTGGCGATGGCCATGCAACACGGCTCGCTGAGACCGGCAGCCTGTCGCACGGGCCCCGACGGCGGGGCCCAGTTGCAGCTGCGCTCGCCGGACGGCCGGCGCCGGCTTTCAATATGGGTCGTCGGCCTGGACCAGCCGGACTGAAGCCGCCACAACTGGCCCGCCCGTACCGGCCCCCCTGGACTGGGCCGCCCGGTCGGCGATCCGTGGAAGTATAGGAGCGTGGAACTGCAGGTAGTGCCGGTCGACAACCCCGAGGGGCTCAACCTCGTGCTCGGGCAAAGCCATTTCATCAAAACGGTCGAGGACCTCCACGAGGCGCTGGTCGGGACTTCGCCCTACACCCGGTTCGGGCTGGCCTTTTGCGAGGCTTCGGGGCCGTGCCTCGTGCGCCGCTCGGGCAACGACGACGACCTCGTCCAGCTGGCGACGGTCAACGCTGAGAGGATCGGGGCCGGCCACTCGTTCATCGTGTTCCTCCGGGAGGCCTACCCCCTCAACGTGCTCAACGCCGTAAAGCACGTCCCCGAGGTGTGCCACGTCTTCTGCGCCACCGCCAACCCCGTCTCCGTGGTGGTCGCCGTGACCGGGACGGGCCGGGGCATCCTGGGCGTGATCGACGGCAGCTCGCCCCTGGGCGTGGAGTCCGACAAGGACGTGGCTGACCGCAAGGGCCTCATGCGGGCGATCGGCTACAAGCTGTAGCTCACCTGCAGGCTGTAGCCGACCCGCAAACTGTGGTCACCTGCGCGTGACGGCCAGGGCGGCATGACGGCCGGCGCCGAACGCGGGACGAGGGCCGCGAAAACAAGGCGTGGCCGGCGGGCCCGGCGGGCCCGGCGTGCCGTCGCCGTGATCGTGGTGCTGGTGGGGGCGGCGGTGCTGGCTTTCCGGGAGGTCAGCGTCCGGGCCTTCGTCGGGGTCTGGACGCAAACCCTGCCGGACACGGGTCATCCCGTCGCCCTGTCCTCGCCCGACATCGCCACTCTCGGGGGCGAGCCAGCCGTGGTCGTCGGAGACCGAGCCGGTTATGTCTATGCCTTTTCGTTGAAAGACGGGGGGCCCGTGCCGGGCTGGCCCGCCCGGACGGGCGGCATACCCGTCGATTCGACACCCTCTGTCGCCCCGCTCAGCCGCCCCTCCCCCGCCGACCCCTCGCCCGATGACACCGTGTTCGTCGGTGTCGGCAACTCGGCCACTCCGCACGCCGGCGGTTACGAGGCCTTCAACCCGGACGGCACCGAGCGCTGGTTCGTAGCCGTGAAAAACCCGGCCAGCGACCCTCAGGCGGGCCACACCTCGGCCGTTAGGGCCTCTTTGGCGCTCGGCGACCTCGGGGACGGCGCCCTCGATGCGGTGGCGCCATCGCTGGGCCAGGAAGAGTACGCCGTCAACGCGGCCAGCGGGGCCACCCTGCCCGGGTTCCCCTGGTTCACGTCGGACAGCGACTTTTCGACCCCGGCGCTGGCCGACCTCTACGGCCACGGGCAGACCGACATCATCGAAGGTGGCGACCAGACGGCGGGGCTCGCCTACGGGGTGCACTATGCCCAGGGCGGCCACCTGCGGGTCCTGGCCCCCACGGGCAACGTCGGCACGGGGCGCCCGGCCGGGGGGGTCAAGTGCGAGTACAACACCGACCAGGTGGTCCAGTCCTCCCCCGCCGTGGGCCCGTTCTTGGCCGGCGGTGCGGTCGGCATCGTCGTCGGTACCGGCACCTACTGGCCGAGGGCATCGGGCACCGACAAGTTGTTCGCCTTCCGGGCTGATTGCCACCTCGCCTGGGAGGCGGACCTGGACGGCGCCACCTTCTCGAGCCCGGCCCTGGCCGACGTGGAGGGCCATGGTGGCCTGGACGTGGTCGAGGGTACCGACGACCGCCGCGGGGGCGGCTCGGTGTACGCCCTGGCCGGCGCCACCGGTCGGGTGCTATGGGCGCAACCCGTGATCGGAGAGGTGATCGGCGGCGTCGTCACCGTCGACCTCGGGCAGGGCTACCAGGACGTGGTCGTACCGACCACCGAGGGAGCCACGGTGCTCAACGGTCGGACCGGCCGAGTGGTGACCACCATCGAGGCCAGCCTGGGCCTGCAGAGCTCCCCGCTTGTCACCGACGACCCCGACGGGACGGTCGGCATCACCCTGGCGGGCTATAACGGCTACGACCAGGGAGTGGTCGAGCACTTCGAGATGCCCGGCTCGCGCGGCGCCCGGGTGGACGTGCCGGGGGCGTGGCCCATGTTCCATCACGACCCGCGCCTGACCGGCAATAGCGCCTCGCCCGAGAGTTAGGCCTAGTCGACCAGCTGGCCCCGCAGGTAGGCGTCGTAGGCCGAAAGGTCGAGCAGGCCGTGGCCCGAGTAATTGAACAGGATCACCCGCTCGGCCCCTTCCTCTTTGGCCGCCAGGGCTTCGTCTATCACCGCCCTGATGGCGTGGCCGGTCTCGGGGGCCGGCACCGTGCCCTGCGTCCGGGCCCAGGTGATGGCGGCCTCGAAGGTCTTGGACTGCGGGTAGGCCACGGCCTGCATCCGGCCCGACCGCACCAAGGCAGAAATGATGGGCGAGTCGCCGTGATAGCGCAGCCCTCCGGCGTGGATCGACGGCGGGACGAAGTCGTGGCCGAGCGTGTACATGAGCAACATGGGGGCGTAGCCGGCGCTGTCGCCGAAGTCGTACTCGTAGCGCCCCGCCGTCAGGGTCGGGCAGGATGCCGGCTCCACCGCCAGCAGGCGCACGCGCGGGTCGGTGACAAAGGGCAGGGTGATCCCGCCCAGGTTCGAGCCTCCCCCGCAACAACCGATGACCACATCGGGGCGCTCCTCGCCGGCCATGGCCAGCTGCGCCTTGGCTTCTTGGCCGATGACGGTCTGGTGCAGGAGCACGTGGTTGAGCACCGACCCGAGCGAGTAATGGCTGTCGGGCCGGCCGACGGCGTCGCGCACGGCATCGCTGATGGCAGCGCCCAGCGAGCCGGGGTGACCGGGCTCGTCCACCGGGCTCGGGACCACGCTGCCGCCCCAGGTCTCCATCAGGACGCGCCGGTAGGGTTTCTGCTCGTACGAGGCCCGGACCATATAGACCTTGCACTCGAGGCCGTAAAAAGCGCAGGCGAAGGACAGGGCGCTGCCCCATTGGCCGGCCCCGGTCTCGGTCGTGAGCCGGGCGACGCCCTCGGCCTTGTTGTAAAAGGCCTGCGGTACGGCGGTGTTCGGCTTGTGCGAGCCGGCCGGCGAGACCGACTCGTCCTTGTAGTAGATCCGCGCCGGCGTGCCCAGGGCCTTTTCCAGCCGGGTGGCCCGGACGAGCGGCGTGGGCCGCCACAGGCGCAGGACGTCGAGGACCTCTCCGGGTATCTCCACCGTCGGCTCGGTGGTCATCTCCTGGGCGATCAGCGCCATGGGGAAAAGGGGCGCCAGGTCGTCGGGCCCGAGAGGCTGGCGGGTGGCCGGGTGCAGGGGCGGCCCGATCGGCTCGGGCAGCAACGGGACGACGTTGAACCAGGTTGTGGGCAGTTCGGTATCAGGCAGGTTCCAGCGCATTGTCTTGCCTTCTGGCATGGTCTCCCCTTCCACGGTGCCCGGCTCGGAGGGCCGGCGCCCCATTGTGGCTCAAGTGGCGGCGCGTGAGGAGCCCTTCAGGGCACTGGCGACAACGTCCCTCGCCTCGTCCTGGATGCGGGCCAGGTGCTCTGGCCCCTGGAAGGACTCGGCGTAGATCTTGTAGACGTCCTCGGTCCCCGAAGGCCGGGCCGCGAACCAGCCCGAGGCGGTCACCACCTTGAGCCCGCCGATGGGAGCGCCGTTGCCGGGAGCCGTGGTCAGCTTGGCCGTGATCGGCTCGCCCGCCAGTTCAGTAGCGGTGACGTCCTCGGGGCGCAGGGCCGCCAGCACGGCTTTTTCCTCCCGGGTGGCCGGCGCGTCGACGCGGGCGTAGGCGGGGGCACCAAAACGGTCGGCGAGGGCCCGGTAGCGCGCGCTCGGCGAGCTCCCCGTAACCGCCAGGATCTCCGAGGCCAGTAGGCACAGGAGGATCCCGTCCTTGTCCGTCGTCCACACCGACCCGTCGCGGCGCAGGAAGGAGGCTCCGGCGCTCTCTTCGCCGCCGAAGCCCACACTGCCGTCGAGCAGGCCGGCCACGAACCACTTGAAGCCCACCGGGACCTCGAGGAGGCGCCGGCCGAGACCGCCCGCCACCCGGTCGATCATGCTCGACGAGACCAGCGTCTTGCCCACGGCGGCGCCGGCCGGCCATCCGGCGCGGGCGGCGAACAGGTACTCGATGGCGACGGCCAGGAAATGGTTGGGGTTCATCAGCCCATCGGGGGTGACGATGCCATGGCGGTCGGCGTCGGCGTCGTTGCCCGTGGCCAGCGCGAACTCGTCCCGCCTGCGGATCAACGACGCCATGGCGTAGGGCGACGAGCAGTCCATGCGGATCTTCTCGTCCCAGTCCAGGGTCATGAACCGCCACGTCGGGTCGACCTCAGGGTTCACCACGGTGAGGTCCAGGCCGTAGCGTTCCCCGATGGCCCCCCAGTAGGCGACGCTCGCCCCTCCCAGGGGGTCGGCGCCGATGCGGTCACCGGCGGAGGCGATGGCCGCCATGTCGATGGCCGAGGAGAGATCGGAGACGTAGGCGTCGAGGAAGTCGTACGTGCCGGTCGTAGCCGTCGCCCGGGCCCGGGCGACGGGCACTCGCCGGACCCCCCGCAGGCCGGCGGCCAGCAGGGCGTTGGCCCGGTCCTGGACGGCTTTGGTCACCTCCGTCCCCGCCGGGCCACCGTCCGGGGGGTTGTACTTGAAACCGCCGTCGCTGGGCGGGTTATGAGAGGGGGTGACGACGATCCCGTCCGCCGTCCCGGTGCCGCGCCCGCCGCCGGCGTGGTTGTGGGCCAGCACGGCGTGGGACAGCGCCGGGGTCGGCGTGTACCCGTCGCGCGAATCGACCAGGACCGTCACCTCGTTGGCCGCCAGCACCTCCAGCGCCGTGACCCACGCCGGCTCGGACAGCGCATGGGTGTCCCGGGCGAGGAACAGGGGGCCGTCGGTCCCCTCCCCCCGGCGGTAGTCGCATATGGCCTGGGTGGTGGCGGCGATGTGGTCGTCGTTGAAGCTGGCCCGCAGGCTCGACCCCCGGTGCCCCGAGGTCCCGAACGCCACGAGCTGCTCGGGGACCGACGGGTCCGGGTGCTCACTGAAGTAGGCGGTGACCAGGCGCGGCACGTCGACGAGGTCGGAGGGCGCCGCCGGTTGGCCGGCGCGGGGACTTATAGGCACACAAGGCCTCCCTTTTCTCCTCCATACTCATGCATACCGGTAGCGAAGGACGGCTATCGGGCCGAAAATACCGATCAGTAGCGCCGACCACACCAGGGCGAGCCCCACATCAGCACTGGAACCGATCAGCGCCGACCGCACGGCGTCGACCATCGGTGTCACCGGCTGGTACCGGGCGAAGGCCTGGAGCCAGCCCGGCATGCTGTCCACGGGGACGTAGGTGCTAGAGATAAAGGCGAAAACAAAGGCGATCATGGACATCCCCTGCGCCGCCTGAACGTTGGGCGCCATGAGCCCCATGACCATGAAGACGAACGTGAACACCACGCCATAAACAAGGCAGAGGCCGAGGGCGGCCAGGGCGGCTTCGACGCCGCCCTGCAAGCGGAACCCGAACAGGAAGCCGAAAGCCACCGTGGCGCATATCGACCAGGCGTTGGTGCTCGCATCGGCGATGGCCCGGCCGATCACGAGGGCCCGGCGGGGCACGGGCAACGAGAGCAGCCGGTCCGTGAAACCCTGGGCCCGGTCATCGGCCACGGCGACGGCTATCCCACCTCCGGTGAAGAGCACGATCGTGGCCACATAGCCGGGCACGAGGTAATAGACGTAGCTGCGCGCCCCGGTGGTGACGGCGCCCCCGAACACGAACCGGGAACAAAAAAGGAACAGGGACGCCTGGACCAGGCCCATGGCGAACAGCCCGGGGGTTCGGAAGTACTTGCGCAGCGCCCGGCGGGCGATCTCGGCGCTCGCCCGCGTCGCCCCCGGGGCCCCGACCGGGCGGGCGATCATCTGGGCCGTCATTTCCCGGCACCTGGACCGGCACCCGTGACGGCGAGGAAGACCTCGTCCAGCGTGGGCCGGCGCAGGCCGATCTCGTCCACGGCGATGGCCGCATCGCTCAGGCCCTGGACGACAGCCGCCAGGTCGCTTGCCCCCTCGGTGGTCGAAGCCCGGGCACGTCGGCCGGAACGGTCCAACCGGGGCGGCCGCGACGTCACCCGCACCAGGATCTGGCCGACCTGTTCGAGCCGCGCCGGGTCGGCCACGGCCACCTCGATGACGTCCTGGCCTATCCCGGCCTTGATATCGCCCAGGGCGCCCGACGCCACTGTTTTGCCATGGTCGATGACGACCACATGGTCGGCGAGCTCGTTGGCCTCGTCGAGGTAGTGGGTGGTGAGCACGACGTCGGTCCCGGCGGCCACCAGGGCCCGTACGGCGTCCCACACCTCGACCCGTCCCGCCGGGTCCAGGCCTGTCGTCGGCTCGTCCAACAGGAGCAGGCGGGGAGCACCGACCAGGCCGGCGCCCAGGTCCAGCCGTCGGCGCTGGCCGCCCGAATAGGTGCCACAGCGCCGGTCCGCCACCTCCTCCAGGCCGAGCTGGTCGATCACGACCGAGGCCGCCCGGTCGGCGTCCGGGCCGGGATGCCCGAACAGCCGGGCCGTCATCACCAGGTTCTCCCGGCCGGTCATGGTGGGCTCGACGGCGGCGTACTGCCCGGCCAGGCCGATCTGGCGGCGAACGGCCAGGGGCCGGCGGACGACGTCGTGCAACGTCGGCCAACGTGCCAACCTGTACCGCGTCATCAACCGGCTCCATGAGGCGGGCCTGATCGCCGTCCGCCAGACCGAAAAGGACCAGCAGTTCCCCGAGCGCACTGTCTACGAGGTCACCGAGGCCGGGCGCCAGACATCACGGGAATGGCTCACCACCATGATGTCCAGCTACCGCAACGAGTTCCCCGAGTTCCCGGCCGCCCTGTCCTTCGTCATGATGATGGCGCCGCAGGAGTCGCTGCGCCTGCTCGAGCAGCGAGCCGTAGGCCTGCGCCAGGAGATCGCCAAGCTCGAGCGCGAGCTCGACACCTACTCCCCTACGCTGCCCCGGGTGACGCTCCTCGACACCGAGTACTTGCGCGCCCTCGCCCGGGCCGAGCTGACCTGGCTCGACGCGCTGACAGCTGACCTGCGATCGGGCTCGCTGACCTGGAGCTACGAGGAGCTCGAAGCCTTCATCGTCGCCGACGACCCGTTGCGCGCCGCTGTTCAGGCCAACCTCAGCTGAACGAGCCCTTGGCAATGAGGCGCCCGGGCCGCCCGGCGCGGAGGGCGGGACAAAGGACCATCTCCATCTTGAATTACTGTGCATGAGGGCGACCGGGAGGACGAGATGGTATTAGGGCACGGGGGCGCCACCAGCGCCCGCAAGTTGGGGACCGGACGACTGCCCCGGCCGGCGCGGGGCGCGTTGGCGGCAGTGGCCATAGCCGGGGCGTTGTCCGTCGGTCTGGCCGGGTGCGGGTCCCCGCCCGTCGCCACCCTCAAGCTGTCAGTGTCCTCGGGGCCCCCGGGCACGGTGGTCGACATCACCGGGACGGCCGGCAAAGGCTGCGTCGTGGACAAGAACTGGTTCGGTTTCGACTTCGAGCGCTACGGCCAGACCAACAAGGGCCCGTTCATCGAGATGACGGCGCCCCAGGCCGCCACCGGCTCCTCCAGCGGCGCCTGGTCGGCCATCTTCGAGGTCCCTTCCTATCTCGGGGGATCGTCGACAAGGGGACCGGGCGCGCTGGTCGTCCCGGGCCGATACCAGGTGTTCGCCCCCACGTGCGACAAGGGCAAGGCGGCGACCGCCTCTTTCACGGTGACAGGGACGACGTCCGCCCCCGGCACCAACTACGTGGCCATGGCCGTGACGCCCGATGGCGGGGGGTACTGGCTGGCGCAGGCGGACGGCGGCATCAGCGCCTACGGGGACGCCCACCCGTTCGGGTCGCTGCCGGCGGAGAAGGTAACGCCGAGCACCCCCATCGTCGCCGTCGCCCGCACCTACGACGACAAGGGCCTGTGGCTGGTCGGCCGCGACGGGCACGTCTACGACCTCGGTGACGCCCACTCGTACGGTTCGTTATCGGCCGCGCAAGCCAGTCTGGCACCGGTCGCGGGGATGGCAGTGACCCCCGACGGGAAGGGGTACTGGCTGGTGAGCGCCAGCGGGCACGTCTACACCTTCGGCAACGCCACCAGCGACGGCTCCCCCACCAGCGACAACGCCCCTTACGACGCCATCGGGACCCGTAACGCCGGTGGCTACATAGTCACGGGGGCCAGCAACGGCGCCCTGTACCCGTACCCGGGCGGCACCCTCGCCTCCTTCGGGCCGGGCTCCGCCCTGTCGGGCTGGCTCGTCGGCACCGCCATCAGCCCGAGCGGCAACGGCGCGTGGGAAGCGGGCGCCGACGGTGGGGTGGAAACGTACGGTGACGCCAAGTTCTTCGGGTCCGTGCCCGGCTCCAACGTGACGCTGAAAGCCCCCGTATCGGCCATCGCCGCCCTTCCCAATGGCCTCGGGTACTGGCTGCTGGGCGCAGACGGGGCCGTGTTCAGCTTCGGTTCCGCCCACTCCTTCGGGTCGCCGACGCCGGCCGGCTAAGCGCCGGAGGGGTTCGCAACTGTTCCCCGAGCAGTGAGCGATAGTACGCATTGGTGATCAATAGGAAGTACCGGTGCGCCAGAGGGGGGTTATCGTCACAGCCGCCTGGCACAGTTGTTGCTAGTGCCGAGCGGTGGTTTTCATCCTGATGACCTCGACAACACAACTGACATCGGGTGCTGGCCTTCGCCCCGGACCGGGGCCAAGCCGTGAGCCATCGGGGCAAGCGCCTACGAGAAGTCCCAGGGCCGTTCGTCGTCGCCCCGCCTTGCGGGGCACGGGTGCGGACCAGGCTGGCCGTCAATGACAACGACGAGATGGTGCTCAAAGCCTTGGGCGCTCACCTGGGCCATCTGGCGTCGCTTGACTTGGCCCGCCGGGTAGCTGAGGGGTCATTGGACGCAAAAGGCAAAGCCAAGTCGCGCCAGGCGCGCCAGCAAGCATTGACAGCGGCGTCGTCGTCGAGGTGGGCGGGGGCTATCACCAGGACCAGTGAGGACGCCTACGGCCTGGCCAAACGTAACCTGCAAGCCCAACAGGTATCGTTACGGGCTCGGGTCGACAAGATCACCAAGCGGGTAGCCCTCGGCCCCGGGGAGGCAAAAGAACGGCTGGTCGGCTACGCCTCGGCATCGGAGCGCTGGGAGAAGCAACGCCGCGTACAAGTGCTCAGGTCCCGTCTGGCCGATGTCGAAGCCCAGTTGGCCATCGGTACCCTGTCGGTCTGCCGGGGTGGTAAACGCCGGGCCAGGGCCCCTGTCCTGCGCATGGCGTACCACTGGTTCGGCCTGGCACCGCAGCACGTGGCCGTGGACGGCGAACGGCGAACGGCGAACGGCCCGACCTTCACCGCGAACTGCGCGGCGCTCACGCTTCGCCCTGGTGGCGAGCCCTCGGGCTGCTGTCCGACCCCGTGTACGTCTACTTGAGCCAGGGCGGGAGGGTCTTCGTGCCCGCGCTCGACGCGGCCGCCTTCCCCTCGCGCCAACCCATTGGCGCCGGCCTCAGAGCGCTGCAATGGGCCACGCAACGAGCCTTCGGACTGTGGCCCCCGGGCCCGGCCCCGCCCTCTAGGCGCCGAGCCCGTCGATGACCTCGACGTTGGGGAACCGGCTCAGGAGCGCGCCTGGTAACAGGATTTTGGAGCGGCGCACCCCCGAACCGATGAGGACCACGTCGGCCTCCGCCACCCGCCGGTCGACCAGCACCGGCCAGCCGGCCGGCAGCCCGACCGGCGTGATCCCGCCGTACTCCATGCCGGTCAGGCCGACGGCGCGCTCCATGGGCAGGAAGGACGCTTTGCGGACGTCGAGATGGCGCCTGACGGCCCCGTTGACATCGGCCCGCGTACTGGCCAGCACCACGCACGCCGCCAACCGCTCGGTCCCCTCGCGCTTGCCGCCAACTACGACGCAGTTGGCCAGCGCCTCGCTTTCGACGCCAAACTCCCGTTGGGTCGCCGCCGTGTCCGAGACGTCCGGGTCGATCTCGACCACCCCGACCTCGTCTAGCAAGCCCACCTGGGCCAGGAGCGCCCCCGTCGTCACCGCCAACAGGTCGGGGCGGAGGCGGGCCGGTCCGCTGACGAGAGAACCGAGCTTGAAGACGCCCGTCATCCCGGACCGTTATCCGGACCTGTCATCCTTCTCCCGTCATGGCGGTCAGCCTCATGGTCTCGTCGTGGAGGGACGGCCAACGCGGGTGACCAAGACCATACGGCCACCCGCGTGCACAAAGACCGTGGCCTAACCGACCAGGGTCACCTTCGCTTTGATGGTATTACCGCCGGTCACGGTGACAGTCTCGGTGACCTTGATGGTGTGCTTC
>Ga0182014_10001642_pt1 | contig 29529 bp, 22 predicted proteins | sample 612S2DmetaG_FD_120489 | JGI IMG/M metagenome (GOLD analysis project Ga0182014, IMG submission 120489) | Permafrost microbial communities from Stordalen Mire, Sweden - 612S2D metaG | ecosystem: Environmental > Terrestrial > Soil > Wetlands > Permafrost | place: Sweden: Stordalen | collected... | reverse complement strand
GCCGCCATGCTGATGGCCGGCCTGGACGGCGTCCTCAACAAGATCGATCCCGGCGAACCGCTGGATAAGGACATTTACGATCTTTCGCCGGAGGAGATGAAGCGCGTGCCGTCCATGCCGGGCTCGCTCGACGAAGCCTTGAGCTGCCTGGAAGACGACCACGCGTTTCTGCTGCGCGGCGACGTCTACACCGAAGACCTGGTGGAAACCTTTATCGAGTACAAGCGAAAGAACGAAGCGGAAGCCGTGCGCCTGCGGCCGCATCCGTACGAGTTCCAGCTTTACTACGACATCTGAGGAGCGAAAGCGTCCGCCCCACCATGCGGGGTACGATCGTCCAAGTCAGTATCGGTGCGGGGGGCCTCCCGAAGAGTGCGATCTCGGGAGGCCTCATCGATTTCCCGGGCGTGGAGGGAGATCGCCACGCCCATCCTGAGTTTCACGGTGGTCCCCGAAAAGCCATTCTGCTGGTGGCTTCCGAAATCCTCGAACGGCTGCGGGAGCGCGGGTATCCGCTCTTTTATGGCGCGTTAGGCGAGAACCTCACCACGCGCGGTATCGACGTACAGTTGTTGAAACGCGGCGACCGGCTGCGGGCCGGGGAGGCATGTCTCGAAATCACCGAGCCGCGCCAGCCTTGCAATCTGCTCGACGTTTACGGCCCGGCCCTCAAAGGCGAAATCTTCGACCGGCGGATGAAGGATGGCGACAGCTCGTCACCCTGTTGGGGCATGAGCGGATGGTATGCCGCGGTGCGGGAACCGGGGCTGGTGCGGCCGGGCGATGCGATTGAAGTGGTGGCGTAGTGTGGGCGCCCGGCCATGATCGGCATGCCAGCGGCAAAAGCGTTAGAATGGGTTCAGGGAGTGAGCACAAATGAAACGCGTCGATGAACGTCCGCTCTACTAGCGGCACTGTCAGTCGTTCTTGGAAATGGAACCTCTGATTGGTTCCAGATCGGCGTCCGCTTGCGCATAGTCCCGGTATTCCGGCGATCGCCTGAACGCTTCCTTCAGATCGGCGAGGGCGGTGTCCACCAGGGGTTGTCGCGCTGCTTCGGTGGCGTCTTTAGCCTTCTGGGCGGTGTAGCACGCCCGATTGTAGTACGCCACGGCCGTATCGGGGTCGCCGGCCGTTCCCGCCTTCTCTTTGTTTCCGACGAATTCGGTCAGGACTGCGATGGCGCGGTCGAGATCTCCCGTCGCTCGATAGAGCCTGCCTAAGACGATGTAGAGCATCCGAAATACGGGGAACTGCTGTCTGAGATCCATCAGGCGTTTGATGTGCAATTGAAGGGAAGCAGCCGGCGCTTTTTTCTCCAGGTCCGTGTAGGCGTTCAAAACCGCTCCCGTGGCGTCGGCCGGGTCTGGGGCTGTGTCGGAGAGGGAGAGCATTCCCAATGGCGGTAGGGGTGGCGCGGGTGACCCGCCCTGTGTGATTCTGCCAAGCGCTCCAGATTCCCCGGAATCGATGGTTCTGAAAAGCGGCGATAAGAAGATGCGCGTAAGCAGATAGCAACCCAGGAAACCCACCACGGAAAAATACAGCATCAAGGCATAGGCGAAGGCGCGATGGCTGGCGGTGTCACCCCAGGTATAGGCAATATAACCGGCAGCCAGTTGCAAGCGTGGCGGTATTTTCGAGATTTGGGATAATCCCAGGCCCACAAAGATCTTGGTCATCCAGTCGGAAATATCCTCCAGATTCGTGTTTACCCTTTGGATCTCCACCGAAGCAGCCTTGGGGTCCTGCGTAGTCTTGGGGATGCCGAACAGAAACCCGACCAGCGCTCCGGCGAACAGGCAGGCTCCGGACCAGAGCAGGCCGCCAATCCAATTGCCGTAGAAAGCGACAATGGTCAATCCAATGAAAACGGCGACGGCGACGCAGCGGGCGACATAAACCGGATCCATTTTCTTATTGGGATCCAGTTGAAACATTCGTTGACCAGGCATGGAACTCTCCTCGGGAGCTGGCGGACCAGTCGCCAGAACGGAATGCTCCCCTGCCGCACAATTCTACCGCTTCCGTCGGCCGCCCCAGATCCGGCAAGCGGGCGAGTCCTGGTAGAATTGGAATCGTGGCCCTGTCCGCCTGACTCATGGGAGCTCTCTTAGAACGGGTATCGGAGCGAATTGCCGCGCGTATTGAACTGTTGCTGGCGGCAGTGCCGGAGCCTAAAATCGCCGCCTTCCGGCTGGAACGCCTGCAAGAGGAAGCGCCAGACGCTTTCGATCGCGTGGTAAGTTCTCCGGCCGCGTTGCGTTGCGCCACGGCGCTATTTTCCTACAGCCATTTTCTTTCCGAAGCGGTGCTGCGAAACCCGGAGCGAATTTTGCAGGTGGCCAGTTCCGGCAGCTTCTACCGCGTGCTGACGACCGAACAGTACGCCGAACGGCTGTTCGAATTCCTGGGCAAGGATCACAGCGGGGTTCCGGAATCTTTGGATCTGGCGCGCTACCGGCGTCGGCAGTTGCTGCGAATCGTGCTGCGCGACGTATTGGGCGTGGCGGCACTGGCGGAGACCACGGACGAGATTTCGAACCTGGCCGACGCCATTCTGGACGTGGCCTACCGGCGGATTCGCGCTGCACTCGCGGCGCGCCACGGAGAGCCGCGCCTGGCGGATGGCGGGGTCTGCGGGTTTTCGGTCATCGCGCTGGGGAAGCTGGGCGGCGGCGAGCTGAACTACAGTTCCGATATCGATCTGATGTTCGTGTACGGGGGCAGCGGCGAGACCGACGGTCCGCTGCCGATCAGCAACAAGGAGTTTTATAAGAAAGTCGCCAACCAATACACGGCGTTGCTCTCGGCGTATACGGCTGAAGGGCAGTGCTACCGCGTGGATCTGCGGTTGCGGCCGGACGGCGCATTGGGCGAGATTTCGATTTCCGGCGAAGGCGCGCGCCAATACTACGAGAAACGCGCGCGCGATTGGGAAAAGCAGATGCTGATCAAGGCGCGCGTGGCGGCGGGCGACCAGGAGCCGGGGCGCGAGCTGCTGGAATTCGTCGAGCCGCTGATCTACCGGACGTCGCTCGATTTCCGCGCGGTGGAAGCGGTCTCGGAAACGCGCCAGCGCATCACCGAGAAGATGGCCGCGCGGCGCCTGGGATCGGGCGGCGTGGACGTGAAGCTGGCGCCGGGCGGAATTCGGGATATCGAGTTTCTGGTGCAGTGCTTGCAGCGGCTGCATGGCGGGCGGGAGCCGTGGGTGCGCCACGGCGGCACCATGATGGCGCTGTTCCGGCTGCGCGACAAGGGCCTGCTTTCCGACGCCGAATACGGACGGCTGGCCAACGCTTACCAGTTCTTGCGCAACCTGGAGCATCGCCTGCAAATCGAAGACGACCGGCAGACCCACACGCTGCCGTCCGACGACGACGCGCTGGAATCGGTTGCGCGCCGGATGCCGGTCGGCAGCGATGCGCTGCTTACCGCCGACGCGCTGAAGCGCAAGCTGGCCGAGCACCAGGCTGAAGTCGAGGAGATCTACGAGCGCGTGATTCACGCCCAGCAGCCCATGTACTACACCATGGTGGAGCACCCCAGCGCGGCGGGGGACGCTTCCCAGGCGGAACCGGAAGGGGCGGAACTGGGCGCCGCGCCCGCCAGCAACCTGACCCGGTTTCTGGACGAACGCGCGCCGCGGCTGGCGCAGGCGCTGGCCGGAACCAACCTGCACCGCGGCCGGGAGCGTTTCCAGCACTTCCTGGAAAGGGCCTTCGCGCGGCCGGAGATCCTGGAGCGTCTCGACGGCGACGACAAGCTCGCCCGCGGCGCGCTGGATATTTTCGCGCACAGTCCCTACTTCGCCGACGATCTGTTGCGCTACCCGGAACTGCTGGACGAGATCGGCGAGCCCTTCCAACTGGAAGGCGGTCCGTTGGTGGATGGCGCGGGACTGCGGCGCTTCTACCGGCGCCAGATGCTACGCATCCAGAGCGAGAGCCTGCTGGAGGCCGCGCCGATCTTCGATACGCTGGGCAAAACCTCGGTGCTGGCCGACAGCATTATCGCCGCCGCGTATGGCGTGGCCGTCAGCGAGGCGCCGCCGCCCACTTCGCCGTCTTATCGCGCGGTCGACCAGATGATGGTGATTGCCCTGGGGCGGTTGGGAATGCGCGAGTTCGACCTGGGCTCGGACGCGGACCTGATGTTCGTTCTGCCCGATGCCGATGCGGCGGAACACGCCTTCTGGCACGAAGTGGCCGAGCGCATCATTCAACTGCTGAGCGCGTATACCGGCGAGGGCGTGATGTTCACGGTGGATACGCGGCTGCGCCCCAACGGGCGGGACGGGGACCTGGTGCAGACCGAAGGCGCCTACAAGAATTATTTCGCCCAGCGCGCCGAGGCCTGGGAAGGCATCGCCTATATGAAGACGCGCGGCGTGGCCGGCGACGTGGAACGCGCCACCGACTTTCTGCACGAGCTGCAGGACCTGGACTGGCGCCGCTACGGGCAAAGCATGCGCTCGCGCAAGGAGCTGGCCGAAATGAGGGCAAGACTCGAGCGCGACCAGGGGCCGCGCAATGCGCTGAAGGCCGGCACGGGCGGTTACTATGACATCGATTTCGCATTGATGTTTCTTCGCTTGAAAGGGGCTGGAATCTTTTACAAGTCCCTGAACACGCCGGAGCGCATCGACGTGATCGAAAAGATGGGCCATCTGGACCGGGAGGACGCGGATTTCCTGCGCGAAGCCGCGGGGTTCTATCGCGCCATCGATCATGGCCAGCGCCTCTCCACCGGCCACGCCGAGGGCAGCCTGCCCACTTCGCAAGCGCAAATGGACACGCTTACGCGGCTGGTGCGCCGTTGGACGCCGGAACATCTCCACCGGAAGCGGCTGGACGAAACCTTGCGCGACATCCGCCACCGCACGCGCGCTTTGTTTAACGGCTTCTTCGGGCGCTCCTGAAGCCACCTCATGACGCGCGCGCTGCGATTGGCCGGGTCGGTGCTGGGAGTAGCGGCGGTGATCGAGATCTACCGCTTCCTGCCGGTGAACAGCACCACGGTGGCGCTTTCGCTGCTGCTGGCGATTCTGTTTCTCTCGGCGCAATGGGGCCTGGCGGAAGCCGCGGTGGCTTCGGTGGTGGCGACGGTCGGTCTGGACTACTATTTTCTTCCGCCGGTCGGCACGCTCACGATGGAGCCGCAAAGCTGGGTCGCGCTGCTAGTTTTTCTGGCGACGGCATTCACCGCGAGCAAGCTTTCGGCGAGCGCCCGCGGCCGGGCGGCGGAAGCGGACGCCAGGCGCGTCGAGATCGAGCGTCTTTACGCGCTGGTACAAGCCATGATGCTGACCGGCAGCGCGTCCAAGACCATGCGCGAGTTCGTGCACCGGGTGGTGCTGGAATTTGGCTCTACGGCGGCGGCGTTTTACTATCGGGCAACCGAAGAAATCGTCCGGTCCGGGGCGGAGAGCGAGGTGGCGAGCGATCACGATTTGCGCGTGGCGGCGGAACTGGACGCTGTCCGGATCGATAACGACCGCGGCCTGGCGCTGGCGCCGGTGCGCCTGGGCAGCAGGCCGTTGGGCAGCCTGGCGATGATCGGTTCGCTGCCCTCGGCGCAAACCATCCAGGCCATCGCCGATCTGGTGGCGCTGACCATCGAGAAGGCGCGCGCGCTGGAAGAGGCCGGCCACGCGGAAGCCGCGCGCCAGAGCGAGGCGTTTCGCTCCGCGATGCTGGACGCTCTGGCGCACGATATCAAGACTCCGCTGACTGCGATCAAGGCGGCCGTCACCAGCCTGCTCGGCACGGCGCCGGAGCACGAGCGGGAATTGCTCAGCATCATTCACGAATCGGCCGACCGTTTGAATCGCATGGCCGCCGAGGTGATGGCCATGGCCCGCGTGGAAGCCGGCAAATTGCACCTGGACACGCAGCCGGTTCCGGTCGGCGAGCTGCTGGCTTCGGTTCTTTCCGAACTGGCGCCGCGGTTGAGCGTCCGGCCGGTGTCGACGCGCGTGGCGGAGGGCCTTCCCGCCGCCCTGGCCGATCCGGATTTGATCCGGCAGGCGATCAAGCAATTGGTCGAGAACGCAGCCAACTATTCGCCACCGGGGTCGCCGATCGTGCTCACGGCGGAGGGGAAGGGTGCGAAAATCTTGATCAGGGTTGCGGATCGCGGCCCTGGTATTCAGGAGAACGAGCGCATCTTGATTTTCGACAAGTTCTTTCGCGGCAGGCGGCACCGCTACGAGACCAAAGGCACCGGCATGGGTCTCGCCATTGCCAAAGGGATTGTGGAAGCGCACGGCGAGCGCATCTGGGTGGAGAGCGAGCAGGGTCACGGGGCGGTGTTCTCGTTCACCCTGCCGGCATCGCCCGAGGTGCGCCAGCCATGAGCCACGGGCGGATTCTGGTGGTGGACGACGACCCGCAGATCCGGCGCGTGATGCGGGCCACGCTGGTGAGCCACGGCTACGAGGTTTTAGAAGCCCGCGACGGCCAGGCAGCGCTGGACGAAATTGGGCGCGAAGCGCCGAACCTGGTGCTGCTGGATATGAACATGCCGGGAATGGGCGGCTTGGATACCTGCCGGGCGTTGCGTGCGAGCTCCGACATTCCGGTCATCATTCTGACGGTGCGGGAAAGCGAGAAAGACAAAGTCGCGGCGCTCGATGCCGGCGCGGACGACTACGTCACCAAGCCGTTCGGCATCGAGGAACTGTTGGCGCGGATTCGGGCCGCGCTGCGGCGCTCGGCGGCGTCGCCGGATGCAGGCCCGCGCGCGTTTTCGTGTCCGGGCCTGGAAATCGATTTTGAAACGCGGCGGGTTTCGGCGCAAGGGCGGGACGTGCGCCTGACGCCCAAAGAGTTCGACCTGCTGCGGCACCTGGTGGCCCACGCGGGCAAGCCGGTGACTCACCGCGAGCTGCTGCAGGCGGTGTGGGGACCCGATTACGGCGATGAGCCCGAGTACCTGCGCGTGTTCGTGAACCAGGTGCGCAAGAAAATCGAGCCCAATCCGGCGCGGCCGCAATACGTGTTGACGGAGCCTTGGGTGGGGTACCGCTTTGAGCCGGGGAAGTGAGTGGAAATGGACAGTGGGGAAAGCATCGCTCTCATCCTGCGCTTCTTAGAGGCATGCGTCAGAGCCGATCCGGGAGAGTTCGCCAGCTACTTTACCGACGACGCAGTATGGTGGAACGCGCCCTGGAAGCCCGTCAAGGGCCGTGAGGCAATCCGCGAGACACTGCGCCGCGGCGCGGAGCGCATGGTTGCAGTGCCGTGGGAGATACGGCACATTGTGGCCGACGGCGAGATCGTGATGGTGGAGCGGGTGGACCACTTTCTGATCGGAGAGAGGCACGTCAGCGTTCCTTGTATGGGCATCTTCGAGATCGACGACGGAAAGATCGCAGCCTGGCGCGACTACTGGGACCTGCAACAGTTCGAGCGCCAGATGCCTGCCGCACCGCTTGGTGGCGAGTGATATCCGGAACCGTGGGGCAGGCGCTTTCGCCTGCCCCACCTTGGGATACTCCGGGCACCCAAGGCGGCCGCGATACAAATGGAGCTGTTGTGATTCTTCTAGCCGCCGCGCTATTGCTCTTCGTGCCACAACTTTCGGCAGCGGCTACGGTTCGGGTTGCGGTACGCGGCACCGGCGTGGTCGAGATGCCGCTGGAGCGCTACGTGGCTGCGGTCCTGGCGGGTGAAGGCGGGGTGCTGCAATCGGAGGCGGCGCTCCAGGCGCTGGCGGTAGCGGCGCGCACTTACGCGGTGCGCCTCAAAGGGCGGCACGCGAGCGAGGGCTACGATTTCTGCGACACCACGCACTGCCAGCGGATCGAGCCGAACGGCATCACGCCACGCCTGGAATCCATGGCGGCGGAAAGCGCGGGGGAATTGTTGTGGTTCCAGGGCAAGCCGGCATTCACTCCTTACAGCCAGGATTGCGGCGGACGGACGGAAGATGCCGGCGCGGTCTGGCCGGAGCTGGCCGCGCCCTATCTGACCAGCCACGCGGATCCTAACTGTTTGCGCGGGCCGGTGGCGTGGCGTTGCAGCCTGGATACTCGCAAAGTGGGCGAAGTCTTGCGGCAGGCGGGCCTGCGCGCGCCGCGGCTGCCGGAACGCATCGCGATCGCCGAACGTACGGCTTCGGGCAGGGCGCGCACGCTGACGCTTTCGGGCGGCGGGGAATCGGTGCGGATCGCGGCCGGCTCGTTTCGCCTGGCGATCGACCGCGAACTGGGCTGGAACACGCTGCGCAGCGACTTCTACGAAGTTGAGGGGAACGGCGGCCGATGGGTATTTCGGGGCAAAGGCTCGGGCCACGGAGTGGGCTTGTGCCAACGCGGCGCGGAACAAATGGGCCTGGACGGGGCTACCTGGCGTGAGATTCTGGCGTTCTACTATCCCGGCACGGTGGTGGGGCTGACGGGCCGCGGGCTGGCCTGGCAGCGGCTTTCGGGAGATCACGTTACCCTGGTGACGGCGCGCCCGGATGGGGACCGCGCCGTGCTCTCCACCGGCGAGCGGCAGTTGCGCGCGCTGGCCGCGCGCACGCACTGGCCAGCGCCGGACAAGATCGAGCTGCGAGTTTTCCCCGACCTCGAGACCTTTCGCGACGCCACCGGCGAGCCGGGCTGGGTAGCCGCGCATACGGTCGGACGCCGCATCGATCTGCAGCCGGTGGCCACGCTGGCCAGCCGAGGCGCGCTCGATTCCACCATCGGCCACGAGCTGGCGCACGTGCTGGTGGAATCGCAGGCGGCGCCGGGGCTGCCGCTTTGGTTTCGGGAAGGCCTGGTTGAGTATCTGGAGCGCCGCGGGGAAGCACCCAGCACGCCCCGTGCTCCTACCGACGCGGAACTGCTCGATCGATCGAATGTCGAAGCCGCGCGCCGCGCCTACGCGCAAGCCGAGGCGGAGGTAGCGGCTCTGGCCGGCCGCTATGGCGAAACCGCGATTTTGGATTGGGTGAGGCGCGGTTTGCCGCCCGAGGTGACGAAGGCAATTGCCAGCCAGCCCGCCACGAAGAACAAATAAGCGGCCGCGGCGCGGGCCACGAAACTGGCCATTTGCAGGCGGAAGCCGGCGGCCTCCGGAACCCACGCAAGCAGCTTCAGCGGAAGCCACACCGAGATCAGCAACAGCACCGGCACTTCCACCCAATAGAGCGGTTTGCGCCACCGCGAGCCGAGCGCCCGAAAGCCGCGCCACCCGAGCGCGGCAATGCCCGCCACCATGGGAAGCCACAATACCGGCAGCACCATCCAGCGCAACATCCACAGCGCGATTTCGAATGCCCGCAACACGGCCGCGGGCCTAACCGGCTTGCGCAGCTTCAGCGTAAACCAGGACGCGGTTTTGGCCGCCCAGGAATCGCGCGACGCGGTCAAGCTATCCAGGGCAAAGTAGAGGACCACCAGAAATACCGCCGCCACGGCCAGCGGGAACAAGTGCCGCAGAGCGGTGCGCCAGGCGCCCAGCACGGACGCGCGGGTGGCCGGGTCGAAGTAGAGAAATGCCGCTCCGTAGCACCAGCTTCCCAGACAGACCAGCGCCAGGGCCACCAGCGCGCTCCATGACAGGGCCGCCGCGCGCCCTTCGCCCAATCCGAGCCAGTAGTAGCCCAGCCAGAGCAGCAGCGCGTTGGCCAGGGCGTGAGTCAGTGCAAGCTTCGCGAGCGAGGTCCTCATTTCACCTCCAGGCGCCGGCTCTCGCTGGTGGACATGATGCCGGGCTGGTACATCGGTCCCACTCGCGCCGGGCTTACCTGGAACAGGCCGGGATTGACTACTTTGAGCAAATAGAAATAATCCTTCTGTCCCTCCGCGAAGTAAGTCTGGAAGATCGCCAGGCGATCGTCGTGCAATTCGCGGCGCGTGAACCAGTATTCCCACCAGGGAGGCCGGTTGCGCAGTTGATAGACGTTATCGCGCTCGATAAATTCGGCGCCCGAAGGGATCGGATCCTCGATCATGAGGTAGCGCCATTCCGAGCCGGTAACCGTGAGCCGGACGGCCAGAATATCGCCCACCGCGACGGCGCCGCCGAGCGGGACCGTGTCGTAGACGATGCGATCGCCCTGGCGCGTCTCGACCAGGCGGAAATAATCGCGCAGCAGGTTGAGGGAAACCGTGCCAGTCTTCTGGAAACGGTCGGCGGTGGAGTAAGCCTCGGTGCGGGCCGAGTAATAAAGCCGGCCCTGCCCGGCAGCGCTCACGCGGATGTGGTTCGAGCCGGGCTGGAGCTTGCTTTCGTCGAGCGCGATTTCGGGCCCGGCTTCCACTCCGTTGGGCCCGGTGAGGCGGTCGATTTTTTGAGTCAGCACGGTCTGGCCGTTGACTTCGACGGTCGCCGTCAGGTTCGGCGTGAGCTCGTGGGAAGCCTTCAGATAGTCGCTTAACCCATAAATCACCATGGCGGTTTGTTTGGTGGAATTCCACCAGTAGCCTTCATTGCGATGATTCATGAGCCAGAGCGCGGCTTTCGGTAGCAGCGGGCTGGCGGGCTTCTGATGCGCCAGCAGCTTGACGGCGTACGCCGTAGCTTCCGGCGTGGCATCTTCGGAAAAGTCGAGCATGTCGTCGCGCGTGGCCGGCCACCAGGCCTGTTCTGCATCCTGTTTGGCGGAGCTTTCGAGCGCGGCGGCGATATCCACGGCGCGGGGCGATTTGGCCAGCTCCAGCGCCAGGCCGAGCACGGCGAGCCCGTATGGCGAAAGCTTGGCACGATTGGCGTCCAGCTCGTTCAGCACCGCAGCGTCGGCTTGCCCGGCGGCCGCCAGCGCATACGCCATATAGGCGCGCAGGTCGCCGGCCAGCTTGGGATCGGCGGCCAGATCTTTGCGGAGCCAGTCAACGCCCTTCCCGACGGCGTCGTCTTTCACCTCGACGCCGGCGGCGCGCGCCTGGGCCAGGCCCGCCACCACGTAGGCGGTCATGAAGGGATGGCTCTCGTCGGTTTGCCACCAGCCCCACCCTCCGTCCTCGTTCTTGAAGTCGTAGAGCCGGTCGATGCCCGCGCGGCTCTTTTCGTCGAGCCTTTCCCGCTTCACATGCACATTCAAACCGAGGTCGCGCAGGGATTGACGCACCACCACGTTGGGCAGAAAGCTGGACATGGTCTGTTCCACGCAGCCGTAGGGGAACGAGGTCAGGTAATCGAGCGCGCCGAACAGAGCGCCAGCGATGGAAGGCGACAGGTGAACGGTGAGCAGGCGCGAGCCGGGACGAATCTGCGCCGGGAAGGCAAGATCGAACGCGGCGGCGCCGCCGGGCGCGACTGTTCCGCCGCGGGCGCCAGTGAGCTTCACCCCCGGAATCTCGACCGGCAGATCGAGCTCCATGGCGTCGGACTCTTCATCGGTAAGCGCCTTGCCGACGATGGTGGCGCTACGCACCGCGGCCACTCGCACGCGCCAATCGAGCTTCGCCTCGCCGCGGCTGGGGATTTCGACATCGCGGGTGGCGCCATCGAGCGCCTCCAGGCCCTTCAGGTCGAGCGATACACGGGCGGTTTTGGTGTTGGCGAGATAGTTGTGTACCAGGGCGGAAATGACGATTTCGTCGCCTTGCACAAAGAAGCGCGGCACCACCAGGCGCAGGATCAGGTTCTTGCGCACGATGGTTTTGAGCGTGGCGGCGCCCACCTTGGTATCGGGCGTGGCGCCGCGCGCGGTGGCGCGCCAGGTGGTGAGCGAATCCGGGAACTCCACCTTGGCCTGGGCGCGGCCGTTGGCGTCGGTGGTGATATCGGCCGCCCAGAAGGCGGTATCGGGAAACGCCTTGCGGATCTTGGGCTGCACCAGCCGGTCGGGCTTCAACTGCGCCAGCCGGAGCGGGCGGCGCAATTCGGCCAGCCGCATGCGGCGCTTGCCGGCTTCGCCGTTGAAATAGTATTCCAGCGAGGGATCGGTGAAAACGCGGTTCCAATCCCGCTCGAAGAAGAAAGCCAGGGGATCGCGCGTGGTATCGGGCCGCAAGCCGTAAATGGCCTCGTCCACCACGCCCAGGCTGAATTCGGCGCGGGGCACCGGTTGGCCGTCCGGTCCGGTGACCTCGATCTTGTATTGGGCGGTTTGGCCGGGCAGGTACTGGGGCAGATCGGTGGCCAGCTTGACGTTGAGCCGATGGTCCACGGGTGGCACGCTGACGTATTTGGTACCGTTGTAGAACACTCCTTTGCGGACGAACGCGGCGGCCACGGTGATGCCGGGCTCATCGTTGGCGCCGACCGGCACTTCGTAGGTAACCGTGGCGCCGGTGGAGCGCAGCAGTTTGCAATCGCGCAGGGTACGGCCTTCCACGCTGACATAGACGGCGGTGTTGGGCTGGCCGGCGACGATCAGCAGTCTCGCCGTATCGCCGGCGGCGTAGCTTTTCTTATCGGCTACGATTTGGACGGTGCGTTCTTCGCCGGACGAGGCCTGCCAGCCGCCGCCGCCCTCCACCCACAGCCAGGAGTCGTCTTCCACCTCGCGGCCTTCCGGGGTTTTGGCGGTGACGCGGACCTGGTAGGCGCCGCCCGCCGCTGGCAGGTCCAGATTGGCAGTGGCCGCGCCGTCGGCGCTCAGGTCGACATCGGTGGCGGCTACCGTCTCGGGGGAATCCGACTTACGTTTCGGGCGGCGCATCAGCGCAACGTGAACGCGGGTTTGAACGGGCTTGCTATCGTAGTCCCGGGCCTCGACCTGAAACGACCCGTGCGCGCCGGGCTGATAGAAATAGCGGTTCGGCTCGACGTTGACGGCAAAGCTGCCGTAGGTGGCCAACACATAGCCCTTGCCGGTGACCTCGCGATTGCCGGCATCGGTAACGCGGGCCTCGATCCGGTAGCGGTAGTCGTATTTGTGATCGGAAACGGCGGTGGGCAGGTTGATGGTCAGCTTGCCATCTTCATCGAGTTGTCCATCCTGCTCGGCGGTCTGATCGCCCGAATCGTCGTCGGCGTCGGAGCCAGCCGTGGCTGCGCCCATATCTTCGTCCGGGTCGTACCAGATGGGCAGCCAGTAGCGGGTCCGGTAGACGGCGTACTTGACCTTGGCGCCAGCCACGGGTTCGCCGAAGTAGTAACGGGCATCGAAGTTGACGGAAACGCCGTCGCCCTGGAGCACGCGCGGGTTGGCGGTCTGCACGCGCACTTCGTATTCGGGCTTCTTGTATTCCTGCACCTCGAAATCGCCATCCATCTGCTCTTCGCCGACTTTGAGCTGAATACTGTAGTAGCCCAGAGAAGCGTCGGAGGGCAGGGGCACGTCGTCGTGGATGGTGCCGGTGGCGCCGGTAGTCAGCGTCTTGCGGTAGACGGCTTTCTGATCGGTGTCCTGGATGACCACGGAAACGCTTTGGCCGGCCGGAACCCGATAACCCGCGCTGCTGTGCACTCGCAGAATAGCTTTGAAATGGACGGTATGGCCGGGGCGGTAGATGGGGCGATCGGTGTAGACGTAGCCGGTCCATTGGCCGGGCGGGCCGTTGAGCATGCCGGCGTCAATGCTGGCGACGGCGAAATCCTCGCCGCGGCGGGCCACCAGGCGGAGATCCTTGCCGGGGGACGAAGGCTGGCGCAGCTCAGCCATGCCGTTCGCATCCGATTCCACCTGCTCGACGGACTCGTCGCGCACCATGGAAGCCACCCTCACGCCCTGGAGCGGCTCGCCGCTGGCCCGGTCGAGCAGCAGATTCACGATCCGCCGGTTGTCGTGTTTGGTGATCATTACCATGTCGGAAACGATCAGGAGGGTGTAGGCGCGCAACTGTCCGTGTACGGCTTCCACCAGGTACACGCCTTTGTCGGCGATGCCGATGGGGATGGTTTCTTCGTCCCAGCGGGAATGGCTCTGTACCGGCTGGTAGAACGAGAGCACCATCTGCTGCGAGTTGAGCAGCGGGGCCTCGGCAAAATGCGTGCCCTTGGCGCCATTGGCGGCCGGCGCAGCGCCGCGCGCGAGGGCGCTTTCAAAATGGGCGCTGGGCGATTCGGTGAACTGGGCGCGCAACGAACGGCGTATGCCGGCACGCAGGGACCGCTTCCAGGAATGAATTCGCTCGAGCCAGGTAAGGCCGCGCGGCGGCGCCGGCGACTGCTCGCCGAAGCGGTGCGGGTCCTCGATCTGCTTGAAGAACTGGACGGGGTCGTGAACCCGGTAGACGCGAAACTCGACCGCGTTCACGTTCCAGGCGCTGATCGAGACCGAAGGCTTGCCATGGGACGGAAACGTGCGACTGGAAGAAAGCGCGAAGTAGGGCTCGTCTTCGGACTGGCCGAGGCCGCCGGCGGCCACAGCCAGAATCATGGCCAGCTTCAGCGCCGTCTTGCCCCACCACAGACTAAAGTCTGTGCCACCAGCTGGCAGCCTGCCCACAGATGGTGGCACACGCTTTAGCCTGTAAAAAATGCTCCGCGCCTCACCGCCCGGCATGATCGCCCTCCGGCGTTTCGCGCAAAATGTTCCAGCAATAGACTCCAAGAAAATGCGGATTCGCGGGAATCGGCCGCCATTCGGCCTGGGGAAATCGCATCAGATCCTCCGTAGATAACAGGCGAATTTCGCCCGGATCTTTTCCGTCCGGCCCGGTGTGGTAAACCAAGTAGCGGCCGCCGCCGGCCCGGAACGCGCTACCACCCAGATAGATCATACTGTGATACTCGGTGCGGGTGGAATCCTGCCGGTAAAATAACAGGTCGCCCGGTCGAGCCCGGTCGATCTCGTGGCTCACCAGGTGGGTATTCGAACGCCACAGAGTTCGGGCATCGGCGAATTCGAGGAAAGCGCCGTCGTTTAGATCGCCGGCGCGGAACGGGCCGGCCCGCACGCGAAACAGGGCCGCACCCAAGGGCGTGAAGGGGTACTGGTAGCGGGCAACGGAATCGAGTGCCGGCACCACGCGCAGGCCGGCGTTGGCAGCCCAGGCGCCATCGTGGGCGCGCAAAGCCTCGCGGTAGGCGTAGCGGATGAGGGCGGCGCAATCGGTGATTTCCGGCGCGCGGGCGGCGGCGTCGGCGAAGTACTGCGCCTCGGCCAGGTAGGTGAACCAGCGGCGGAAGGCGGCGCGGTCGTAGGCGTCGGTGAGGCGGAGGAAGTCGGGCGTGCCGTCCTCGGCGCTGTCCCCGGTATCGAGCGTGGTAACGAGCGAGGTTCTCGCTGCCGGTGCTCCGGGGAAGGCCACTTGAATGGCGATGTGCCCGGGGATTATCCCCGCACGGATGCGAGCGCGCCAATGGCCGCCGCGGCCGCCGACGTCTTCGATAGTCGCGAGGTGCGGAGCCGCTTCCAGGGAAACATGGGGCGCCGACGTTGGCGGCGCGCCGGCCGAAGCGTCGATGGAGACCACGGCCGTATCATACCCATCCGCCACCAGAACGCCCGGCTCGACCCCGATCCGTGGCGCCGCCGGCCGGGCACGGCCCGAGTGGCCGAGCAGGGCAATCGTCGCTGCCAGGACTGCAGTCCCCGCTGCCACGCCAAAGCGAATGTTCAAGCGCCCGATTATAGCGCGGCTGGACTCGGCGTAGAAATTGTGCGCCACGCCGAGCGGCCTTACCGGGAGTGGTCTTCCGCGACGGCTACGCCAGAATCTCCTGGGCCCGGCTGACGCGCTCGCGGACCTTGACGCCGTGGGGGCAATCCACCGAGCAGGTGGCGCAGTCCTCGCAGCGGACGGCGCGGACGTGCTCCGGCAACTCCAGGAACCGCTCGCGAGCCAGGCCGAACTGGCCGTAGCCCTCGGCGTACGTCAGGAAGCGCAGCACATCCGGAACCGGCACGCCCTTGTCGCAGACGCCGCCGCAGGTGCCGCACATCCGGCAATAGCGCGGGCCGATATAGGCCATTTGCTGGGCCAGCAGCCTGGCGTCGGCGGACGAATACGGCTGGGCCATGGCACGCAGGTTTTCGTCGAGCTGGTCGTGATCGGTCATGCACACGATGGCGGTGTCCACCGACTCGTTCTTGAGAGCCCAACGGATGGCCGCCGCCGGCACGCCCGGCTGGCTGAGCTGCCTGGAAAGAGCCTCCTGATTGGCGCCATAGAGGCGGTCGCCGCGGCCCACCCGGGAAACGCCGCCGGCGAGCGCCTTCATCACGACGATTCCCACCCCGGCCTGCCGGGCCGCGCGGATGGCCGAGGTCATGTCCGATTTCGGCGCCTGCGGGTTGGCGCCGGCGTTCTGGTCCACCGACTGCATGGCGAAGTTGTAGGTGGTCAGGATGACATCGGTCTGCCCCAGCTTGACCAGGTAAGGCAGCATGCGATCCATGTTGTAGTGCGTGCTGACGCCGGCGAAGCGGATCTTGCCCGCCTGCTTGGCGATGCGCTGAGCCTCCAGCAGGTCGTCGGTGACATCGCCCGGACTGTTCTTCATGTGGAGATACCAGATGTCCAGGTGATCGGTCCCGAGCTCGCGCAGGCTGGTATCGAGTTGGGCCAGGGCCTCCGCCTTGTTCGTGCCCTCGGTCTTGCTCGACAGCACCACCCGCTGCCGCTTGCCCTTCAAGGCCGCGCCCACCATGCGCTCGTTGTTGCCGCCCTGATAGCTGCGCGCGGTATCGAAGTGGAGGATCCCGATATCGGCGGCGCGCTCGATGACGGTGGCGTCGGAAGTGGTCATGCACCCGAAGGAAAGCGAGGCCACCTTAAGACCGGTCTTGCCCAGGGTGCGGTAGGTGAATTTGACCTCCTTGGACGCTTGAGACGTGGCTTGTTCGGCGTGAGCCAGCCCGGCGGCGGGCAACGCCAGTCCGGAGGCGAGAAAAGTGCGGCGAGAGGATGGTTCCATGGCTATTTCGGACTCCAGCCTCGATTATAGCCGGTTGCGCGGGCCGGCGCGGGACCATCCTCTCCGAACCCTGATCCTACCCGAGTTCTACCGGCACCACTGTGAGGCGGTAGAACGAAGGGTTATGCCAGTCGCCCGCCGCAAAAACATACAGCCTGTCGCCCTGTTGGAATTTGGGAGAGATTTCCGGGCAGTAAAAGCCTTGAGGTGTGAACTTGTGCGACGAGACGCTGGTCCAGGGGCCCCAGGGATGCGGAGCCTCATAGAAATCCCAGACCGTCTCCTTGGACGCGTTCGGCATCTTTCCTCCGCCCGCCGGGTAATACCAGTTGATCATTACGTATCGGCGGCGTGCGGCGGCGTAGATAGCTCCGGTCATGCCGAGTCTGTCCGGACTCTCGATGACGGCCTTCGCCTGGGCGGCATCGCGCGTCCAGGAGGCGTCGCTGAGACCGTCCCCGCCGGCGAAGTACTCCCAATCGGCTCCATTCAGGGCGCCGATGCGCTCCCGGGGGACACGGCCCAGGACGGTGGAGTCGCCGTTATCCCAAAAGCCATTGTTCGAGGTGGCATACACAAAACGGTCCGCGTTATCGACGCCGCGGAGGCTGGCGCGGCCGTACTCGACGAAGTAAGGCGTGGCAAAGTGGCTGCCAGGGAACATCGGTTTCTCGTAATTCTCCTTTGCGCCGCGGGTCCAGGTCTTGCCGCCGTCGCTGGTTTTGATGATAGAAGCGTTGGCGGCGGTCTGGCGCCGGTAGCGGTCGCCGGACTTCTCCCCGTATTTGTGCCTGGCCACCACCCAGTAGATTTCGTTGCCCACCGCGGTGCAGCCGCTCGATTTCCAGGTGCACCCATCCGGGCCTTCACGGTTTTCGACACCATAGTCGGGCATGTAGTTAACGGTTGTTCCGGACAGGTGCAGGGGATCCTGGCCATCGATCCGATTAAAGGCGATATTCCCGCTGCCTGCGTTTCGGAATCCTTTGGTATCGTTGGACGGAGAATAGAGGCTGCCGTCGGGAAGCCAGGCAGCGACCCAAGTGTCGCCCGCGTTGTCTCCAACCGGTACGGGTGGTGCGACATTCACGGAACGGATGGGATTGCCGGCGGCGTAGATGGGGCCTTGCGAAAAGCATGCGGTTGCTCCCAAGGCGAGGAAGCCGCGGCGATGGAGGCGCTGCATGGTGGAGAACCTTTCTTCCGCGCGACAATCGGGCGTGGGGGCCTCATGCGTAAGACGGTTTATCGCTCACCGCTCCTCACGTGAGGCCGTGGATATTGTTGCGCATCGGGGTGCCGGACACAAGGACGAGTGAAGGCCGTTCAGCCCTTGTAGACCTTCCAGAATACTTCGCGGAACTTCGCCATATCCGCATCGGTGCCGATGGTGACGCGGAGCATGTTATTGAGCGGCGGGAAGGGGCGTCCGGGCGCCACGCCCATGGGTGGCATGGCGGTGATGAACTCGCGCGCGTTGCGGCCCACGTCAATCATAAGGAAATTGGCATTCGGCTCGATGAACCTCACATCGCGCTCGCCCAGCCATGCGGTCAACTCGCGGCGGGTCTTGGCCAGCGCAGCCTTGCGCTCGGGCAGAATGTTGTCGCGGTCGGCCAGCGCGGCCACCACGGCGCGCGCGCTCACAATGGAGATCACGTTAAGCGCCAGGCGTGCCATCCGTTCGGCGAGGTCGGGACGGGCGGCGGCGAAACCGACCCGTAGCCCGGCCATGCCATAAATCTTGGAAAACGTGCGCGTCACAACGACGTTCTTGCCCTGCTGTACGTAGGGTAGGGCGGTCTTCACTTCGGGCCGTTCCACGAAGTGGATGTAGGCTTCATCCACCAGCAGGGTGGTATTGGCGGGCAGGTTGGCGACCAGCCAATCGACATCCTCGGCGCTGGTGACGGCGGAGGTTGGGTTGTTGGGATTGCAGAGGTAGATGAGGCCGCCGTGCGCTTTATCGGCCTCTTCGGCCATCTTGCGGACGTCGGCGGTGTAGTCGTCGCGCAGCTTGGTCAAGATCACCGGACGGCCCAGGTTGCGGGCGGCCTCGCGAGGCCCTTCGTAGGCCGGGTTCACGCTGATAAACGGCCGCGTGGCGGAAGTGAAAAGATCGACCGCGGTGTGCAGCACTTCGCTCGATCCGGAACCAACCACGATCTGCTCCGGCGCGAGTCCCTCGGCCTTGGCCATGACGGCATAGATGTCGCCGAATTCGTTGTAGTGGTAACGGCCGCTCGAGGGGATCACGGCGCGCATGGCGTCCAGCGAGCATGGCGGTGGACCGGCCGGGTTTTCGTTGGCGTTGAGCCACACCATGTCTTTGGGGAGACCCACGCCCCTGACGACGGCGCGCTGCGCATAGGCCGCCTCCGGAAGCACGCGAGCCACCGCGGCGGCGGCGCCCATCTGTGCGAAGAATCCCCTGCGAGTAGACATAGCGGTTCGCCCTCCGGCTCTGGCCATGATACCGCAGTTTGTACCAGGGGCTTATACCGCGAGAAGCCACACAGCGCTTGCCGAAATCGCGGTTCCGGACGGTTTCCGGAGCACCCCGCCAGAGGCCGGGCGCCCGGAAAGAGCCAAGTCCGCGACCGCATCGGGGCGGAAACGTGATATGTTCCATGTCTGTGTAGTAACGGGACGGCATGCGCGGAACTCCGCGCTGTGCTGAACGATCCCGAGGCAATAGTTCGAGTGAATAAACAACGAGGTGTCCTGATATGTCCGATATCGATCGCCGCTCCACAATCCGAGGATTAGTGGGCTCCGGTGCGCTGCTTGGACTGGATTCGGCCTTTGCCGCCGAGCCCAGCCCGGCTGCTCCCGTGGGCCCGAACGATGCTATCAAAGTCACCAAGCTGGAAACGTTCGTTCTGAAGAACTCGTGGGTCTTCGTTAAGATCTCCACCGACGCCGGCATCACTGGTTGGGGCGAAATGCTCAAAGACGATGCCAAGGCATGCGCCGCCGGAGCGCAGGAAGTAGGGCGCTATCTGGTCGGCCAGGACCCCTGCAGGGTGGTGTTCCACTGGCAGGCGATCCACCGCGGAGCGTTCTATCGCGGCGGTCCTGTCAAGACCGCGATCTCCAGCGGCATCGACCAGGCGCTCTGGGACATCAAGGGCAAGGTGTACGGCGTGCCGGTATACAAGTTGCTCGGCGGCCCGACCCGCGACAGGATCAGGGTGTACGGAAGAGTCGGCGCCGAAACGGGCGTGGATGCGGTCAAGATCGGCCCGTCAGGCCTGGGGCGGAGCCCCATCAAGTACGTCGAAGGGCAGAAGTACGTCGATGCGGTTGTGGACAACTTCAAGGCTGCCCGCCAGAGGTACGGCAGCGGCGTCGATATCGCCATCGATTTTCACGGCGCCGTCGAGCCGCCGACGGCCGCCCTTCTCATCAAAGCCCTGGAGCCGTATCAGCCATTTTTCTATGAAGAGGTGGTGCAGTGCCTCAACGTGGACGTAATGGCCGAACTCGCCCGCAAGACTCACATCCCGCTCGCCACCGGGGAACGCATCTTCACCAAGTGGGGGTTCCGGGAGATCCTCGAGAAACGGGCGGCAACCATACTCCAGCCGGACGTATGTTACGCGGGCGGGATCACCGAACTCAGGCTGATCGCCGGCATGGCGGAGGCATATTACTCGCCCCTCGCACCGCACAATCCGCAAGGGCCGTGTTCGCTGGCGGCCAGCTTCCAGATCGCCGCCTCCATCCCCAATTTCTTGATTCAAGAAAACGGCGACCTGAACTACGAGGACCTCCTGGCCAAGCCACTGCCGCCGGTAAAGAACGGGTACCGGCCGCTGCCGACCGACCCGGGTCTCGGGATCACGATCGACGAAGACAAGCTCCGGGCGCAGGTTGGCGAACCAAGAGAGTACAGGCCCAAGTTCGATCCCGATGACGGCTCTGTAGTCGATTGGTAGCAGACGGCTAGCGATCGTCGTTCCGGGTCGTGAACCATCACGCGCGCAGAATCGCCGCCACCTCGTACTCGCCGACCTGCGGGACAGTGAAGCGGAGCTCGAGGCCCGAAGCCTGAAAGTCCAGGTCCCGCTTGGCGCTAAGCAAGGTGACTTTGGAGGCCCGGAATCCATCCGGCACGCGCAGCCGGACCTGCTGGACTCCCACGGTCGAGATCCGCCGGGCCGGCCCTTTCATCAAAGCGGGGCTCGTGTAATTCACCAGGTGCAGCGCCAGGCCGGGCTCGGTTTCCCAGTAGAAGACGTCCAGCAGTCCGGCGCCGGAGACCACCGCGTGGAGGCTATCCCCGGCCGCCCACCCCACGGCGTTCGAGAGCAGCCGCCCCAGATCCGGATTCCAGGTGCGCCAGAAGGTCCGGTCGATGTCGTCGGCAAAATACACCACGCGGGATTTGCCCTCGCGGACCACCACGCTCGCGCCGCCGCTGGCGGAGCCGGTCCGGTACACCATTTCGGGCGGGAAGGCGGGGTACGGAGGCACGCGCGTCAACACCGGTTGGGCGACATCCTTGATGCGCACGCGGAAGATCGGCCCGGGCAGGTAGGAAGTGCCCTCCAAACCGGCAACCAGCGGGTGCGGCCGCTCCACCTGGAGGTAGGAATTGTGCAGCGGGCCCTCCACGCCCCCATCGACCGATGCACCCAGGATATCGCCCAAAGCGAAGTCGTTGCGTGCGGCGCCCCCTTCGTCGTAGAGCGAGGTTTCAAAGGTCGCGACCAGCGATCCGCCCCGGTTGACGAAGCTCCGCAGGGTTTCGCAGGCCGGCGAGGAGAGCAGCGCCGCGTTGGGCAGCACGATGGTGGAGTATTGCGCCAGCCGGGCGGGAGTCAAATCTTCGTCGTGCACCAGGTCGAACGGGATTCGGCCCTCGAGCAAGGCATAATAATAGCCCTGCAACGCCTCGGTGGAACCCGCCAGCTTCGGATGCCACACCTGGGTTCGCTGCGGCCACACCAGGCCCACCGTGGAAAGGGAGCGGCGATTGAAGTAATGCGATTCGTTTCCGGCCAGCCACTGGAAGAATTGGCGGGCCGGTTGCTCCCAGCGCGTATCTTTGGGATCGCCGCCGAGCCAGGTCTGCCACGGCACCATGCCGCTGGCCGCGGTCTGCGCCAGCCACATCCGCATCTCCACCGGCGCCTTGCTGGTATGGCGCCAGATGGCGTCGCTCATGTTGTAGGCGCTGGTGACATTGGTCGCGGTGCGGCCCCGCATCACGCTGTAGCTGATGCGTCCCTGCTGGGCGCAGTCCCACATGGGCGTCGTGCCGCTGCGGTCCTGATGGTCGGCGTTCATCCACTGGCACAAATCGGCGATCTTCTTGACGTTGATCTCGGCCCGAATGCTGCCGCCCAGGTTACCGACGTAGACGCGGTCTTCGCGTCCCTCGGTGGCTACGTTCTGCCAGAGTTTCCAGACGGCCAGGACCCGCTCCAGCCGCCAGCCCGTCCAGCGGCGGAAGTTGGGGTCGGAGCGCCCGGCACTCTCCGGCAGGTCCGCCTGGAATCGCGTGCGATACGCGCTCCGGCAGCGGTCGCAGTAGCATACGGTGCCCAGACCGGTGCCGGGCCAGGCGTTGGTGTAGTAGGCATCCGGGTCGTAACCCTGATTCAGCTCCCGGATGATGGCCGTCATCTGCTCGTCGTAATACGGCCCGAACATGCAGGTGGTAAAGAGCTCCTTCGCTTCCGCGTGCCTGACGGGCTTGCCGGCCGGGTCACGGGCGAACCAGTCCGGCCGGGCTTCCAGAGCCTCGGCAAAGGCCAGCGTGGGATCGAGCCTGGCAATCACCCGAAGCTCCGCCCGTTTCACGGCGCGGCTGTACTCGCCGAACAGGTCGCGGCTCCCAAGGTACCGGGATTTGCGGTGCAGGGGAACCGTGGTCGGGTAGAACGCCATAATTCCTCCCGCGCTGGCGATCACCCCGTCCACCTTCAGGCTCGCCCAGTACCGGACCCATTTGTCGACGTCCAGCGTGGCTGCGTCCTTCTCGTTGATATTGGTCTGCCCCAGGCGGCGGATGCGCTGGTACCAGAGCGGCTGGGGAGGCGCGGCGCGCTCCTGCCCCAGCGCAGTGGCCGTCACGGCAAGTCCGGCCGTGAATTCCCGACGGGTGATTGCGGTTTCCGAGTTGTTCATCTTTTTTGCCGAACCCTGTTCCAATTCCCCCTGCCGAGAGCCCGCATAAGTCGCGGGGCGGATCCCTGGTCTGCGCAGGTCCCCGGACCCGCTCCTCGTTCGGAAGATCAAGTACTCGCCCCCGGGCGATGCGCGTCAGCCGGAGAAATCTCTAAGTCTTTCTCTTCCAGTACTCCATGGCCGGGCCGGTATAGACGCCTTGGCCCACAATGGCCCTGTGGCGCACGTCGGCCAGCTCCTCGGGGGTATACGGCTTGAAGCTCTGGGCGACCCGGATATTATCCTCCATCTGCCCGATGGTGCCGCAGCCGCAGATCGCGATGTGGCAGGGAAGACTGAGCGTGAAGCGAAGGCATTCGACGGGGCTTAACGCCCGCAGCAGGAACGCCTTACAGAACACCTTGATGGCCTGGATCCCAATCCCCATTTCCACGGCGGCCGGGAGGGCCGTCTTCTCAAAGCTAAGGTAGGCATGGTCGGCGGCGTGCAGCGGCATCAGTACCGTGTCCCAGTGGGCGTAGGCCTTCAGCATCTGCGCGTGGATTTCGGGATCGAAGTGGCCGGTGAAGCCGATGAACCGGCACTTGCCTGCTTTCTTGGCCGCCTCGAAAGCCTCCATGGCGCCGCCCGTACCGAAAATCTGATCGATCTCCGCTTTTGTTCCAACCGAATGCATCTGCCAAAGATCCAGATAGTCGGTCTTCAACGCCTTCAGCGAAAGCGCCAGGTCAGCCTCGGCTTCCGCCTTGGCGCGTTTCACGGACTTGGTGGTCAGAAAGATGTTCTTGCGGACTTCGGAAAGTCCCTGTCCGTAAGCCTCTTCGGACTTGCCATCCCAATAGGCGTGGGCGCAGTCGAAGTAAGTCAGCCCCAGATCGTAAACGCCGCGAACGTGCGCCGCCGCCGAAGCGACATCCGGAAACAGGTCCATCCGGGCGCCGCCCTGGCAGATGATGGGCACTTTCACGCCGGTCTTCCCGAATTGGCGGGTCGGGATGTCGCCGCTCTTGGACTTGGGTGGCCGCGCATCCGCGCCAGTCAGCGCCATGCCGGCGAAGGCCCCGCCCACAAATACTCTACGTTTCATTGCATCTCCTTCCGGGTTGTCCCTGCTGCCGCGCCGCGCGGAACGGGTTTCGCCCGCACCTCAATCCAGAATCCAGTCTATCTCTGAAGACGCCGGGCTGCCGCGGGGCCGGGGGTGCTTAGCCGATCCGGGAGTTTAGCGGTATGGCGCGGCGACCGCTCCCTGGCGGTCGCGGCTCGGTTACGGGTGCCGCGCGTGGCAATACCGGCTCACCACAACTGCCAGTTGCCGGTGCTTAACACGTAGACTGCCAGGAAAGCGTTGGTGAGGCCGTGGGCCAGGGCGGCGTCGCCGATGCTGCCGCGGCGGCAATAGACCCCGGCATAGACCAGACCCGCGAGCGAGCCGGCGAGCCAACGGTCGCCGTGAAAGAGACCGAAGACAAGTGAAGACAGCACCACCGCGAGCAGTCCTGCCGACCGCGGCTCGACGGCTTCGAAGACTTCCCTGGCCAGGCGCCGCAGCAGGAAACCGCGAAACGCCAATTCCTCGGCAACCGGCACTGTGATGGCGGCGGCGAAGACACGGGCGGCGATCCAGGCGGCGGGAACATGAGACGGCGCCGTGCCGTGCGCAGCGGCCGGCTCCAAGGCGATCCACAGCGCGAAGACGACGGCACCGGCCGCGGCGCCGAGCCAGCTCACACGCCAGTTCATTTGCCGGTATTGCTTGCGGTAGCAGGCCAAGGCGGCCAGCGCCGCCAGCGGACGCAGTGGGTAGAACCATTCGAACTTCGCCGAGGCCGCTTTGGAGAGCATGGCAGCCGCCAGAATCGCCAGGAACGGCAGCAGGTAGACCGCGGTGAAGTTGGCGCCGGCGACGGTGGCCGGCGGCGTTTCATGAAGGGGAACTTCCCGGCGGGGCTTTTCCCGCCGCAACCACGGCACCCGGCTGGAGCCGGCGACGCAAACGGTCGCGATCAGGATGAAGCTGATCCAGCCGGCCTGGGAATGAAATCCTCCCAGTGCGATCCCCGGCGCGCCGGCATAGCCCAAGGCGAACAGCGCAGCGATGCGCGCGGCATTCATCACCCAGATGACTACCACGCCGACCGGCAACAGAAGCAAAGCCCGCGGAAAGCGATATTCGCGCCGCGAGAACCACAGCCAGGTGCTGCTGAAGGCCAGCACCAGGCCGATGCCTTCGAGGCCCGAGCATTCGTCGGCGATCTGCACGTCGAAGCCGCGCGCCCCCAGCGTCAGGTGGCTGGGGTCGATCGCGAGACCCGCAATCCAAGGCTTCAGCAGGCTGCCGACCACGAAAAAGGTCAGTGTGCTGAGCGGGCGCCAAAGATTCCTGGCGAAGCCGCCAACCCACGTGCCGGCGAGCGCTGCCGCAATCGCGAACACCAGCACATCCCGGCACGCGGAAAACAGGCGCAACCACACGGTCGCCGGCAAAAAGGCCAGCCCGGCACAGATCATCGCCAGCACGCCGGTCAGGATCCACGCGCCGGCAAGCCAGTCGGCGCGAGACGCCGCCAGCGTGTGGCCGAATACGCGTACCGCCAGAAGCCAGGATAGAAGCAACAGCAGAGCGTGGCCGATAACCAGCGGAACGGAGATTGGCGGGAGACGTTTCTGGGAAGCCAGCGCGGTTTCGAGCGCGTTACGGCCGAGCAGAAGGATCAGAGCCGCGGCAGCGATGCCAAATCTCAGAGACACGGCGCCCCACTGGTTCACCAGCCGCGGAAGATAACCCGCCGTGAGATCGGCCGCATCGAAGCGAATCGACAGGAGCGCCAACTCGACCGCGACCAGGCCCGCAAATGAAAAGAGCCGAAACCATGGCCGCGGCGACAAGACCTTCACGAGACCCTGCCGGGCGACCATGGTTCGGCCCTTGGTTGTGTAACGTCTTCTACCGGCGGCTCTTGATGACCAGTAATACGCCGGAAAGCAAAGTCAGCGCGCTGATACCTGACGACGCATCGATCTCGGGAGTGCCCGCCGCACCGAACGCGGCCCCAGCTACGCCCAGCAACAGCAGCCCAAAACCTGCAACTTTCATCAGCCCTTCTTGGTTCATCTAGGCAAATCCTCCGTTGGGTAACGAATTCGATTATCCCAATGCATTCCGGGGCAGTCAATTTACATTGGTACCGTAAGAACCATGTTGGCGGCTGATAAGTACCAGTACAGCGCTACAGAATTTCGAACGAAGAGTACCGATGGATCGCGGCTTCCGTCTCTTCGACACCGCGCACATCTGCCCAACGGGGACCTTGGCGCAAACGGCCCGCCAATTCCGATAACTGCTCCCGTGTACCCACGGCGTAGACCTCTACGCGGCCGTCGTCCATATTTCTGGAGTAACCGGCGAGGCCGAGGAGGGCGGCATTTTTCTGCGCGAAATAGCGATAGCCCACGCCCTGCACGTGCCCGTGAACCAGCCAGCGGCGGGCGGCCTTCAAGCCCACTCGAGAATGACCTTGCCCGAGTTGCCCGACACCATGGCTTCGAACCCCTTCTCGAATTCAGTGTAGTGGTAGCGATGGGTGACGATGGGCGTAATGTCCAGACCGGACTGCAGCATGACGGTCATCTTGTACCAGGTTTCGTACATTTCGCGGCCATAGATGCCCTTGATGGTGAGCATGTTGAAGACTACCGTGCGCCAGTCGATGGCGATCTCCGCGGTGGGAATTCCGAGCATGGCGATTTTGGCGCCGTGGCTCATGTTGGCCAGCATGTCGCGAAAGGCGGCCGGATTGCCGGACATTTCCAGTCCCACGTCGAAGCCTTCGGCCATGCCGAGCTGCTTTTGTACGTCGGCCAGTTTGGTATGGCGGGCGTCGGCGGCGACGGTCACACCGAGGCTGCGCGCCAGATCCAGGCGGTAGGGGTTGACGTCGGTGATGACGGTGTAGCGGGCGCCGGCGTGGCGCGCCACCGCGGCCGCCATGATGCCGATGGGCCCGGCGCCGGTAATCAATACATCCTCGCCCAGCACGGGAAAGGACAGGGCGGTGTGCACCGCGTTGCCGAAAGGATCGAAAATAGCGGCCACATCGAGCGGCACGGACTCATGATGGCGCCAGAGATTGGTCATCGGCAAAGCGATGTATTCGGCGAAAGCGCCAGGGCGATCCACGCCCACACCCTTGGTCTTGGCACAGAGATGGCGCCGGCCGGCCAGGCAATTGCGGCAGCGGCCGCACACTACGTGGCCTTCGCCACTCACAATATCGCCGGGGAAAAAATCGTTGACGTTGGCGCCGGCTTCCACGATTCGACCCACGAATTCGTGGCCGATAGCCATGGGCACCGGAATCGTGGATTGGGCCCAGGCGTCCCATTTGTAGATGTGTACATCGGTTCCGCAGATTCCGGTGCGGAGCACTTGGATCAGGACATCGTTGATGCCAATGCCGGGCCGCTCGATTTCTTCGAGCCACAGACCCTGCTGGCGCTTGCTCTTCACCAGGGCTTTCACAACCTCTACGATAACTTGAAAATGAAAGTAAAGTAGGCTGAAAGAAGGATTGTGAGCAAACGGTTACTGCTGGTGGCCGCTACCACCGGATACCAGACACGGGTATTTGCCGAAGCCGCGGGACGGCTGGGACTCGATTTGCTTCTGGCCACCGACCGGTGCCGGAGCCTGCGGGATCCGTGGGGCGATGGAGCGATTGCGGTGCGTTTCGATCGCGCCGAAGAGTCGCTGGCGTCGCTCAATGGCGTCGAGTTCGATGCCGTCGCCGCCGTGGGGGACAGGCCCGCGGTGCTGGCGGCGGAAATCGCCGCGGCGCGTGGAATTCCTTTCCACCCCGTTCCGGCCGCCGAGGCCTGTCACGACAAATTCCGCGCGCGCCAATTATTTCATGCCGCCGGATTGCCCGTGCCCGCTTACTTTCGGGTGCCGCTCGATGCCGGCCCGCGCGAGGCCGCCCAGCGGGCTCCGTATCCCTGCGTGCTGAAGCCGCTGGATCTTTCCGCCAGCCGCGGCGTGATTCGGGCTAATTGCGAGGCGGAGTTCGTGGCGGCTTTTCACCGCATCGGCAGAATGGCGCACGGGTGGCTGCAGGTGGAAAGCTACATTCCGGGGCGCGAATTCGCGGTGGAAGGACTCATCACAAAAGGGCGAGTGCAACCCCTGGCCATTTTCGATAAGCCCGATCCGCTGGAGGGCCCGTTCTTCGAAGAGACGATTTACGTGACGCCTTCGCGCCAGCCCGCGCCGGTGCAGGCGGCGCTCGTCGAAACCACCGGGAGAGCGGTACGGGCTCTGGGCCTGTGGCATGGTCCGTGGCACGCCGAATTGCGCTACAACCGGCAAGGCGCCTGGCTGCTGGAAGTGGCGGCGAGGCCGATCGGCGGCCTGTGCGCACGGGCGCTGCGTTTTGAAGGAGGGGTGCCGCTGGAAGAATTGATTCTGCGCCACGCCATCGGCGAAGACGTGAGCGGCGCGCGTTTGGAGGGTCCGGCCTCGGGCGTCATGATGATTCCCATTCCGCATGCGGGAATCTACCAATCGGTGGACGGCGTAGAGCAAGCCAAGGCGGTGCCGGAAATCGAGGACGTGGTGATGACCGCCGAACGCGGCCATCGCCTGGTGCCGCTGCCGGAAGGCGCCAGCTATCTAGGTTTCCTCTTCGCGCGAGGAGCGGACCCCGCCGCGGTGGAAGCGGCGCTGCGCGAGGCGCATGGCAAGCTGCGGTTCACCGTGAATGCGGCGTTGGACACGCTGTAGGTCGAAGCTGTCAGCCGTCGCCTTCCGCTTGGCTGATCGCTAATTGCTGATCGCTTGCCCTCAGCTCTTGGCCTTCGGTGGGACGAAGTCCGGCGGCAGCGCGGCGCCTTCGCCGAAGAAGTAGTTGTCCATCTGTTGGATGAGAAATTCCTGAGCCTGTTGCGTACCCAGGTTCAGGCGATACTCGTTCATGATCATCTTCATGTGTTCGACCCACATCTTCCAGGCTTCCTTGGAAATGTTGTCGTAGATCTTCCGGCCCAGCGGATGGCCTTCAAAGGGAATCTCGTCGAGACCTTCCATCTCGCGTTGGAACTTGAGGCAAAATACTTTGCGCGCCCCGGGCCGAATGGTGTCTTGAATCTGGTTGAAACCGCCGCTTCCACATCCCATAACTTTCAGGATACCCGACGCGGGCGCTACAATGTCGGGACGTGACCCACTATATTCGCTACCGTTCCGGCGCAACCGTCTCGTACGGCGTCCTCGAAGGCGCCACCGTTCACCAGATCCAGGGCGATCTGTTTGGCAGTCATGCTCCTACCGGCGCAGCCCTTCCGCTAGCCGAGGTCAGCCTGCTGGCGCCCACGGTCCCCGGGAAGATCCTGTGCGTGGGGCGTAACTATAGGAGCCATTTGGGCACGCGGCCGCAGCCGGCCAGTCCGGAAATTTTCTACAAGCCGATCACCGCGCTGCAGGATCCCGGTGGCCCGATTGCGATCCCGCGCGACGCTACCGATCTGCACTACGAGGGCGAATTGGTGGTGGTGATCGGCAAGCGGCTCAAGAACGCGACCCCGGCGGAAGCGCGCGCCGCGATTTTCGGCGTCACCTGCGGCAACGACGTGAGCGAGCGCAACT
>Ga0182014_10001641_pt1 | contig 29551 bp, 29 predicted proteins | sample 612S2DmetaG_FD_120489 | JGI IMG/M metagenome (GOLD analysis project Ga0182014, IMG submission 120489) | Permafrost microbial communities from Stordalen Mire, Sweden - 612S2D metaG | ecosystem: Environmental > Terrestrial > Soil > Wetlands > Permafrost | place: Sweden: Stordalen | collected... | reverse complement strand
GCGGTCTCAGCCGGGGGGAGATAAACCGTGATACTTGGGTTGACGACGTTGCGGACGGCTTTGAGACCGGTATTGCCGACCGTGTACTCGGCCTCCTTCTGAGTCCAGCTCTCGGAGCCGGGGCCGCCGTTGGGCCACAGCATCACGATGTTGGTCTGGGCCGGCAGCACAGCGGCTGCGAGCATCAGTCCAGTGACAACCGCGGTGGCGCGCGCGGGCCTAGGATTCTTCTGCGGGATCATCTGCATGATTCTACCTCCGGGCCGAGTCGCGTTGTCCACGGCTAACGCGCCCACGGCGCTGGCCCGGCGAACTGAATCTCTGCGATTGATTTTACGGCCTGGAAGTCATCTTGTACGGCGGCTCGTCCGGGGCTCGGCGGCCCGTGCGGGCACGCATTTGGTGGAGCAGGCCGCTTCGCGAGCTCTGTTGAGTAATCGGCGAAAACAGCCCATGTTGGGACCAGTTCGCCGGCTCAGCTCAATTGCACCGACGCCATCGACCTCGGCTGCGTCCTCACCCCAGCCGCCTGTGAGGTCAGATGCGAATGCGTTTCATGTTCGGCCGCGTTCACTTTCGGCCCTCTCGCAATCGGTTCACCATTTCCCGTAGCTGCGGATCGGGCCTGATCCGCAGCGCTGCTTCATACTGAGCGATCGCTTCCGGCAGCCGGTCGGGTATTTGCGATAGGGCGTTTCCCAGGTTGTAGTGCGCCTCGACAAGGTCGGGATCGATCCGCAGCGCTGCTTCATACTCGGCAATCACCTCCTGCAAAGGCCCGCCGGAATTCGCCAGCGCGAGTCCCAGGTTGGCGTGCGCCTGGGCGTAATCGGGATAGATGCGCAATGCCGCTTCATACTGGGCAATGACGTCCGGCAGCCGGCCGGGTAGTTGCGACAAGACGGTTCCCAGGTTGTAGTGCGCCTGGGCGTAATCGGGATAGATGCGCAATGCCGCTTCATACTGGGCAATGGCGTCCGGCAGCCGGCCGGGTTGTTGCGACAAGGCGGTTCCCAGGTTGTTGTGCGCCTCGGCGTAATCGGGATTGATCCTCAGCGCTGCTTCGAACTCGGCAACCGCCTCCTGCAAAGGGCCGCCGGAATTCACCAGCGCCAGTCCCAGGTTGTTGTGCGCCTCGGCGTAATCGGGATCAATCCGCAACGCTACTTGATACTCGATCAGGGCGTCCGGCAGCCGGCCGGGCACTTGCTCTAAGGCGTTTCCCAGGTTGTTGTGCGTCTTAGCGCTTTCCGGACAAACGTCTACGGCGCTGGTCCAGAGACTGCGCTCGTCGAGCCAGTCGAAGTTCCGGGCGTAGGTCCGCGCGGCACACGCGAGGCACAGGAGCCCGAGCGCAATCCACGCAGCTCGCACGACGAATAGCCGCCGGCGCGAGATTTGCCGGCCAAGCGCGTAGATGGCCGCAACCACGCACCCGGCCAAGCCGATCGAAGGCAGGTAGACGAACCGCTCGGCCATGATGCTCCCGATGAGAATCGCCAGATTGGACATGGGGGCGAGAGCCACGAAAAAGAAAGCCAGAAAGAAGGACAGCGGCTTCGGGGTGCGGTACCAGCGGACAGCCAGCAACGCGGCGCCCAGGCAAAGTGCCAACGCGATCAGCGCCTTCGCGTCCTCCCACTGGGCCGGATGCCAGCCAAACAGAGGCACTGCATTATAGGAATAATCCGGCGACAGGCGAGCCGGCCAAACAAACAGCCACAGATACTTGCCGATTACTTTGAAGGCCGTGAGCCGCGCCGTCCAGAAGCCGGCGCTCAACAGAGGATTTTCGAGAAAGCGAGCCGAAATATGCATCGGCAATGTGCCGCGCAAATAGAAGAACGCGGCAAATGGCAGCACCAGAACCGAGTAAGCCGCCGCGCGCCCCCGCCACGCCGTGCGCCCGCGCCACGTCAGGTCGTATAGGAGCATGATACCGGGCAGGACGGCGGCATTCTCCTTGGAAAAGATCCCGACCGCCTGGGCCGCCAGCATGGCCGCCACCCAGAACAACTTGTGCCGCCCGGCGGCACAGGCGCTCTTCACGTAACACAGCAAGCCTGCCAGCACGCCGAAGGCGGCCAGCAGGTCGGCGCGGCCCACAATGTTGGTGACGGATTCGGTGAGCAGCGGATGCAGTCCCCACAGCGCCGCCAGCGCCATGGCCGGCGCCGGCGCCCCCAACACCAGGATGCCCAGCAGGTACACAAGCGAAACATTCATCCCGTGCAGGGTAATATTCACCCAATGATAGCCGGCCGAATGCGTTTCATTGCCGAAGACGGCGTAATTCAGCAGGTAGGAGAAAGTAGTGAGCGGGCGATACAGGCCCGAGACGGTGCTGTTGTGCCAATAGTCTTCGGTCAGAATGAGTCGGAGGTTTTGCGGCGTCACCGCCCGGATACGGGCATCCTGCAGAATCAATGGGGAACTGTCGAAAACCAGGCCCGCCTGGAAGGAATTGGAATACGCCGCCAGGACCAGGGCCCAGAGTGCCAGCATACGCCATGCGTGTCGGCGCCAGGCGGGATGCGCCGCCTGGACGGAGGGGTCCTCCCGCGCGACCGGCTGCGAGGCCCGGCGCAATCGCCGCGGCTTGCGAGTCTCCCTCATTCACGGACCAGCATAGCAGTAGAACGGCAGTGGCCCCGGCGGGAGCGTTAACTACCATCGGCAGCGGTTTGCGGGCCCGCTTTTATCGCCAGATTCGCTTTCCGTGCGGTCGTTCGGGCCAGCCCGGCAGCAAGGAACCCCAAGCGCCGTTAAGCATCCCACCGATGATCCACTCGTCACCGGTGCGTTTGCGCATGCCGCAGCTCGACTACCGCGGAAACGGAGTCCCGCCCTCTGGTCCGTACCAGTCGTACGCCACCGTCTGCCCTTGAATGCGCCAGCGGCCTGGCGTAGTAGTTTCCATCCAGTCGAGTGGTTCGGCTATGTTATGCGGCGTTGCAGCCGTCGCAAACGCACGCCTGATGGCCTGTTTCGATTCGGTGTTCAGCGCTCTCGGATCGGGGGAGACGAACAGCGCGGTTCCGCTGCGCGCTACGACGTCCAGCCACCTGGAACTCAAGTCCCAAGGGAGCTGTGGCGTGATTGGCGCACAATCGGCGTCTAAATCGAAAAAAGCTCGATGCTGAGGTCCACGGAACGCCAATGTATTGACGCCCATGCGCCGCGTGCGGTGGAATTCGCGGCCGCTGGTGTCATCCCCCGTACGCTGCAGCTCGAACAATCCGGCAGCCAGATGGCCGAAGGTGTTGCAGCCAAGGATCAATCCGCTGCCGGCTGCTTCGCGAATCGCGCGATACAGGGTGAGCGTTACTTCGGCCGTGGTCATGCTCCGGTCGGCGAAATGCCAGCCGGGATCGGTCAGATCTGCACCCATACCGGAGCCCCAGCGGCCCAGCAAATCGAAGCTTGTGTAGTCGTGCTTGATCAGTTCGAAGCCCCAGGACGCCATTCGGCGGATGTCCTGGCGCACGATCTCCATCATATCGGGGATGGTGGGATCGATGATGCTGCTTCGGAGACCGGCGCGATCCCGAAGCCGCGCGCGGTCTGGGACTTCGGCTGTGGTGAAGAGCGGGCGCAGCCAGATGCCCGGCCGAACGCCCTGCTGTTTCATGGCGGCGGCTAGGCCGGACATATCGGGGAACCTGTCATTGCCACGTTCCCAGGGGCCCGCGGTGTTGGTGATGGACCAGCCGTCGTCGATCACCATGAAGGGCCGATTCCGGCCCCCGGGCGCCAGTTCGGCGATGAGACTGGAATCGCGCTGAATATCACTGGCCGAACAGTCCCGGCCATACGCGTAATACCAGTTGTTGCCGCCATAAACAGGTGCCGAAGCGAGGCGGGGCTGGTCGCATAGCACACGGCAGAAGCGGCGCGCGGATTCGAACGCAGTCTCGTCTTGGCTGCCGCGCCGCACCCGCACACTGGCGGCTTCCAGCGTGCGCTTCCCGAGGCGAACGGCTCCTCCGCCATTGCGCAGGTCGATCCATAATGAAATCCCCACCGGATCCACCTGCCAGAACGCGAAAGACGAACCGCCAGTAGCGACGCCATAACCGTGAGTCGCCTGGCCGTCGAATGCTAGAAAGTACCAAGGCAGGATGCGCTCGCCGAGGATGCCGCGCCATTCCAGATCGCCGTAACTCCGCTCCCACTGGTCGTTCAGAATTCGCCACCGTTCGGGCACATTCGTCTTCCAGCGCAGACGAACGCGCATCAGCGCGGCTTCAGGCGCCTCAATTCGGATCGGCAAGCCAGACCCGTTCGGCTCGGCTTCAATTGAGATGCCTTTCGTCGTCCATCGGCGCCCGTCTCGGGCCAGCGTGAGGGTCTCGTTTTCCAAGAACGCGGTTGCAAGGTCCGGGGGACGCAAAATATCGACGTACCCATCGGGACGCCGGGCCTGGCCCGCCGCCACAATCGGGAGCCCGCCTGAGAGCGCCATCAGACTACGTCGGGAAAATCCGTTCTTGTGCACAAACCCATTCTCCCAAGCCGCCGTACCCAAGCGGGTGCTGGTGGTGAAGTGCCGAAAGGTGACACGTGCCTCCGCGTTGTGCCGGCTCGATCGCCTCGGCACGGGCAGCTTCGACCGGCTCCGTCATAATCGCCTGAGCGACCTGCGGCGACCCGATGCGCGCCCTACTTAATCAGCGTGATTTCCTTGAACCACAGCGTCGGTGCGCCACCGTGGTGCTGAATGGCGATGTAGCCTTCGTCCGGCCGCGGCCCGCGGTCGGGCTCGTACTGTCCCTTCTTGGGCGGCACGGGCGCCACGCCGTCGTAATCGGTCACCACCATGCCGTTCAGCTTGACGATGGTACGCGGTCCCCGTATCTCGATCTCCAGCGTATTCCAGTCTCCCGCGGGCTTGTAAGGCCGCGCCTTGGCCTTTGTCATCGAGTATAAAACTCCCGTGCAGTGGTAATCGTCGCCGGTATCCTGGATCTGCACCTCGATGCCCTTGTTGATGGCGTCGTCCTCAGACTTGGGCTGGTAGGGGATGCGGATGAACACGCCCGAGTTCGCGTCCGGTGCGGAGAACTTGTAGACTACCCGCAGGGTGGAGTTGCCGATCTTCCCGACGGTGTACCAAAGGTCGTCTTCCGGAGCGTCCGGCACGGTCACCAGCAGGCCCTCCTGCACCACGAAGCCAGGTTTCTGGTTGGCCGGCGCGCCTTCGTGCCGCGGCATACGCGCCCAGCCGGTGATGTCCTTTCCGTCGAAAAGCTTCTTCTCGGCCGCCCACGCCGGGGCCGCCGCCAGCGCCAGAATCGCAAGCCACTTTTTCATGTCGATTCGCCTCCCGCCCACGCTACAACGACCATCCCTTGCGGTACTCCGGTTTGAGCAGTTGTGTCGCCGCCGCATCGTTGAGGAAGCGCATCCCCTCGGCGTCCCACAGCAGAAACTTGCCGGTGCGCTGCGCCACCACGCCCAGCAGGGCGATTTCGGTGAGCGGCGCGGCGAACTCGAAATTGCAGTTGGCCGGCGCGCCGCCTTTGCAGGCGTTCACCCATTCCATGTAATGGCCCGTGGTGCGCGGCAGGGTCTTGGGAGGCGCGGCGAGAGTTTTCTCCTGCTGGTCGGAGAGAAAGCGGATGCCGCCGCTGAAGCCGCTCAGCAGCGTCCCTTTCTCGCCCACGAACAGCAGGCCGTCGGCGCCCAGGTCGCGGTCCGCCGCCAACTCCGGCGGGCGCGGCGGGCGCAGGCCGCCGTCGTACCAGCTCATTCGGACCGGCGGCTGCTCGGCTCGCGCGGGGAAGTCCCAGGTGACGACCGAGGAACTCGGAAACGTTTCGGGATAGCTCCCGCGCTTCGATCGGGTCCAGTCGGGGTCGGGTTTTTCGCCTCTATGGAGCGGCTCGCGGATCACGGTCCTTTCCGCGCTCACGCTGAGCGGCGCGCTTAGCCCGAGCGCCTTCACGATGATGTGGAACGTGTGGCAGGCCATGTCGCCCAGGGCGCCGGTGCCGAAATCGTACCAGCCCCGGAAGTTAAACGGATGGTACAGCGGGTGATAGGGCCGCACCGGCGCGGGCCCCAGCCAGATATCCCAATCGAGCGACCCGGGCGCCGTCGCTTTGTCGACGGGCCGTACCAGGCCCTGCGGCCAAACCGGACGGTCGGTCCACACGTGTACCTCGCGAACCTTGCCGATAGCACCCGATTTCACCCATTCCTCGGTGGTCACCGCCGGATCCGTGGAGGTGGATTGCACGCTCATTTGCGTGGCCACCTTCTGCTCCCGGGCCGCCTTGGCCAGCTCGCGTGCCTCGAACACCGTGCGCGTCATTGGCTTGGCCACGTAAACGCCCTTCTTCAGCGCTATCGCGGCAGAGGCCACTACCGCGTGGCTGTGATCGGGCGTGCCCACGATCACCGCGTCGATGCCCTTTTCCTTCTCGAACATCACGCGGAAGTCCTTGTAGACCTTTGCGCCGGGATAGGTCTTGAAGACTGGCGCCGCGAAGACGTGGTCCACATCGGCAATGGCCACGATGTTCTCGCTGGCGCACCCTTTCACATAATTCTGTCCCATTCCGCCCACACCCACGGCGGCGATGTTCAGCTTGTCGCTAGGCGCGGTGTATCCGGCCCCGAGCACGTGGCGCGGAACGATGGTGAAAGCGGCCGCCGTGGCGGGCAGAAAGCCGCGGCGGGTCATGCCGGTCTTTTCGTCGGACATAGATCTACCCGTTTTAACGCGGAGAGGGACCCGATGTCTATCGCAGGCGGCCGGCACTCACGAAGTCCCGATCGCCCTCTGGCTCGGACACGAATCGGTCGAAACCGCGAACTTCGGGGATTGCGCGTTCGGGTAATATCAGTGAAAGCAAGCCGACCTGACCGAAGTCGCTCGCCCTGCGGACGTATTTGCCGGGAAAAAGGGCCACAGAAATCCGGATGTGCGGGCGACCCGCCTATCCCTGTCTTCCGACCTCCCGCTCTCGAATCCAGCCCTCCCCCCGAACTTCGTTGCTAACCACCCACGCTCCCTATAGTCTAACCATCAGCCGGATGGAGCTCAGCGATCGGGCGTTGGTAGCGCAGGCACGGCTAGGCGATCCCGACGCCTTTCGTGCGCTGGTGGAGCGCCACAGCCGAGTTGTGTTCCGCCTGGCTTTTCGTATGACGGGCAATCGGCAGGACGCGGAAGACGTGGTGCAGGAAGCATTTCTGCGGGCCTACCGCCAGCTCGGCCGCTTCGACGAACGGGCCGGGTTCGGTACCTGGCTCTATCGCATCTCGACCAACTGCGCGCTCGATACCATTCGCGCGCGGCGCCGGCGGAGCGAAAACCTGGGCGCGGCCGAGCCGGACGCGCTGGACCCGCTGGCCCAACTGCCAGCCCACGATCCGAGCCCCGAACGCTCGGCCTGGAGCGCCCAATTGCGCGGCGCGGTGGAGGATGCCATGAACGAGCTTAGCCCGACCGAGCGCGCCGCTTTCGTGCTGCGCCATTTCGAGGGCATGCGTATCGAAGAAGTCGGTCGCGCGCTCCAGTGTCGGCCCGGCGCCGCCAAGCACAGCGTTTTCCGTGCCGTGCAAAAGCTGCGGCGGGCGCTCGAGCCGCTGGTTACTCCGGTGAGGTCGTAGGTCCCAGCCATGAAGCACTTGAGCCAATCGCAATTGATTTTGCACTATTACGGCGACGACGCGGGCAACGCCGCCGATGCCGCCGTCCATCTCGGCGAGTGTCCGCCCTGCCTGGAGTCCTACCGGGCCATCGAGCGCGTGCTGGGTTCCATGCAGGCACTCGACGTGCCTGAGCCGGCTGAGAATTACGAAGCCGCGCTGTGGAGCGGGATCGAGCCCCGGCTCCAGCCGCCCGTGCCCGGCTGGCTGCCGTTATGGGGCTGGCGCCTGGCAGCGGCCGCGGCTTGTGCGGCGCTGCTCGCGGTTGCTTTGTTTACGGGCCGCCTGGCGCCCAACCGCCGTCCGGCCGAGCCCTCGCCGCTCGCCGATAGCCAGGCTGGCGAGCGGGTTCTGCGAATCGCCGTGGGCGATTATCTGGACCGGTCGCAAATGGTGTTGCTGGAGATCGCCAATACGGATAGCACCCGCACCCGCCAGATCCCCTGGTCGGTGACGCGCGATCGCGCCTCCGACCTCGTGAGCGAGAGCCGGCTCTATCGCCAGACCGCCGAGCATACCGGCGACCTGGCCGTGGCCCATGTGCTGGACGATCTGGACCGCGTGCTGCTCGATATCGCGCACGGGCCCGACCAGCTTTCGCCGCACGATCTCGACCGTTTCCAACAGCGTCTGGACTCCCAGGGAATTCTGTTCAAGATCCGTGTACTGAGCTCGAATATGCAGAGACAAGCGTTATGACGAAAGGAAATCGACTTATGGATGGATGGAAAGGTCTTCTTGCCGCCGGCGCTTTCGCCGCGGCCGGCGTGCTGGCCTGCGCGCAGACGCCGGAAGCGCAGCCCGCCCCGCTACCGCAACCGGCGCAGGCGCCGCTTACTCCCATGGCGCCCGTGGCACCGCTGCCTCCGATGGCGCCGGATATGCGCCCGGAGGTGCGAGAGCAGATCGAGGAAGCCCGCGCGATGGCCCAAGACCAGGCTGCGCAAGCGCGCGAACTGGCTGAAGAGGCTCGCGAGCAAGCACGGGAACAGACGCGCGGCCTCGATGAGCAACTGCGTGAACACGCCCGCGCGCTCGCCGATATGGCGCGCCAGCAGTCGCGGATCGATCTCAAAGACCTGCACGTGGACTTTGCCCAAAACTGGGCCAAGTCTTTTGGCGGGCGGTCGGACTCCGAAGACGGCCTCTACGATTCCGGGCAGCGTGCGCTCGATGGCCAGCGCTACGACGAGGCGCTGAACGATTTCAAGGAGGTGGCCGCCCGCGCCGGCAATCACACCGAGGGCGCCCTGTATTGGGAAGCTTACACGCTGAACAAAATGGCGCGGCGCGACGAGGCCAGCGCCGCCATCGCCACCCTGCGCAAGAATTACCCCAACAGCCGTTGGCTGGAAGATGCCAAAGCGCTGGAGGTGGAGGTGAAGCAGGCCGCCGGCTCCAATGTCTCGCCGGAAACTCAGAACGACGACGAGCTCAAATTGCTGGCGCTGAACGGATTGATGCAAAGCGATCCCGACCGCGCCTTCCCCATCCTGGAAAATTTGCTCAGGAGCGCGCAATCGCCCAAGCTGAAAGACCGCGCCCTGTTCGTGCTGGCGGAAAACAACTCGCCGCGCGCCCAGCAACTGCTGGAAAAAGTCGCCCGCGGCAATGCCAACCCCGATTTGCAGGTGAAGGCCATCAAGTATATCGGCGAGCTGCGGGTCAAACAGCCGAACGGCTCCCAGTTGCTGGTCGAAATCTACGCCAGCGCCGCCGATGCGCACGTGAAAAAGGCCGTCGTCAGCGCGCTGTCGAACCGGCGCGATGCCAAGGCCATGGTGGACATTGGCCGGCGCGAGAAGGACCCGGAGATGAAGAAGGAAATCGTGCGCCGCCTGGTCGACATGAAGTCGCCCGATGCCACCGCCTTTCTCGAGGAGATCCTGAAATGATTCCGGTGCTGTTCTGGATGGCGGCCGCGCTGCCGTTCACCAACGCCAACCTGCAGAGCCAATCGGCGGCCGCGGGCTTGGAACCGGTGTTTCGCGGCCTGGTTTCGCATCAGTCCGAGGCCGCGTGGATCGCCTGGTCGGTGCCGGCCGTGCGCGGGCCGCGCCTGGGCTGCGAGTTCGTGAGCCGCGACGGCTGGTCCGGCGCGGGCGTGGTCCACCTGGAACCGCCCGATCGCGCCATCGTGCTCTTCCGCGTGGCCGCCAATGCGGTCGAGCGGATTCGCCTGCTGTCACCGGATTGCGAAATCGACGCCGGCGGAGTGAGTGTCCACTGGCTCACCGACGTATCGCCCGCCCAGAGCATCGCGCTTTTGGCCGGTTACGCCAACGACCGCAACCTCGCCGAGAACAGCGCCGTGGCGGCGATTGCCATCGACGCCGATCCCGCCGCCGACCCGGTCCTCGACCGTTTCGCCGCTCCCTCGCAGCCCGAGGCCCTGCGCAATCGCGCCATGCGATGGCTCGGTTCGGCTCGCGGCCGCCACGGCCTCGATACTTTGAAAACTCTGTTGGCCAACGAGACCGCTCCCGACGTGCGGCGCCACGCCATCGCTGCCATCGGCGCCAGCCGCGAACCCGAAGCGCAACAACTGATGCTCGCGACCGCCCGCGGCGACCGCGACACCCGCGTGCGTGCCGAGGCCGTCTCGCAACTGTCGCGCGAGCGTCTGCCCAACCTGGCCGGCGTGTTGGGCGGCATCGCCGAAAACGACGCCGATAGCGAGGTTTGCAAACGGGCCGTAAGCTCGCTGGCATCTTTGTCCGACGGCACCGGCGTTCCGGAGTTGATCCGCCTGGCGAAAAGCTCGAAGAACGCCGACGTCCGCAAGGAAGCCGTGCGTGCCCTGGGCCACGCACACGACGAGCGCGCCGAGGCGTTTCTGGAAGAAGTCCTGCGCTGAAGGTTGAACCGTTTCCTGATGGTCGCGGAAATGCGGCAGCCAGTTTCGCGACCGTCAGAAGCTGTGAAGAAATCGGCCTAAACCGAAAATGCTCGACGTGGAGTAGGCCTTCGGCCTGCGATTTGATTTTTCACAACTCCTCGGGGAGCGGTTGCCGCGCCCGCTGCTAAGCTGAAATCGAATGATGCGATTTCCGCGCCGTCTCGCGCCGTTTCTTCTTCTGCTGAGCGTGCCGGCTGGCCTTGAAGCGGGATTCATCAAATCCTGGCAGTGGAAAGAAACCGCGGCTGCCCCCGTGCTGGTGGTCGGCCGGGTCCTCGGAGTCCGAAAGGGTGAGCGCGTTCCGGATGGTTCGCTGCCCTGGAAAGCCGAGACGCTGGCGATGACGGCCGATGTTCAGGTGCTGCGCTCCTATACCGGCTCCGGAGAGCCCGTCGCAGTGGACCGGCTTCATGTGCATTTCCTGGCGTACGGCCCGAGTGTGACGACCTTCGTCAATGGCTACCCGCCGCCTCTTCCCAATCTGAAACCCGGCCACGTACTGATTCTCCCGCTGCAAGAGAATTCAAGTCCGGCTTTGGATTTGTGGCAACTTATGGCCGACTCCGGAATGAACCTGACCATCCCCGCGCGAGCCGAAACCGTGGATACCGGCCCGCCGCCGGCCACTGCGCGCGCTTTTCTCGATATCGAGATCGCCAATGCGCTTAGCCGGGGAACGCCGCCGGAAGTCTCCGCGGTTGCCGATTACCTGGCGAGGCAGGATGAGGACCTGACTGGCGAACTCATGCCGCTGCTCGCGCCCGCCATCGGCCTCGAACGGCGGCGCTGGGCGGAAGTTGCCACAAATCTCCTGGCGGCGCAAGGCATTCCCCGGCCCGGCGTTGCGGACCTCCTCGCGGGGAAGGTCGAGCCGAAGAACTGGCCTTTCCGCGGAAGCTTGTTCCTGGCGCAGGCGGCTCTCCAAAAGCTGAAAGCGTCTCCTGAGACGGGCACGCTTCTGATCGAAACGTGGATTGCGGAAGCCCCGCTGCACGCGTGGGGATCGGCAAATTCCCTGCTGGAATACGCGGACAATCCTGTAACTACCGAGTCACTTCGGCAGGCGCTCCTGAACGATCTTGCCGGCTCTTCCTATATTGCCTGGACCCTGGCGCGCAACGGACACCAGGCTACTCTGCCGGAAGCTCTGGTGCGCGCGCTAAAAGTCGCGGATCGCCCGCATGCCGACTTCACCGATCTCCAGGGCGCGGCGGCGCTGCTGCGGGATTATGGGAGCGATCGGGAGCTGAACCAACTCGCAGCCTTGGTGCGGAAGTACCAGACACAGGACAAAGAGTTCTATAGCGTCCTCTGGCAGTACGCCACCGAAGCCGGAAACCCGCGCGAGGTGCGGGTGCTTGCCGTTGTGCTGCGCGACCGCCGCGTAGTGTCCGGCGAAACGCGGTACTGCGACTTCGCCGTTGGCGTTCTGGAGAGAGCCGTCGGCCAGCACTTCGGCTCCGATGGCAAGACGATGAAAGAGCGCGACGGCGCAGTTTCCCGGGCGCTGGCATGGCTCGCGTACCAGGGTATCTCGAACTGATGTCCGACTACCTTCGCAGCATGGCCAGCCTGCGCCGGTCCGAGCCACTCTGCTAGAATCCGGTCTGCAAACGAAACTTTTCAGGAGACTAGAAAATGAATCTGTCCCGGATGATCTGCCTCACGGCCTGCGCGGCGCTGCCTTTGGTGTTTCCTTCCCTGGGCGCCGCCGGCGAGAAGAAACTGATGCATTGTTTTGCCTGGACGCCGGTAAAAGATGCCACTCCGGCCGATTGGGAGGCTTTCTACAAGGCCAGCGATGCCCTTCCCAAGAAGATCAAGGGCATCGGCAAGGTTTGGTACGGCAAGCTGGTGTCGCCCCTCAGTCAGGTAGGGGTTGGCAAGATCGACGACGCTACCGTCAAGAGCTTCCGCGCGGGTGAATCCGTCAATGCCCCCATCACCCGCGTGGCGCGCGAATATGGCATGTGCATGGAAATGACCGACGAAAGCGTGCTGAAAGCCTACGCCGACGATCCCTATCACAAGACCTGGGTCGAGGCCTATTCCAAAATCCGCGTGGAAGGCACCACCACCTTCAACATCGTCGGTCAATAATTTCCGGAGTCCTGCCGACGCGGCATGGAAGGGTGGGGCGGACGCCCTCGTCCGCGCGCGACCCCCTCGTCGCGCTCTGGTAGCGTTTACGCCATCCGCACGCCGATACTGTGCAGGAATTCGGCGTCGAAATTCGGGCGCTCATCCGTCTTCGGGCATTCGCCCCAGCAGTCGCTGAGTGGCTTGGAGGCCCACACCAGCTTACGGCAATCTTCGCACCACCAGTGGATCACCAGTTCGTGATCGTCGGTCACGCCGACCTCGTCGATTCTGGCGGGCGGCTGCCCACAGCGGCAAGAAAGTGAGAAATGACGATAACTCATGGCGTCTTCCGTACAAGGCTGTTATCTCACCCTTGCGCCTGTCCGGAACAGTGCTACGCGTTTATCGCCGTACTGGGAGTTGGGAGAGTACCTGTAGAACGCGGCCCTTCGCGGACTTAGAATCCGCTCGGCACGATGCCGAAGCTCTCCCGCCACTCGCCGCCGGGCGGAATCGTTTCGAGGCCCGGAAACATTCCCGCATGAGCCAGGTTAAAGGCGTTGGTGATCGCCGACATGGGTTCGAGACACAGGAAATCGCGACCCTTGGGAGCGAACACGACGGCCGTGGAGTAGCGGGGGCCGTAGGCTACTGTCACCCGCTCGCGCACTCCTTCGAACCAAAAGCGGGCCATGCCGTCGGCGTCGCGTACCAGGCTGCCGAACACATCGTCCAACTCTGTACCAGCCAGCGGCTGGGGATCGGCGAAGGGGTTAGCCTCGCTCCGGCCGGTGGGAATCATGGCGGCATCGAGCAGCAGGCGCTCGCGTGCCGCCACGTGCACTCGCCATTGGTCGCGCCCGGCGTCGTCCAGGCGGAAGAAAGGGTGAAAACCGATCGCCATGGGCATGGCTTCCAGAGCGTGATTCTCGACCACGGTTTCCACCTCCACCGAGCCCGCCGCCAGCCGGTACGTCATCCGGATGGTGTGCGCGAACGGGAACTGCGCCATCAGCGCCGGGTGCTTCCAGAACTCCAATTGGCTGGTGAGCGAGGCTGAATCCGAATCCGCCGCCAGCGCAACCACGCTCCAAAGCGGCGAGAAATTCAGCAGGCCGTGGATCGGTTTGCCATCGCCGTCACGCCGCAGATTGTCCAGCCCCGGGTTCAGCACATACCGTCTTCCGCCGGCCCAGTAGGCGTCCCCATCCATGCGGTTGGCCCATGGCGCCAGCAACGGCACGCCGCACAGGACCGGTTTTTCGCGCAGTTCCGCCGGGCTGGAGTACGGGAACCACAGGATGTTCCGGCCGCGTACCTCGATCCGGTACGCCATGTTGCCGATGGAGGGGACGACGCGGACTTCGATGCCGCGGCGGGCATCCTCCAGCGAGAATACCTCCACCCCATCCACCGTCAGGCAGTTCGCGGCGTACGGATTATGAGAACTCATTTTGCGTCCGGGTCGCGCAGTTCGAGCGCGGTTTCCCGCTGGCAGCACGCGCACGGTCCCGGAATATAGGCGCGGATATTGCAAACGCCGCAAAAGTAAGTGATTAATTTGAGCTTGCCGTCCTGGCGCACCATCAGGCTGCGCAGGTGAGAAGGGTCCAGCCGGAACCGGTCCGCGGAGGTGAAATGGCCTCTGGCTTCAATCGAAAATCCGTTCAGCCGCGGATCGGCCAGTACCTTGCTTGTTGGCTCATCGCCATCGAGCACGATTTTGCCATGGTCGGCGGTCGTCACGGTTGCCGGCCCGCTCTCGGGCACCTGCAGAGTGCCGCGCAGGGTTTCGCTCTTGGGCAGGGCATCCGCCAGCGCCAGGCCGGCGAGAGCCAACAAAACCAGACAGATCCGCATCTGGATTCAGTGTAGCATCCTGGTGACACAGGCTTTAGCCTGTAAGGTCCTTCTCGTGGCGCGGGCCTCTGGCCTGCAGCGTCGGCTTTAGTTTTGCGCCGAGACTGCCGGAAACTCCGTGAGCCATGGCGGGGAGGCCCGCGCGGTCTCGCTTCGTAGCGCCGGACCGCTCCACGATTAGTCCCGCTAACGAATCAAACCGCCTTCGCCACCAACTCAAAATTGCTGCCGCGCCGGCGGAGCGAGCCGATGCGCAACAGCCAGTTGTCGAGCGCGCGGGCGGCGCGGTACCCGGCCCGCCACCCGGGCAGCAGGCCCGCCAGAGGCGTGGACCCGAAATCGTACATGTCCACTTGCACCTGGAAGCCCGCGTCTCGAAATAGCGCGGCAGTCTCCTCCGGTTCCAGTTCCCTTTCATCGGGCGTCTGATAACGCTTCATCAGACCCGGCATCAAGCGCCGGCCCACCGCGCCGGAAAGCCGGTAGCGGCTGGGGTCGAGCGAATAAAACACGCCGCCCGGGCGCAGCCACTGGCGCAAGCGGTCCGGCAGGCCGGCCAGCGCGCTATCCGAAAGATGGTGCAGAAAAAAGATGGCGATAATAACGTCGAACACGCCCTCGGGCGGCGTCTCGCCTTCTTCGAAGCGCGCGTTTCCCACTCCCAAACGTTCGGCATCGGCACGCGCCTGGCGGATCGCCGCGGGCGAAAGATCGATCCCCACGATCTCGGTCACCTGCCGCGCTACCAGCAGTTCGGTATCGCCGATGCCGCAGCCCAGGCTCAGCACCCGCGACCGGCCCCACGCGCCCGTGGCCTTGAGTATCCGGGTGGCCATGTGTTCGCGCAGCGCGCGCACCGCCGGCCGCGCGAAGTGGCGCTGGGCAAACCCCGAATACAGTTCCTCGTGGTAAGCCAACTCGCGCCCGATGACTTCTTTTTCGGGTGGCGGCATCAGACCGCCGCCCGCCGCCGGACGAATGCCATCCAGGTCAGCGCCAGCGATCCCGCCAATAGGGAACCGTCCCGCAGCAGAGTCTTCCACGAGATCAGCTCTCCCGGTCCGAAACAGCCGCAGTTGATCTGCTGGCCAGTGGCATACGCGCGCACCATCAATCCGAAAAATACGCCCAGCAGCAGGCTGGTCGCGATCGCCGCGCTGCGCAGCCAGAGCCCCGCGATCAGCAGGATGCCCACCAACAGCTCGAACCAGGGCAGAGTACGGGCCACCAGTTCCACCGCCCGCAAGGGAAGAATCCGGTAGGAGTCGATCGAAATCGCGAACACTTCCCAGGGCGTGCGCAGCTTGATCCAGGCCGCATAAATGAAGATACCGCCCAGCAGGACGCGCAACAACAGCGCTCCGGCCCGCAAAACATTACCGCTTGGCGAGGTCATCGAGGAGTTGTTTCAGCAATTCGTATTTTATCAGGCGGCCCGAAATCGGGATGCTGCGCGACCCGCGAATCACCACGATGGTCGGAGTCTCGTCGATCGGCACGCGTTGCCCCACGCCGATTTCGTTCCGTACCTCGGCCAGCACGCCCGGATCGCTGGCCAGCGCCTGCACCCGCTTCTGCTGCGCCGGATTCAACGCGCCGGCGACCGCTTCCCAAACTTTGCCGCTGGCCGACCAGGATTGCTGGCCGCGAAACAGCGCATCGGCTACCGGCAAATACTCTCCCACCCGGGCTGCCGCCACCGCGTAATCCGCGGCTTGGCGGGAATACCGGTGCATCGGGAGCGGGAATTCGAACCTCGCCAAAAATACCTTGCCGGGAATTATGTAATCCCGCATCAGCTCGGGCAGCACGTTTTCGTGGAACACCTTGCACGCGGGGCACTCGAAATCGCTGAAGACCTCCACCGTGATGGGGGCCGAAGGCGTTCCGACGGCTTTGCCCGGATCTACGCCCGGCGCCGCCGCTCCGCCCATCCACAACGCCGCCAGGGCAAGTATGCAAACTTTCATCTTCTCCCCATTCTAACCGCAACCGTGTTCGCCTGAGCCGTGGCGCAGGCTGTCAGCCGGCTGTCAGCCTGCTGAGCCGGGATTCCGAACTCCTGAAGTCGTGGAATTTGAGTTGAGCCGATGTCCCACCTGGCTCCCCCGTCAGTTGGGTCAGCCTATTTTCCTCAGCACCAGAAAACCGCCGGGGCGACCTCAGAAGTTCGGAGATTCATCTCGGCTTTTCTTGCCGCGCCCAAGCACCGATAATTTTCGACAGCTGCCGCCAGGCGCCCTATCGCGACAGCGAATTATCCAGCAGACTCTTCAGCAGGTCGTAATTCGGCGATCCCGGAGGCAACGCCGTGCGCTGGCCGTGGGCCGTAATGAAGATGGTGGGAGTGGAGTTCACGCCGTCCCGCTCGCCCTGCTCCAGGTCGCTCTGCACTTCGGCCAGAACGCCGGGATCCTTGGCCAGCGCCTGGACCTTTTTCTGCTCCTCCGCCGTCAACACGGTCGCCATAGCTTCCCACCATTTGCCGGTCAGCGCCCAACTGCCTTGCGTGCGGAACATGGTGTCGGCCACCAATTTGTACTTGCCCAGGCGCGCCGCCGCGGTGGCGTAGACCGCGACGTTGTGCGCGTAGGGATGGGCCGGAGCCGGCAGCGGAAACTCGCGGCTCACCAGGCATAGCTTGCCGCGCAGCACGTAGTCGTTCATCAGGCGCGGCGCGATCTCCTCATTGAAAATCTTGCAGTGCGGGCAATCGAAGCTGCTGAACACTTCGAGAGTGATGGGTGCGTTGGCTCCGCCGATCATCTTGTCCGTGTCGAACTTGGGACCGGCCGCCAGCGAGGCCAGCGAGAGCAAAACGGCGGAGACGAATACTTTCCTCATGCTCCAATTGTAAGTGGCGCGGCGGGCGCCTCTCAAGCGGATCGCCGGAAATCGTGATTAAATCTAATCAATCGGCCGAAAGACGGCTGCATGCCTGCGAAACTGGTGTGCGCGTCCATCGTTGCCGCGTTGGCGTCGGCCCAGATGGGCATCCGTACGGCTCTATTGATGAATTTTGTCGAATGCCCAGGCAGCCCCGTTCGCTATCACGCAGATATGAATCTTCGGACCGCGCGCGGTCCCGGCATTTGTTTTTATATAGATCGAGAGATGTGGGTCGGTGCAGGAAAGGCTCATGTGAACCGAGTCGACAACCTCGATGTGCCAGGCGGACTTGTCTTTCAATGCCTCGGATTTCCTGCCGACCGCCTGATGGTAATCGGGATTGTGAGGCAGTGGCTTGGCTAACACCAGCAGTCCGGTCGTTTTCAGTGCCGTCGAGAAAGGAGCCGCCAGATCGACAATGGGGGGATTATCGCCCACGGCCACCGCAATATCGGAGTTGTGGGCTTTGGCTGCGATAATGACATCCGCCAGGTTCGCGATGGTGTAAGTCATGCCCGAAGGCATCTCCTTGCCCACTACTTGGCACTTGCCCTCGTTGGAACGAAAGTTCTCGGGGAAGAGGATGGCGGGCATTCTGTTTTGATCTCCAGTTCGATCTCGACGGTCTTCTGGCCTCAGGCCAGTATACATCCTGGCGCGCCGCCCGCCGGACACGGGAATTCAGTAATCGCGCCGGCTGCGGTGCCACGCCCCGCCACCCAGGCCGCCGGCATCCACCACCACCGCCACCACCAGAATCAGCGCATTCAGTCCGGCGATCGGCTGGTGGTTGTTCGCCATCCAGGCGTAGGCCAGCGTCGTGAGCGGCAGAAACACAAAGCCCAGGGCCGGAATCAGGATGTTGTGATAGGCGTGTTGCAGGTAGGTGGTGAACAGGAACAGCAGCACCATCGCCACGCGCGGGAATCCCACCACCGCGATCAGCAGGAGGCAAGGCATGTTTCCATTATGACCGACAGCGGCTTGTGGGGCAGCTCGGTAAGCGCGCTGCTGGCTTTGACAAGCCGCCTCGGGCCGCCAGCCTGCCCTGCAAACCGGACTGCACGCGGCCCTAGCGCTTAATTCCCGGCACGCCTGGTGTGCCCTGGGCCGGCGCGCCCGGCAGTTTGAGCTTCAGGTCGCAGCCGCAATCGTCGCCTGCGTCTTTGGCGGTTTTCTGGTACTCGATTTCATAATCGATGATGTTCTTCAAACTAGGCCAGTCTGTGGCTTGCGCCAGGCGCCGGCCGTTGATGAACAGCGTGGGAGTCGAGTTGATGCCCAGGTCGCGTCCCTGTGCCTCGATAGCGTCCACCTCGGCCGCGGTCGCCTTGCTATCGATGCACTGCCCCAGCTTCAGCGCGTCCAGGTCCTTCTGGCCTTTGGCCCAGTCCAGAATCTGCGCCCGGACGTTGTCCGAAGTAATTTTGTCCTGGTGGGCGAAAATCCAATCGTGGTAGGTCCAAAACGCGTCGCTGCTTTGCCCGTACACGCAACGCCCAGCCAGGGCCGCCGCCCTGGCCCACGGATGCAAAGTCTCCAGCGGAAATTCTTTGAAGTAAAGCTTTACCTGGGTGGGGTACGCCGCCAGCAGGTTGTCGCGTATCGCCTTGGCTTCCTCCTTGCAATAAGGGCATTCGAAATCGCTGAATTCCACCAGCACCACCGGCGCGCCGGAAGTGCCCCATCCCGGCGCCCCAGTCGTTTTGATCTTGTCGAGATCCGCCTTGAAGGGATTGGCGGCGACGTCGTAAACCGTGCCCTGCAAGATCTTTTTGCCGTCTTTGCTGATGTAAAACGTGAAGTCCTGCGATTGGTTTCCCAGCGACGCGTGCACCGTCTCTTCCACGAAACCGGGCAGCGCAGAGGCTTTCGCGTCGGAGATGGTCATCTGGATACGCTTGTCCATCACGAACAGATGGCGGACATACGCCTCCAGCGTGGCCTTATCCAGAGCCGTCTTCTTCGAATCCTGCGCGCCGGCAGCCGCCGCCAGCAGCCCCAGGCAGGCGGTGAAAAGGAACAATCGCGACATGCTTCTTTATTGTAATGGAGTTGACCATGCCACTCGACCCTATAATAGGTTGAATGTCTAACCCGCAAGGTGGAACAGTCCTCCCGCCCTGTCGTTCCGTTCTGCCGAATGCGCTTGGCCGCGGCCATTCCCCGGCCCTCCTTGCCAATCCCGCCGCCACCGGGCGGCTGCGGTGAAGACCACCGGGACCAGGCTTCTGTGGGCAGTCCTGCCTTTACTTTATTTCGCGTATTTCTATCGCCTCACGGCCGAGGGCGTCATTCTCCCCGACGAGCCGCGATACGCCTCCGTGGCGCGCGCCATGGCCAATACCGGCGACGTCGTGACTCCTCGCTTATGGGGCGAGCCCTGGTTTGAAAAGCCGCCCCTCAACTACTGGATGGCCGCCATGGCGTTCCGTTTTGGCGCCGGACCGGACATGGCGCCCCGCCTGCCCGTCGCCCTTCTGGCCGTCGTCTTTCTGTTCTTCTTCTACTGGATCCTGCGGCGCGAGTTCGGATGGCGTGCCGCGGCCTTTGCCACGTTGATTCTCGCCACTTCGGGTGAGTGGTTGCTGTACAGCCAGGTGGGAGTTACCGACGTGCCCCTGTCGGCGACTTTCTCGGCCGGCATGCTGCTGGCGATTCCGTGGATTAGCCGTGGCGACCAGAAATGGCTGCCCTGGGCCGGCGCCATGTTCGGCCTGGCGATCCTGGCCAAGGGATTGGTTCCCGTCGCCCTGGCGTTGCCCCTCCTCTTGGGCGTCCCCAACCGCTTTTCCCGCGCTCTGGGGCGCCTGCTATTCCCATGTCTGCTGGTGGCCGCTCCCTGGTACGTTGCCTGTTATCTTCAAAATGGCGTCGGCTTCCTCAAGGAGTTTTTTTGGAAGCATCACGTCGAGCGCGCTTTCTCCGGCTCGCTATTGCATAGCCAACCTTTTTGGTATTACGCCCCGGTGCTGCTCTTTGCCCTTATACCATGGACTCCGCTGGCCGCCCTGGCGGCAACCCGGCTCCGAACCCCCGATCTCCGCCGCCGCTTCCTGTTCGTCTGGGCGATTTGGGGGCTGCTGTTTTTCTCCCTGCCGGTGAACAAACTGCCCGGTTACCTCCTCCCCCTGTTGCCGCCTATTGCCGCTTTGGCTGGCGTGGCACTGAGCGAATCCGAGGCGGATCCCGGCGCCGGCCCCGGCAACTTGCGCGCCGGCAACATCCGCCTCTGGCTGGCTGCCTGCGCCCTGCTCCTGGTAGCCTTTCCAATCGTCGGTCCCATGCTGCCCGAAGCCGTCGCGTGGGGAAGTTCCAGGGCCGTTGTCCCGCCTTTTCGTTGGACCTGGTTGCTGCCCGTCGTGGCCGCCGGCCTGGTCTGGTTTCTGGAAGCGCGCCGTTTGCGCCTGGCTGCGGTGTTCCTCATCGCTGCCTGCGCCACCGCGGGCATAGTTTACTGGAAGATCGCCTTTCTCCCCCAAGTGGATCGCGCCGCTTCCGCACGCCCCATCTGGATGCGGATTGCCCCCGTGGCCGACCAGGTTTGTGTCGAGAACATCCATCGCAACTGGCGTTACGGCCTGAATTACTATACCGGCACACCGCTGCCGGAGTGTTCCGTCCAGGCCCGGCCACTCCATATACAACAGATTCCGGGTCAGCCTCCGCAACTGACAACGGTTGACCCGCTTGCGTACTACATAGTACCCTCACAATTCCAGGTAATACCATGATCCTTGCCCCGACGCCTTTAATCGCGATGTTGCTGATGGTCCTCGGAATTCTTTGCTGGGGATCGTGGGCAGCCACGTTCAAGTTCAGCGGTAAGTGGCGATTCGAGCTGTATTATTTCGATTTCGCTTTCGGCCTGGTAGCGGCCGCCGTCCTGATTGCATTCACCTTCGGTAATCTGGGTTTCGACGGCTTTTCCGTGATGGACGACTTGCTGCACGCAGGCAAGCGCCAGTGGTTTTTCGGCTTTCTGGCGGGTATGCTGCTCAACTTCGGCAATATGTTGCTCTTGGCCGCGGTTTCGGTAGCGGGCCTGTCCGTCGCGTTCCTGCTCGGCGTGGGAACCGCGCTGATCGTCGGTACCGTGCTGCAGTTCCTGATTCACCCCGCCGGCAATTCGACGCTGTTGTTTGTGGGATTCGCGTTCGGCATCGTGGCTCTCGTTTTTGCCGCTTCCGCCTACCGCCAGGCCATCCGGCAGCGCCACGAAACTCTGGCGCGCCGCGGCCTGGCCAGGAGCACTCGCCGCCCTAGCGCCGCCAAAGGCATCGTTCTTCCGCTCGTGGCCGGCCTGCTGATGGGCGCCAGCCTTCCCATCGTCGAGACCTGCTCCGAAGGCGATTTGGGTTTGGGCCCGTATGCCATCGCCATGCTGCTCTCCTTCGGCATTCTGGCCTCCACCTTCGTGTTCAACCTGTTTCTCATGAACCTGCCCGTGGAAGGTGAGCCGGTGGATGTCTTCGAATACTTTTCCGGCAGTTGGCGGCAGCACCTCCTGGGCGCGGTGGGCGGCATCGTTTGGACCCTGGGAACGGTTGCCGTTCTGGTGGCGATCGCCTCCGTTCCCGACCGGACCCGCGCCACCTCGCCCGAAAGCTTCCCGCTGGCGCAGTCCTCCCTGGTAGTGGCCGGCATCTGGGGCTTGGTCAAGTGGAAAGAGTTCCGCGACGCGAAACCCGCCACCCAGGCCCTGTTGATCCTTTCGCTGGTCCTGTCTTCCTGTGCCATCGCTCTGATCGTGATGGGCATCGCCAATCAAAAACTTTTCTAGCGCCCTGTCCCACCTGACACGGTTACGCTCGGCCAGGGGCAGCCCGCCCTTCTGCCCCGCTGCTTTCGCGTTCTAGAATGAAACTTGCCTCCCATGTCTGCCTTTGATGCCCGCCGCTTCGGCCGTTTTGCCTGGGCGGTGCTGGCCTACACCCTTGCCGTGATTGTTTGGGGCGCCCTGGTGCGTGCCACCGGTTCGGGCGCCGGTTGCGGCAACCACTGGCCCTTCTGCACCCCGCCCGCGACCACCGTCGCCACCGTCATCGAGTTCACCCACCGCGCCATGACCGGCCTCGACGCCATCGCCGTGCTGGCCCTGGTCGTGCTGGCCTTCCGCATCTTTCCCCCCGGCCACGCCGCCCGTCTGGGCGCCGCTCTGTCCGCCGTCTTCCTGGTGACCGAAAGCCTGCTCGGCGCGGCTCTAGTCAAGCTCGAGCACGTCGCCCAAAACGCCAGCACCGGGCGCCTCTACTCGCTTTCCTGCCACCTGGTGAACACCCTCGCCTTGGTCGCCTGCCTGGCCCTGACGGCGTGGTGGGCCGGCGGACGCCCGCGCCTGCGTCTCTCCGGAAAACCGTTTCGCACCGCCGTGAGCGTGCTCGCCGCCGTCATCGTGCTGGGGATCAGCGGCGCCATCGCCGCGCTCGGCGATACCTTGTTCCCGGCACGCTCCCTGGCCGAGGCCCTGGCCCGCGATTTCGATCCCGCCGCCAGCATCTTCCTGCGCTTGCGCCTCTGGCACCCTCTGGTCGCCGTTCTGGCCTCCGCCGCGGTGGTCTGGTATGCGCGCTCCGGCGCGCGCGCCGATGCCGCCGGGCCGCGCCAGGCCCACCTGGTAGTGGGATTGGTCGCCGCGCAAATCGCCGCCGGTGTCATCAACCTGATTCTGCTGGCGCCCATCCCCATGCAGTTGCTCCACCTGTTGCTGGCCGATCTTCTCTGGATCGCCCTGGTTCTGCTCTGCGCCGCCCGCATCGCCGCCGGGCCTTCTCCCGGTCCTCGCGTCTTCCCGCGGCCCTAAAGTTCCCCGCTCGCTCCGCCGATCCACTATTCGTGAATACGGCTTTGTGCACCCTCCTGCTGGGCGTCGCCTTCTGGCGGCAGACCACCCCGAATACCGCCAATAATCCGCAGCGCGCCGCTATGAACAAACAGATCGAAGCGGTGCGCCGGCAGGCCGCGGCTCTCGGCCTGCGCCTTCAGCCCTGGGGCCCCGCTCCGCCGCCCGCCATCGCCGATCCGCCTTCTTTCGCTTGTCCGCCCATCCCCGACGAATCGGTTTCGCCCATCCTCGAAGGCGCATCCAAAGCGCAATCCGTGGACGCCGGCCTGCTGCGCGCCGTGATCGGCCAGGAATCCGCCTTCCACCCCTGCGCCGTCTCGTCCAAAGGAGCGCAGGGCCTCATGCAGCTCATGCCCGAGGTCGCTTCCCGCTTGGGCGTGAAAGACATTTTCGATCCCAAACAGAATGTGGAGGCCGGCGCCCAATATTTGAAGGAACTGCTCGACAAATATAAAGGAGATCTATCGAGAGCTTTGGCTGCGTACAACGCCGGCCCGGCCGCCGTCGATCAGGCCAACGGCATACCCGACATACCCGAAACCCGCGAGTATGTGGAATCCATTCTCGGCCACCTAAGCGCTAAACCCGCCCCCGATACCGCCAGGTAGCCGGCTGCATGCTGAGGAGCCGTGAAGAATTCAAATTCTAGCCCCGGAGGAACACGGATAATCCGAGCGGTTGCCGGTTATTGGAGTGGCTGTTTCCTGACAGTCCCTTGGCCGGCGCCTCGCCTGGAAATGGATATCTGCCCATCCGGTTTGAGCCCGGCCCGCGTGGTCCCCTCGCTACCGCCGAAACGCAGGCACCGGAGGAACCGAAATCGCGCCCGCGCGCGGACGGCCGATCTGGGGACCGCGATTGCCGCTGTCGTAATAGCCCTGTGCCACCGCGTGCGCCAGATAGGCCGCCAGTTGCGTGGCCGCGCCGGGCTTATCGGGCCGCCTGAATTGCGGTACCCCCGGCATGGCGTATTTGTTCTTGGCGATGTCGCCTTCGCCTTTACCGTAGCCGCCCTGGTAGCCGGCCTGCAAAACGCTGTTGGCGGCGTCCGGCATGTCCTTTCGCACCGTGGCGATGTAATCCGCGCCGACCTTTTGGATCTGGCCCAGCCGCTCTCGCATCCCCTCCAGATATTCCTCGATCGAGACGATGGCCACGTTCAGCGAAGAGGCCGCCGCCTGCACCTTGAATACCGATCCGGGGAATGTCACCGCATCTTCCCAGGAGCGGATCGCGGTAGGAAGAGTCTGGCAGAATTTGCAGATCAGCTTGTACTGATCGATGGATTGCTGGATGAATTGCGCGGCCTGCGTGTCGGTGGTGAAGAACTTGCCGGCGGCCACGCCGGTCTTGGCCGCCAGTTGCTGGTCGGCCTCGTTGACGCTGCGTTTATGCAGTTCGTCCCTGCCCTTGCCGGCGGCAAACGAGACCGCGGCGGAAACCACCGAACCCAGATGCGGTATGGGAATGTGGCTGGCGAGCGTGGTCAGGGCTTTCTCGCCGATCGTCACCAGGTCGCTGGCCACGTCGCTTTTATTGGCCAGATATAACCCAACGTACTGCTTCAGCGCCGGCTTGAACAGGATGCCGAACTTGTCGTTGGATTTCTTGCGAAGGTTCTCGAATGTATCGTTGGCTTGGTCGAGATAGCCGGTCACAAGTCCCATTTGGGACTGCGCCATTTTGTCGAAAAGGCCCTTGATACCTTCCTGCCAGGCAGTCTCGTAATACTCCTCCAAACCCTTTCCGAGCGCCTGTAGATCGTTAGCGGCAATTTGATAAGGCAAAAACTCTTCCCTCCTGATTTTCTACAGTGTACACCAGGTCCCAATCGGCGCAAGGGGCTTATCCGACGCCAATCCGGTGGAGCTTCATCAGGTTGGTAGTGCCGGGGCGTCCCACCGGCTGGCCGGCCAGAAACACCACCCGCTGCCCGCGCTGCAGGTAGCCGCCTTCGATCATCACCCGGTCCATTTGCGACAGCATCTCATCGGTGGAGGAAACATCCGGCGCCAGCACCGGAAACACCCCGTAGTTGATGGCGAGCTGCCGCGCCGTGGTGTCGTGCGGGGTGATGGCGATAATGCGCACCGGCGGCCGGTAGCGCGACACCAGCCGCGCGCTCGATCCGGTGGAGGTGAACACCACGATGGCCGCGGCCTGCGATTCCCGCGCCGCATGATAGGCGGCATCGGCCAGCAACTCCGCATTGGTGGGATCGGCCGAGTGCGGCGGGTCCTGGTAGCCCCGCTTGCGCAGCGACGATTCCGACTCCACCGCGATCCGCGCCATCACCTTGACCGCTTCCACCGGATACTTGCCCACCGAGGTCTCGGCCGACAGCATCACCGCGTCGGTGCCGTCGTAGATGGCGTTGGCCACGTCGCTCACTTCCGCCCGCGTGGGCGTGGGCCGTTCGATCATCGACTCCAGCATCTGCGTGGCCGTGATCGCGAAGCGCCCTTTGCGGCGCGCGCGGCGGATGATGGATTTCTGGATGCGCGGCACCTTTTCGAGCGCCGTCTCCACACCCAGGTCGCCGCGGGCCACCATCACGCCGTCGCTCTCGTCCAGAATCGATTCGATGTTCTCCCAGGCTTGCGGCTTCTCGATCTTGGCCACGATGGCCACCGGCCGCCCGCCCAGGCGCTCGCGCAACTGCCGCACGTCCTCGGCCGTCCGCACGAACGACAGCGCGATCAGGTCCACTCCGGCGTCGAGGCCGAACTGCAGATCCGCCAGGTCCTTTTCGGTCAGCGAGGGAATGCTTACCTGCACCCCCGGCAGGTTGATCCCCTTGTGGTCGCCGATCAGGCCTCCGTTTATGACTTCCGTCGACACCGCGATGCCGTCGCTTTCGAGCGCGCGCAGCTCGATCGTTCCATCCGCCAGCAGAATGCGGTCGCCGGCCTGCACGTCGCGGGCGAAATTCAGGTAGCCGGTGGATGCTCGCTCCGGGGTGCCGGCAACCGGTTCGGTGGTGATGAGGAACCGCGAGCCGGCAGCCAGCGTGCATCCCCCATTTTCGAAAAGGCCCAGGCGGATCTTGGGACCCTGCAGATCGAGCAGAATCGCCGCGTGCGACCCGGCTTCACGCGCCGCCGCCCGCACTGCCACGATGCGCGCTTCGTGCTCCACCTGCGTGCCGTGAGAAGCGTTCAGGCGAAACACATCCACCCCCGCCGACAGAAGTTGCGCCAGCACTCCCGCTCCGTCCGTGGCCGGACCGATCGTGGCGACAATTTTCGTATTGGGCATCCCGTGTCGTTTCTATTGTGTCAGACGCATCCCGCCCGCCACCGCTGGGATGGCGAATCTAGGATTTAGTTTTTCTAAACCGTGGCGTGGAGAGCTAATTTTCCGTCGCCAGCTTCTCCACGCGGTCGATGATCAGCACGTCCAGAGGAGCCTTGCGCATCTGCAGACCGAGGCCGAGCAGCTCGTTCAGGGCGACGAACAGGGACGCGTTGGGCGGCGCCGCGCCGGCGGCGGCGTCGGCATGCCCGGGCGTCCAGTCGAGCCAGACGGCGAAGGAGCCCTCCACGCCGGTCTGGTCCACCACCGGCTGTCTCAGCAGCCCGGAAAGGATCGCCGCAAGCTGCCCCATGCGCAAGCTTTCGAAGTGGATGTGCCCTTCGTCCTCCCTGCCCTTCTGCCCGGCTGCCTCGCCTGCCTTCGCCGCCTGCAGTTTGTGCCCTTGCTTGGATACGATCAGGGCGTACACCTCCAGCTCTTTCGATTCGTGATGCACTTCGAGCTGGAAGCGGTCCGCCAGCAAAGCCTTCAGCATCGGCATCATTTCGGCATGGCGGCGGACGGATGCCGGCGACTTGGCGACGATATCGTACCGCTCCGAGTCGATCCAGTCCGGACCCCGGAGCCGATAGTCCTCCACCCCGTACGCCTCCAGAATGATGTGGCGAAGACTCGTATTCTGGACAGTCAACCGTCCAGGCGTCACTGCGAACCGCGGAGCGCCGCCGCGGCCGGGACGCGCCGGCCGCACGCTGGCCAGCTCAAACGCGGGCGCTCCGCCGCCGGACTGCGCCGCGGCGCCAAACCACGGGAGGAGTGCCACCGCGAGCATCGCCGGAATCCGTTTCAATTGTCTGCCCTCCCAAGCCGACCATTCTGACACAAAGGAATCAGCGCGGGGCCTGGCCCAGCAGGCTCGCAACCGTCTCCATCGAGCCGCTCAGCTCGGCGTCGATCTTGCGCCCATCGCGGCGAACCACCGCTCCGTTCAACGCGCCGGCCAGTTCCCCGTGCCGCGCTTCCGCCATGGCGGCCAGCGAGAGCATGGCGCGCAAGGTCTGTTCGAAGCGCTGGGCGGCCGCCTCGCCGCGCGACTCGGCGGTAAGCTGAAGGCGGCAATCGCCGGCCAAACGCGCGGAAAGCGAAACGTATTCCACGTCCGCGAGCAGGCGATTGAAATTGGCGTAGTTGCCCGAGAGAGGAAGATCCACGCCGCCGCGCGCGGCGATCCAGAGCGCGCTTCCGGCCGCGTGGGCAACCGCGAATTCGAGCAGCGGCCCGGCCGCGCGCACCGACCGCCAGCGCCCGGCGGCCTCTGCCACCAACCGGCCGGATCCGGCCGCCGCCAAGCCCGGCGCAAGCCATCGCCCGCCAGCCGGCGGCTGCGAGAAGTTTCCGCGCGCCAGCACCAGCCATTCGTTCCGCGCTGAGGCCGCCAGCAGACGCGACCCCTGGCGGAAAGGTTCGACCAGGCCGGGCGGAGCCGCTCGCCACAGCGGCGTGCCCCGCAACTGGTCGAGATTCGCTCCCGCCACGATGACGGCGTCCGCCGGGATGGCCGCGTCGAGATCCGAATCGAGAGCCGCGCGATGGCCGCACGCAGCCAGCATCACGAATGCGGCGAGTGGGACAGACCATCGCCTTTCGTGGTCTGTCATGCGGCTAGCCCCTGTGGCGGCTCGACAGACGACAAAAGGCGATCGTCTGTCCCACTTGGAGTTCGGAGTCCCGCCCCGCCGCCTCACAACAGGCGCCGCCCGGTTTCGCGCGTGTCGTAACCGCACAGCGTTTCCAGCTCGCGGCGCACGGCGGTTTGCGCCAGCGTTTCAAACAGGCGCTCGACAGCGGCGATCTGGAGGGATTCGCTGCGCAGCACCAGGTCGTAACGATTGCTTTCGAGCGGCACAAAATCGAGCCCGAAGGCGCGCGCCGCCGAGCGCGTGGCGATGCAGCAATCGGCCAACCCGGAATAGACCCGCCAGGCGGCGGAAAGATGGCCCGCGGCCGGGGGTTCGTCATAGCCTCCAATCCGGCCGGAGTCGATGCCGGCCGCGGCCAGGGCGCGGTCCAGCAACTGGCGCGCTCCGGAGCCGGATTCGCGGTTGACCAGCCGCACGCCGCGCCTCGCCAGGCCGGCGGCATCGCGCAGCCGCTTGGGATTGCCGCGCGCCGTCACGATGCCTTCTTCCCAGACGGCAAAGACGAAGACGGCGGCGCCCCGAAACGGCCCTGCGGCCGGCCCCGGGTCGGCGCGAAGGTGCGTGCCGGCAACATGCACCAGCCGCTCGCGCAGCAGTTCGATGGCAACCGAGCTGTTCACCGCCGCGGCCACCAGTTGGACGGAAGCGCGCTGCAGGTGGCGGGAAAGAACCGACACCGCCGGATCGCAGCCGGCCACCAACAGGCGCGGCTCGCGATTGTCCTCGGCCAGCCGCTGCACCAGGCCGCGCGCCGGGTCGGCCAGCACCGCATCGGCTGGGGGCAGTTGCCAGGGCGCGGCCACGGCCGGCACGCCCACCCACTTTTCACCCACTTTACAAAGTTGCACCGGAGTGCCCCGGCAACACTCTTCCCCTCCGATCAACCGTGCCGCAACCAGCCGCGGAGCGGGCGGTTCAACGTCGAGTTGGAACAGGTCTTCCACCGGCATTTCGAGAGCCCGCGCGAGCTTGAGCGCGATCGCGGTATTGGGCACGTAAGTGCCGGCTTCAATGGCATAAATGGTCTGCCGCGTGACCCCTGCGACTCGCGCCAGCGCAACCGCGGCGACGCCCCGCGATTGCCGCGCTTCCGCCAGCCGGCTGTGCACCCGCGCCGCCCGGCCGTCCGCTTCCGCATCGCGGCGCTTCCTGGAAACCATTGCAGACCCATTCTAACCTCAACACTGTTCACCTTTAGGACTCGTCATGAAATAACCATGCCAAATCCCGGAGGCCGAAGTGGCGCACGCACTCGTGCGTGCCGTGTCGAGACTCTTCTGTGTGCCCCAAAGGGGCAGATTACCAGTGGGGGAAGGACCCACTCGAACAGTTGATGGTTAGATTCGATAGCTATCGAGCGGT
>Ga0182014_10001640_pt1 | contig 29558 bp, 21 predicted proteins | sample 612S2DmetaG_FD_120489 | JGI IMG/M metagenome (GOLD analysis project Ga0182014, IMG submission 120489) | Permafrost microbial communities from Stordalen Mire, Sweden - 612S2D metaG | ecosystem: Environmental > Terrestrial > Soil > Wetlands > Permafrost | place: Sweden: Stordalen | collected... | reverse complement strand
CGCTGATGAGCTTGTCGAGTTTGCACTCCTTGGAGGACTTGGCACCTTCGAAGATCAGTCGCTGGTCGGTGACGAAGAACTCGCCGACGTCGATGGCCGTTGGCGTCGGTACACCGGCCACGCGGTGACCTCTCATCCCACCGACGCGGTAGCGGACGCTGCGTCCACCAATGGATCCGATCGGGATCGAAACCCCTTGCGAGCCGCCGACGAAGTGGGCGCCAATCTCGCGCTCCTCAATGAGGCTGGCGTTTCGCACGCTCCCGATGAGCGTCTCGTCCGTCTGGAGTATGAGCTCCGTTTCGTTGGTCCCGGCCCCCATGGCGGTCGCGAGATCCACGAGGTGCTGGGCTTCATCGCGCTCAACCTGCCAGTTGCCCTGAGCTTGCTGAGCTGCTCGAGCCTTCTGTTGCTCAGCCGCTGCGACGGCCTTTGCTGCCTTATTGGCACGGAACCTCTCGAACACAGGCCCTCCTTGCAGTTCTGAGCCCAACTCTAGGTCTGGTCCGCTTCTTCTCCGACGGTTTCGAGTCGGGCACACCAGGCCGGTCGTCATCGATGTCACTGACTATCCGTAGGATTCGCCGAATGGGGCGCCAGACAATTTTCGAAGGGTCGAAGAACTAACAAAGATAATGTTGAAATCCGCGACTTGGCATCGAATGGTGAGAGGGGCCGGGACAGAATGAGCAGTCCGATAGGAACGAACGACATCGGGTTTACGGAATTGGATCGTGCCATCGGAGCGGTCATCGGCAGCGCCGTCGGCGACGCACTGGGTGCCGGCTACGAATTCGTCCTTGCTCCTGCACCGGCGGATGTGAAGATGAAGCGCGGAACCTTGACCGGTCAGCCCGCGGGATGTTGGACGGATGACACGGCAATGGCTATCGCGATCTTAGAGGTGGCCGCCCGAAACGGGACGCTCACGACCCCGGAGTCGGCCATTGCCGTGGGCTCCCGATTTCTCGAGTGGTTCCATTCAGGCCCAAGCGACGTAGGCGGTCACACCAAGAAAGTGCTGCCTAGGGCCAGGTCGGGGGTCGACCTGACGGCTAGCGCAGCAGTCGTCCAAGGTCTCGAGCCAGACAGCGCCGGCAACGGGTCGTTGATGAGGAACGGGCCAGTCGCCCTGGCCCATCTGGGGAGTGATGAGGAATTGGCTGATGCTGCTCGCGCGATGTCAGCATTGACGCACGCGCACCCGGACGCTATGGAGGCGTGTGTCCAATGGACTGTCGCCATTGATCGCGCGGTTCGTCTCGGCACCCTCGAAGGACCGCGCGCGGGATTGGCCATGATCGACGAGGACCGTCGCGCCAAATGGGTCGAGAGGATCAATCTTGCCGAGAACATGAGGCCGAAGTCCTTCGAGCTCAACGGCTACGTCGTGACGGCCCTGCAGGCCGCGTGGTCGGCCATCTTCTGGACCCAGTCGAGCGAGCACCACTTCGAGGCGGCGCTGCGCGAAGCGGTGGCCATTGGCTATGACACCGACACCGTCGGCGCCATTGCTGGAGCCCTTGTTGGTGCACGATACGGAATCAACTCGATCCCACCGGAGTGGCGCGAAGGTTTGGCCGGGTGGCCCGCTGGGTATCGCGATGTCGATCTGGTGAAGTTAGCCACTCTCGCCGCTTTCGGCGCCAAAGGATAAGCACCGGAATTGATGTGGTCCGCCTCAACTTCGTTGTGCCCAACTCGCCCTCGTGAAGAATAGGCTTTGTCGGTACAAGGGCAAGAGAACATAAAGTTGTGTGGCGGGACTGGGCACGCTCGGATTCGTGACTATCGGATCGGGAACACCCCGTCTCCGCGGGCTACTGCCTCGGTGAGACAGGCCTGCGCTTCGTCTTCTGAGTCGTGGCCGTGCAGGCAGAGCCACCTGACTGGATCTCGGTAGGCGCACAACGCGGTGCTCCAGCCGTAGGGCGTCTCGACGACCTCCTCGGACATGGCGATTACGTAGTTGGAGAGGGCCCGTGCGTATCGGCCCTGCGTGCACTTGAGACACGACATGCGTCCAAGCCTTACTTCAACGTCGGGCTTCGCAACTTTGCAGATCGAACACTCACTCATGGGATTTCACGATTCCCGACGGGTCGTGCAGACCAGTGGCAGGATCGATCTCGCGCCAGAACTGCTGACGTCGGACCTCGTGGAGGGTCTTGATCTCATCCAGAGACATGTCGGAGAACGGCCGATCAGGACTGCCGATCACGTGGACGCAATGCTGAAACGTGTGAGTGCCCAATATGGGATAGCCGCACCATCCTCCCGTGGGTTGGTCGAACTTCACGTCCACGCGCCAGCAACGAAAGATGCAGTCCCACGCGAGAGTGGTCACGACACCAATTCCATAGCGACACGCGGGGGGTGGTTTGCCACCGACTTCCATGGTCTCGACCCTGGTGCCGACCATCGGAAGTTCGGTCTTCGGTGCGGGGAGGATACCCGCCTTAATCACCCGTTCGATGGCGGATGCGACGGAGTAGCCACGAATCGTCGATCGTGGTGATCCCTCGTGGTCCGGATCTTCGAATGTGACGAACTCACTGTCGGCAATTGATCCCCGGCACGCCAGCAGGAGTTTGAGTTCGTCGGCGGTCGTGATGCGAATGAACTCGTCGCGCCAGTAGGCGAGGTCTTGGTGCCGTCTCTTGGCCATGTTGCCTCCATCGCATGGCTTTCGCACCGTTGCCTGTCGGCTGGTTGCGGCGACGTCGGTGGGCCATGTCCCTCGATCGCTCTTGATGTTGACTCCATGTTACAGCCGTCGTATGACAAAGCCCCGGGGTCTTGAGCGGCAGCGAAACACTTGGGAGTTCGAAGCTCAACAGTCCGTCCAACCAATCCAGACAAGATTGCCCTGAACCCTCTTAGTCGTTCATTTGTCAGAGAACTACCATAGGAACCAGATCGAATCTAGGAGGGGGCTCTGGTTGAGTATTGAACTGGATTGGACGGTGCGGTCGAATTTTCACCGCAGCCACGAGGAATGCCTTCTGGCCCTCTGCCAAATCGCGCTAATACTCGACAACTCGCTTAGCCCTCGAAGTGTCGGGAATTCGTTAGAGACACACATTCGATTCTTAAGCGACCAACAACCACTGGACGTAATCGCAATCGGTGAGGCTGAGGCGGTCCGCTGCGCCGCTGCGATCTCCAAAAGCGTCAACGCCTAATCCGAAAAGACAATCTATGGCTGCTCATCTAGACGAAGGGGAAACAATTGGCCCGAGCGATTTCGGAAAGTTCGTATGGACCCAGGCATTGGGAATCGGCCGACTTGTTGATGTCACGCCGGACGTCGCTCGAGTCCGCTACTTTCAGGCTCCCGGGCAGTCTCCGTACGTCGAGTGCGTGCACCCGCAGTCCGACGTACGTATCTCGACAATCCCGACCCATGCGCGTGCTTATGTACATGACGGGCGGAGGTGGTGGATCGGCCGTGTTGAGGGTGTCCATCCCCAGGATCCGAACAAGTACCTAATTGCTTTTCCGAACGCCAAGGGTGCGGTTCTCGAGTCCGAGTCCTTTGATATCCGGTGGTCTCAGCCGATTACGAATCCGTTTGACATTCTTGCGACATTAGGCGGCGACAGCCCTGTGGTGTATGAAGCACGCCTTGGCCTGCTCGCCGAGTGGTCGCGTCAGCACGCGGCGTCTGCAGGAGTGGAGGGTCTCGTTCTCAGCTCGGTCGAGTTACACCGCCACCAACTCGCTGTCGTACGTCGGGTAGCCACCGACCCCGTCCAGCGATATATCCTCGCCGACGAGGTTGGGCTCGGAAAGACAATCGAAGCGGCCGCACTGATTTGTCAATTTCTCGCATTACGTCCGAAGAGTCGAGTTCTTGTGCTAACGCCTGACCACCTCCGGCAACAATGGGGCGCCGAACTGCTTGAACGGTTCCGAATCAACCAATTCGCTGATGCATGGCTACGAATCGAGTCGCACACAGACTCCGCCACCTGGCCAAAGGACGCGGTGGACCTTCTGATCATCGACGAAGCTCACCAGGTTACTCGTGCGGGGAAACTTGCTGCTACGGATCGGAAGCAGATTGTCGATCTCGCCCACGGTGCCGAGGCGCTTCTCCTGCTGTCTGCGACACCGGTTCGGTCCAACGAGGCGGGCTTTCTCGACCTGCTTCACCTACTCGATCCTCAGCGCTACCAGCCGGATCAGCTTGCGGACTTTATCCGCCGGGTTGAACTTCGGGACCAGCTCGCCATGACGTATCAAGCGCTCACACCGGAGATCGACGAGTTCGATCTGTCGCTGTATGTCAGCGAGCTTTCAAATCTCTTCCCTGATGACGCTGAGCTGATCTCATTAATGGGAGAAGCTGCAGCCGCGGACGATCAGTCTCGGCCGGCGGTCGTAATGAGAGTTCGCGAGCACCTCTCCGAAACTTACCGCCTACATCATCGACTCCTGCGCACTCGGCGATCTGGAAAGGTTGGAACGTTGTTCTCAGTCCGTGGGCGTAGCCGGGCGGCGTTGTTCACGCTGGAGGTGAGGGATGAAACAGACCGGCTTCGATCACAGTTTCTCGACAACCTCCGCCTCCACCTGACAGCCGCCGTAGAGCAGGCAGACATCGATCAAACTAAGGCCGTAGATGTCCTGCGCGAAGTGGCGGCGCGCTGCGGGTCGCTGCCTCACGCGCTGCTCCCACTCGTGGCCGCACCCGATCAGATTTCTGAAGCTTGGCGTGACTTGCTGGATCATGTCGATGCGGATGTCGTCAGCGGTTGGACACACCTAGTCCATGACATCGCTAGCCAGAGCGAATCGATTGTGAAGGATCTAGGTGACGTTCTATCGCGGTCAACGGTGGCACGAGGCATATCGCATACGGTAATTACTTCAGCCTTCACTGAGACGGCCCAGGCTGTCGCCGCGGAACTTTCTCGTCGCTGGGGCGCTGAACGTGTCGCCGTGCATCTGTCCACCAACTCCTGGGTAGAGAACACAGCAGAGGTCAATCGTTGGACGGGTGATGAGCCTTGCTCTGTTCTCATTTGTGACGCGAGCGCGGAGGAAGGAATCAACCTTCAACTTGCGGACCTCCTCATTCACGTCGATCTTCCGTGGGAAACGTTCCGCGTTGAGCAGCGGATAGGCCGCTGTGACCGACATGCGACGCCGCCGATTGGACCGATTCCTTCGGCAGTCGTCATCTTCGGAGAGCAGTCGTACGCTGTCAACTGGTTTGAGTTCCTCGCCGATGGCTGCGACGTGTTCTCGCAATCCGTCTCTTCGTTGCAATACGTTCTTAGCGATACCGAACGTGCAATCCAAACAGCTGTACTCCGAGATGGACCGCAAGTTCTTATCGACGCCATCGATAATCAGGCTTCGACACTCGCATCCGAGCGTATACGAATCACCGCGCACGACTCCCTCGACTCGTTCGACGAGGGACGCTCGTCTGGTCTCATGGAGGCCGATCTTGAACTTCTCTCCAGCGATCGCAGGTCGATTCTGACCGACTCGCTCGTCACCTGGCTTGAGGGTGTAGGTACCAATGTACGATTTATTGCGCCCGGCGTGATCCGACTGGAAAGAAAACCGCGACCTCAGGTGGACTTCGAACTAGAGTTCGCGATGGCTCCGTTTTCGGAACAGCCGCTTGCGTCGAATCGCAACAGCGCGGTTGAACGCAGGATCCCAATCCTTAGGGCCGGCCACGGCCTTGTCGACGCGGTTGCACACCACCTCAGCCGCTCCGATCGTGGCGTAGCGTTTGCCCTTTTCCGCCCGGTACAGGGGCAATGGCCGCCTGTCGTGGTGCTGCGAACGGACTACCTGGTCTCGTCGACAACGACGGACTCGTTTAGCGAGGTTGCCGACGCACTCGGCCTGGGAACATGGCTCCAACAACTCGTACGTGAACTTGCCCCGCCAATCATAGAGACAATAGTCATGACCAGAGACGGTAAAGAGGTGACGCACGCGGCATTCACAAGAGCTTACGACAAACAGCGAGGTGATCAGAATCTGAGCTCACGTCCGGAAGTGTTTGATCGTCTCACAGCACACATCGACTGGGCAGCAACATGTGCAGCAGCGATGGAGTCCTCTCGTGAGATTTTCAATCGACGGCTGAGCACCACCGAACGATCGCGCCAAGGGGCAACGGCGCTGCGTGAGCGAATTGAGCATCGACTCAATCGACAGCGAAGCCGCGAGTCAGCCGGACTCTCGAGTTCGGGATTGGAACTTCGCCAGTTGCTGGAGGCTGTCCCTGACGATCTTGAGATGGAAGTTGCGGTGCTGGGGTGCGGCGCACTTTTTGTTGGCGACCCAAGGAAACTCGGCTAAACAAGTGACCGACCTTCACGCCGCCCAAGAGGCACTGAACGCTTGGAACACTGGCGCTGTGGACCCGACATCTGGCCGACTGGCCGTCGCCCTCTCGGGCGGTGCCGGAGCCGCAGACGTCGCTGTGTTGATTCGCCAAACACTGCGCGCCAACGACGAGGTACGTCGCAGACGGTCCGAAGAGGAGGATTCCTCTTTCGTTGCTGCGTGGCTCGAGGTGCCCGTCTCTCGTCTGTTCCCTCGAAGTTTCCCTTGGACGCAGTTCGGTCTCCTTCCATATTTCATTGGCGAGCAACGTGTGCGACTTACCGCGGACCCCTGGCGACCGCAGTGGCTTGAAAACATCCCTCTTGGTGGTGTTGATGGAGAAGTGGCCTCAGAAGTCCTTAGGCGTAACGACGAGTCAGTCGATGGCGATCCGTTTCTTACGGCAATTGACCAGGAGATTTCGCGATATAAGACGCCGGGCCAACGTGCCGCAGTTCGCAGCGCGGTGATATTGCCCGCAGGAGCCACGCTGGTCGTTAATCTTCCAACCGGTGCTGGCAAAACGCTGGCCATGCTCGCGGCTGCGGAGACAGCCCCACCGGGCAAGAGTTCCGTACTCGTCGTTCCAACGGTGGCGCTCGCCCTCGATCACGAGCGCCGTTATCGTGCACAGCATCCCAATTCGGCTCCGACTGCCTACCACGGTGATCTACCACCCGCAACGAAGGCCGACTTTCGTCGGCGAATCCGCAGTGGAGAGCAGCGCGTGCTCTTCACCAACCCTGAATCTCTCGTGTCCTCACTGGCACAGTCGATTTCGGAATTGGCCGCGGGCGGGCGACTCGCTCTGCTCGCCATCGACGAGGCTCACGTCGTGGGTACGTGGGGTGACGCGTTTCGCCCCCAATTCCACGCCCTCGCGGGACTTCGGACTCACCTCCAGCGTCGCGCACATGAACACGGACACCCTGCTTTCAAGACGATCCTCGCCAGCGCCACGCTCTCGGAGGACACCCTTCAACTCCTTCGATCTCTCTTCGGTCTGCCGGGCCCGTTCCTTCAAGTGGCTGCACCCGTCGTCCGCGCCGAGTCAGAGTTCTGGCAGTCAGTCGGACTCGACGCTACGACCCGTGACGCAAGACTCATTGAGGCACTTCGACATCTCCCTCGGCCGGCCATCGTGTATACGACCCTGCGCCAGGAAGACTCGGCGCCACCAGGTGCGCTGACGCCATCACGGCTTGCTGCCGTTTTGCAGCGGGCTGGATTTCTGCGATTGGCAACGGTGGACGGCAATTCTTCGACGCCACACCGAGAACGGGTGCTCAAAGGTCTTCGTGATGAACCCGGTTCTCCATCTGAGTTCGACCTTGTCGTGGCCACGTCGGCCTTTGGCCTAGGTATTGACATCCCGGACGTCCGTGCTGTTGTGCACGCGTGCGTTCCCGAGAACCTGGACCGCTACTACCAGGAGGTTGGACGAGGAGGACGCGACGGTCGAGCCGCACTGTCGCTGGTAATCGCGACAAAAGCAGACGATGATGTTGCCAATAACCTCGCTTCACCGAAGTATCTCTCTGTAGCGCTCGCACGTGAGCGTTGGTCCGCGATGGTTACCGCATCAGAAGTGACTTCCGACGGGCTCCATCGGATTCCGGTGACTGCGACACGACCAGGCGTAGAGGCGAACAGCGAATACAACGAACGCTGGAACTTGCTGACCGTGAGCTTGCTCGTCCGCGCCGGGGCACTGGAATGGGACTTCTCTTTCTCAGGTGTCACGGATGAACACGAAATCTCCACAGGCGACCGAGGTTGGCTTACGGTCCGTCTCCTTCGTGGCGATCACCTGAGCGATCACTTCTGGATCGACATCGAGCCCATTCGAAGCGCGATGGTGGAGCGCTCACGTACCGGGCTCAACAATCTTCGGAAGGCACTTCGCGGTGATCAATGCGCGGGCGTCTTGATCGCAAATAGTTACCGGATAAGAGTACCAGCGGAACTTGCGACGCAATGCCTCGCTTCCTGCGCCGGATGCGATTGGTGCCGCCGGAACCGCCGTCGCGCTTGGTCGTCACCCTCGCCGACACCGGCCGCTATCAGCGTTCGCGCCGCGCAGGGTGTGACCCTCGATCGTCTTGCTGTCCCCGGGACCTTTGGTCAGCGAGTCGTCGTTTGCGTTGATGCGAATACCTTCGGCCGGGCACGCCGCTTGCGCAGTGTTGTTCAAGCCCTTTTACTGGCCGGGGGGATACAACTTGTCGTAGCTTCGGACAATTTCGTGGCGGCGGTCACTGCAGCCCTTCCTTCGCCGGACTCGCTCCTCCGGCCTGTCATGGTGGACGGGGCTTCAGCTTTCGACCCAGTCACCGCCGTGGGGGTGCGCACCTTGCTCATGTTGTCGGCGGACGACGATCCAACAACGTGGCTTGATGGAAGCAGTCGAGCACCGCTGTTGGTCCTTTGCGGCCCGGGCGACCTCGCTGTAGACGGAGGACCCACATTGCTGTGCGAGCAAGATGGCGCGTACACGTTGGCTGACGTTGAACGATTGCTCTAGTTAGGCTCATAACATGGCACTCCTCAACACCGCTGCAACTCGACCGAGCATCGTTCTAATCGTGCTTCGACATCTTTCGCAGCAGCGCGGCAAGAAGGACGACGACAGAAGGCTGGTCGACACTCTGGCTCCTCGCGGACTGTCACTTGACGGTGCTCACCAGAGCGATGTGAAAGACAGTCTGCGGTTGGCGATCGAACTTGGAATCGTGGAGCGCAACGGCAACGAAGTCCGACTATCCGAAGGAGCGGTAGGTCCTGTACGCAGCGGGCAACACGCTGCTGTCGCGTTACTTCGCCATGCCGTCCTCGCAGCCTCGGTCAACACTGAAGGCTGGGGTAGTCAAGCGGGAGCCAGAGACCTGACGAATGCGCTGGCTTGGTATCTCACCTTTTCGGCCGAGGATGCTCCTACGGCGATGGAAGGAGAAACTCGTTCGGCCAAGGTACTGCAGACAGCGGACTTTGGCCCCCGACAGTCACTGGCAAGGGGCCACACTGACGAAGAGGATGATGGCGGCGGCTGGCCCATCGGGAACGACAACCGTTGGCTGGCCTTTCGGTACTGGGCTTGCTCGTTGGGATTCGCTTGGGTTGATCCAAACGGAAAGATCGTGCCTGACCCGACGCCGGCCGTACGGGATGCATTGCCGATGATTTTTGACGAGTCTTTGGAACTCGAAGCTCGAGAGTTCATCGAACGCCTAGGGGAAGCCGTGCCGGTCCTTGACAGGGGCACCTACCGACTCTTTGTCGAAAACAATTGGCAACGGCCCGCCCCCGCACAACGCCGCCTTTCGCCACCGCTGACCGATGCGCTCGAGCGACTCCGTAACGATTCAGAACTTGTATTTGAAGATCGATCTGACGCGCCGCGCGTCGCGCGAACTGACGGAACGACATTCTCGCACGTTCGCCTGGCTCGGCAATGAGTGGATTTCGCGAGTACATTTGCTGGCGCGATGACGCTGTCCTTGCAACGACACCGCGCGACGCCGCGAGCCTCGGCGATGGTCACTTCCAAGCGGTGCATCACCCCCTCCGCGTCCGCCGCAGGCGACTAGAAGAGCGATCAGAGGGACGCTGGGTTACCGAACTCGAGGTAGTCGATGCGCTGCGAGGTCCCCTCCGCCCGGACGGTTACTTGTTCGTCCCGATCGTTGGCGGATCAGGAACTGGGAAATCGCACCTGGTCCGGTGGGTGAAGGATCAGACACAAGATGTCGAGGACTGGGAGTCGCGCTACCTCCCGAAGAACCGCACCGGTATCCGTCGTGCTATCGAAATTGTGATTCGAGGCCTGTCCGGAATGAAGATCGACGAGGCACGCGAGGCGCTAGAAGCAGCACCGGCCCACTCAGAGGCGAATGACGTTCTGGCCGAGCGTCTCCTAGACGAGCTTGCCCTATTGGTTGCGCACACAGACGATTTGCCCTCGGACCAGTCCGGGAAACTCGACGAACGCCAGTTGCAACTGCGCTTGAAGCTTGAGCGTCAACTCCCAGACGTCCTGCGAGATCCAGTCGTTCGGCGGAAGCTTGTCGAGGAGGGCGGTGTCATCGATCGCCTCGTCGGTTTGGCCGTTCGTGGTCGACAAGAAGGTGATGGTCTAGACGACGACGCGACGCACTTTCGCGACTCGGACCTACCACTGACGTTCGAAGAGATAGGCGATACGAGCAAAGGTGCTCGGGTGCTGCTCGGGCAGCTTGCGACAATTCCGGATCTTCTGAGCTCGGCGATCGCGCTCATCAACGAAGCTCTGCCATTAGCCGAGAAGCGCATCAGTGTGTCTGGTGCCGTGGATCTCGTCGAGATATTCCGAGACGTGCGGCGAGCGCTGCTGGAACAAGGCAAGGAACTTGTCCTCTTCATCGAGGATCTCACGGTCTTGCATGGTGTCGAACGAGAGTTCCTGGACGCCATAGTGGAACCCGCAAGATCCCCAGAGGGCGATATGTGCAATCTGCGCGTCATCTTCGCGGTCACGGAGGGACACTTCGACGATCTGGATACGGTGCGCACACGGTGCGACGACGCGTACTGGTTGGACGCGCCGTATGGGGAAGGCGGTGTCGAACCCGAAGAGGCACTCTCATTTCTTGGTCGCTACCTGAACGCAAGCCGTCTCGAACCTGACGAGATCGAAAAGGCTTGGACGCGTCGTCACAGTGACGACTGGTTGCCCAACGCGTGCACACCTTGTGCCTATGTCGATGAGTGCCACGAAGCGTTCGGGCGAACTTCCGAGGGCTTCGGCCTTTATCCGCTCAACGCTGCGGCCGCGGGTCGATTTGTCGAAGCGTTGTCTTCTGAACGATTCGATCCTCGGGACGTCGTGCGAGAAGTCATCAACAGGTTTCTTCTCCAAGGTGCCGCTGACATGCGCCAGCGCCCGTTGGCTTTCCCGTCGGATGCGGCACTGGCAACCTTTGATCGCAACACCAATCCGCTGCCACCTCTGGTCGCCGCGGAACTACGGAATGTCCGTCCAACAGACCACGAGCGGATCATGAACATCCTGCGCTATTGGTCGGAAAACGACGCGTACGCTCGCGTCAAGGAAGCGATCCTCGAATCGTTCGGCGTCGAGCCAAGCGAACTTGACCTTGAGGCACTTCGTTCCCTCGGCGGTGGGATGAATCCAGGGGCGCGTTCCGAGCGGAAGAAGGACCCTTCAGAGCCTCGCTCGGACCTCGACAGTCAGTTGTCGGGTCAATGGCGAGGACACTTTCTCGAACTTGCCAAGTGGATGGGGAGTGAACTCTCGGCCCGAGCTACGAACGACCTTCGAAACCTAGTTTTCAAAACGATTCTGGCAAACCTTCAACTTGACGCAACGCCGATCCATATCGGGCCAGATTTCGGTTCTCGCTTTCGGGCTGAAATACACATCGGAATTGAAGGCACCGTCACACAACAGAATCTTGACACAGCGATCGTCATAGTGAAACGGAACGAGACGAACGCGGCGGCACTCCAAGGCTTGATCCTCGCCGCCGAACTGAACACGCACCAGTACTCCCAGGCAAGCAACTTCCGGCGACTCGTCGCATCGAAGATAGAATGTTGGACCGGCCAAGTGGCCGAACGGCTCACAAGCACACCCAGCCCCTCAGTAGTCGCCTCCGTCGAAGGCCTCATTGTCGCGTCGACCATAGCCGGCCTCGCGACCGAAACTCGCGCGCCGACTGACTTCCTTGACGCTATCTTCCAGCCTCTTTCCGAACCCGTTGCCAGCCAGGTGCCACGAAGCGAACGTTGGACAAATCTCACCGATCTTGCGAGGACCCTTATCCCCAAACTCCGCGGCCTTGTCGAGGCGGAGTTTGGCGAATCTCGCGGCGTACGAGGAAATGTTCGCGCAATCCAAGCCGACCGGTTATTGCCGATCATCGCCTCCTTCTCGAAGGCGTGGCGGCTCGAAAGTCCAGACCCGGCTATCGCACCACTGATGCGCAACGTGGCGACCGCGGTAGATCAAGAGTGGGCGTTTCTTACGGCGAATGTGAGTGACGTCGTTCCTTTTATCGACCGTGAGCGGACTTGGCAGGATCAAACCGCGAAAGTCATCGGAGCACTCCGGCTTGCGCACAATGCCGGTCGCCTCGGAGACACAACCTCTCTTGATGAGCTCACAAGCGTTGCGGCGCGCGCCTCCAACGGCGCGTTGCAATCTTTATTCGTCGTCGCCGACCTCGTCGCGAAGGAGCGATCGCTGCCAGAGAAACTCGTCGCTCTGGCCAGTGAACTGCCGGCCCACGTGTCGAACGTACATGCGTTCACAACGATGGCTGGCTCCGCGATCGACGGTGTAGAGGCAGATCTCCTAGGGCGGCAGACAGCCGGCGGTCCAACCGATATGGAGTCGATAACCACTCGGGTTCTCGATGCCACCACACAATTCGCTGTCATCGCGAAGGAACTTGCGGAATGAGACTTTACGATCGCGCAGTGGATCTGCAGCTGAAGCTTGAGGCCGCGCAGTCAGCGGACGCCAGTGTGGAATTGCTGGCGAAGGGAGCCCGCCTCGTCGATCGCATTGAAAGTGCATCGGCTTACTTCGGTGATGCAGCGGCGTTCCGTGCAAAGGCTCAAATCGCTGAGCGTCCGAATCTCGATCTCAAAGCCATCACCCAGGCCGTCGCAGCCTTTCGAGCCGGCCTCTCAAGCCATGGTTCAGCAGCATTTCAGCACCAACCAGCTGCAAACCTGATCGAGGTTGCCAATGGTCAGCGTGAACGTGCAACGAAATGGGTGACTGCTCGCTGGAAAGAATTCTTCACGCCGTACGACGCGCTGCTTGAGCGCGTACAGAACGAAAGACTAGCTAGTAGCACAAGTCACGCCATCGTTGCACAGGCTCGCGCCGCCACTCTGCGAGCCGTGAAGTCCGATGATCCCGTCGTCAATAGCGACGACCTCCGAACTCGGCTCGGTGGAGGCGATGTCGAGGACTGGTTGACGAAAATCGGCGAGCTGGCCTCCCAACTCCGTGAGGCACTAAGCGAACTCGACGCCGAACAAGCTGCTCTCACATCCGAAGTGCGAGATGCCCTTCGACGCGCTGCCGAAGATGGCTTGCCGCTCTCCGATCTGAGCGACGAACTCCTCGCCGCTCTCCGCACCGCAGGAATTGATAGGCATCTTATGGTGCGCCGGAAATGATCGAAGAACTGATTCGCCGAGTACTCAACGAAGTCGAGAAACGTGAGCTACCGCTGCTTACATGGGGTGTAACTAACGGGACTTTTAGCGAATCCGAGCTTCAGGCAATTATCCGATCTACAGCGCCCGATGAAGACGTGGACGAACTCCTGGACGCGCTTCTCGAGCGAGGACTCCTCGTCGGAAAGGGTCTTGCGGAGGAGCGTTACAGAAGTCGAATGGCGGAAACGGTTCGCTTAGCCACAACCTTGCGCCAGTGGTTTCACGGTCGAGACTGGAGGACCGCGCCGGAACTTGTGTCAGACAGTCGGTTCCTGAGTCGGCCACGCTTAGTGCCGCGACGCGACCAGACGGATTCCGAGCTGTCAAAGTCTCTCAGCGAGAATCTGGGAGGAGCCTGGACGACTCGCCACCAGGATGTTCTTCATACGATGCTTGGTGGAAGATCCGTTTCCGCATTCCAAGCACGCGCCACGATCCGGCTGGCTAAACCCCATGCTGGCCCACAGGGCACGGTCATTACTGCGGGAACCGGTTCTGGAAAGACTCTCGCGTTTTACTTGCCAGTGCTCACCCATCTGATGGCGACCTCCCGACCAGCTGGTCCACCGCGTGTCATTGCCATCTATCCTCGAATCGAGCTTCTCCGAGATCAGTTGCGCACCCTCTTGTTGACCTGTCAGATTCTCGAAAGTGCGGGTGGCGCAGCTCCGACAGTCGGTGTACTTTACGGAGCGGTCCCGCGGGATCGGCGCGACGCCGAATCGGGAACAGGTCGTGGATGGACGAGGGTCGCGAACGGCCTGCGCTGTCCTATCATGGGCTGCCTCGAGCCAGGTTGTCATGGCGCTTTGGTATGGCCGACCACGGCCGGCAATGCCGAGGAGTTGGTGTGCGATCAGTGTGACTTTCGGTTAACTGGTGAGCGTCTCCACTTCACCCGCAACCGCCTTCGCGCCGACCCCCCGAACGTCCTCTTTACGACAACGGAGATGCTCAACCGGCTGCTCGGATCGGCTTCGATGAGGAAGCTTCTCGTCGGAAATGCCGCACGGTCACCTGAGTATGTGCTGCTCGACGAAGTGCATACGTATTCGGGAACGCATGGCGCTCAAGTTGCCAACCTATTACGGCGATGGCGCGCTGAACTGGCAGAGCCGCCGCACATCGTTGGTCTGTCGGCCACCCTCTCTGATCCTGTCGGATTCTTTTCCGACCTCGTAGGATTGCCAACTTCGCACATCAGCGTTATCACACCTGAGGCGCGCGAGATGAGGGAGATTGGTCGGGAGTACTTTCTGGCGATGCGTGGCGATCCGGCCTCGCAGACGTCCTTACTTTCAACCACGATTCAAACGGCGATGCTGATGCGTCGGATGCTTGATGTCGCACCAGGCCAGCCAAGTGAAGGAACGTTCGGCTCGCGGTTGTTTGTTTTTACCGATGACCTTGACGTCACCAATCGTCTGCACTCCCAACTAGAGGATGCTGAGGGATGGATGAGCGGTGGCGTGAACCGGAAGCCGAGCGGAAGCCTCGCTACTTTGCGAGGGTCCGCTGCGGGAGACGTACGCGCTCGCGAGGATGCGGGGCAATTCTGGGGTTTCTCGGAGCATCTTGGCACTCTTTATCGGCCAGTACGCGTCTCGCGCACCACCTCCCGAGACGCCGGCGTTGATGCTGACGCCGATATCGTCGTCGCCACTGCCTCCCTCGAGGTTGGTTTCGATGATCCAAATGTTGGTGCGGTGCTGCAGCACAAGGCGCCCCGGGACGCCGCCCAGTTCCTCCAGCGCCGCGGTCGCGCTGGTCGCGACCCGGCCATGCGCCCATGGACTGTTGTCGTCTTGTCCGACTACGGGCGTGATCGACTCGCGTTCCAGTCCTACGAAGCCTTGTTCGATCCTGTTGTGCGTCCGACTCAACTACCGCTTCGCAATCGAGTCATCCTAAAGATGCAAGCGACTTGGTGGCTGTTGGACCATCTTGGCCAGTTCGCGTCTGGAAGGAACGTCAGAGATGTCATAGAGCGCCCATGGCGAGATCGCGAACAGCAACGCCAGACTGCCCAGCGGGTGCTCAATGCAGTACACAGTGCGTTAACCACGTCCGGTATTGAGCGTCTTTCATCGCAGTTGCGTCGAAGCTTGGCAATGCAGGAGGACGATCTTCAAGCTGTGTTGTGGGATCACCCACGGGGGCTCATCACTGCAGTGCTGCCTGCGCTCGTGCGGCGCCTCGAGGCCGTCGCGTCACCTCGGTTGTCGAACGCGTTCCGCTGGGCAACACCGTTGAGCGAATTCGTCCCAGCAACACTTTTCGCGCCTCTTCAGACTCCCGAAATCCACCTCATCCGTCCAGGTTCGGCCGGAGACGAAGAGGTGGAACCGGTCGCACGGGCCATGACTCAGTTTGCCCCGGGGCGCGTAAGTTACCGCTATGCGCTTGGAGGACGACGCGAACGGCTTTGGGTCGCACCGCCCTCATCTCAAGGGCCTGCGCTTCCTCTCGAAGACTTTTGTACTGCGCACATCCAACTCGAGGCACCGCCGGACACCGCCATGGCCCAACTTGTGCAGCCGACCGAGTTGGTCCTTTCGATACCGCCTGGATCTGTTTCAGATTCCTCTTACGGCCGGTGGAATTGGCGGGTCGCATTTGCTCACGAAGGCGACCCGCTGAGGCTTGACCTTCCCGCGGGTACACCGTGGCCGACCATCATTGACGAATTCGTCGCCTTGACCCATCGCCACCGATGTTCACAGACGGTTTGGCGATACGCCGAGACCTTTCAAGTCGAACGAAACAACACCAACGAACCGCCACTCACGCAACACACCATCACGTTCGCTGGCGCGCCCGTCGCCGTGGGGTTCGCGATGGACGTCGATGGCATTCAAATCCGGCTTCGGCTCCCGTCGAGCGCGCCGAAAGTGCCTACCCTGCTGCGGGCTCTTCGCGTTGCGCGAATGGAGCAGGTCATGCAGGAGCGGCCGACCTTGGCGGCAGCGGTGCCGTCGAGTTTCACAAGGGAGTGGCTGCATCAAGTGCTGTTGTCTGTGCTCATCGAATCTAGCAATGGACGACCTCTGCAGGAGGTCCTTGAATCGCTTGACGACGATGACATACGAAGAGAGATCGTCGACGCTGCTCGCGAGATCTTTGGCGCGATTCCGATTGGCACGCCGACGATGGCTGGAAGTCAACTCGACCCCGGCCTTGTTGACGCCCTGTCGAACGCGGTCAGCAATCCTGTCGTTGTACCCGAGTTGAGGGTTGCTGCTGAAGCTTTGTGGCGGGATCCAGATACCGATTGGCTACCGTGGATACAGGGACGCTACGCGACAACGCTCGCAGCGGCAATTGTCGATGCGATCCAGTCATCATGTCCGGATGTCGACGCTTCCGATCTCCGTTGCGACATTGACCTCGACGGGGACGTGGGCTGCGGGATCGTGCGAATTAGCGAAGACCAGCCAGGAGGTGTGGGCGTCATTGAGGCTTTCGTGGACCGTTATGTTGAGGATCCGCGAGCGTTTTGGGGGCTAGTCACGGCGGCGTTAGGTCCAAGTGATTCAGAGCGCATCGACTTGAACCTTCGGCGCTTCCTCGAATTATCCGACGATCCATCGATCGCCGGACCAGTTTCGCGGATACGGACTACTAATGATCTTGGCGATCTCACCAACGCATGGCGAGATCTGCGCGTCGCTCTTTTCCAACTCGGCCTCGACGGAGATCAGTCCATCATCGCTGCTCTCGCGACTCGCCTTCTTCGTTCAGGTAGTGATAGCCAGCTCGAGAGCCTTGTGTCCCAGCTACTCCAAGATTGGGATGCTCTTGAAGCATCATTGGGAGTCGAAGTCGAACTACGGGTCTTTGCCCACGTGGCGGCATCGAAGTCTGAAGTGCGTCGTCGGCTCAGCGCGGCCATCGGCGGCCAGGCAACCGAATCTGGCTGGGAGATCGGCCAGATCGTAGGTCTTCTGTGGCCGCGAGGTAACCGACTTCGTGCTGCCGCCCTGCAAACTTACTCTCCGTACGTTGATTCTCCACCAACTGAACGGCTACTCTTCGAGAACTTCACACGACCCTCTGGGGTCGTCGTGGACGCCTCAGAGATGGATTGGCGTTCAGCCGTAGACACCGCGCTCCAGGTCGACGGCAATGCAACCATCCGAGTAGACGGGGATGCTAGAGCCTCTGTTGTAATTGGAGAGCTACTTATTGAACCGACCAGCGTGGGGGTTCTCGAGTTCCATCCCAGAATCGTCGGTGTGATCAGGTCCCCCGATGGATTGGATCTCGCAGTAGAACTGCGCGAGGCGCAGCAATGAGCACGCGGAACTTACGGACCACAGCCCTCGCTTCGCGCGAGGAACTCGCAGACGCCTTGCAGGCGCTCTTCATTGGCGAGCTTATGGCACCGAGCAAGCCGATGTGGATTGTCACGCCGTGGATCTCGGACGTGGTTGTTTTGGATAATCGTGCCGCGCGTTTCACCGGCCTAATTCCAGATTTGCCTCGTCGCGAGATCCGTCTCGTTGAGACGCTCCTTGCGTTTCTGCAGCGTGGAGGAACGCTCGTCGTCGCGTGTCGACCGGACGATCACAACCGAGCCTTCACCGAGCGCCTTTCCGAGCGCGCGATCGAGGCAGGAGTTGGCGATGGCCTTCTCCTAAAGCTCTCGGGGGAATTGCACGAGAAGGGTGTGCTCACTCGAAGAGTGTTGCTTAGTGGATCGATGAACCTTACGTACAACGGACTTCGGCGGCTAGAGGAGTCGATACTCCTCACTGACGACAGTGATGCCGTCGCAAGAGCTCGCCACGCATACGAAGATCGATGGGGTCGGCCGTGACGTCTCCGACCTCAGTCGATGCCTTCTATTCGTTTCCGAACGAGGTTGATCCTTCCAGCCTTGAGGGGACGCTCAAAGAGCTGCTTGGCGGACTCACGGCTCGTCTCGACATGTCATGGATTCGTACCGTGCTCCCAGCGCGAGTCGATGGCAAAACGCGTTGGTACGGACTTGCCCCGTCCGACCGCGAAGCTCGTCTCCTTCGTGAGGAACTTCGCTCTTGGCTCGGGCCGCCAATCTCCGATCAGATCACGGAGTTACGAGCACCTGGCGACCCGACAGACGAAGCTGCACTAGCTCTCGTTCCGGGGGGTACCGTCCTACGCGTCGATGTTGCTGAAGGTTGGCAAGGAGAAGCTCGTATTAACGTCGCATCCCTCACTGACGTTTGGGCGCTCACCCCGCTGCGAAGTGTGGACCAGCCACGACCCCTTGGCCGGGTGTTACGCCAGTTCTATGAGGCGGTACTCACTTACGACCGCTCTTCCGCCGAAAGTGCACTTGATGAGCTCAAGGCGCGAGCTCTCCTCAACGCAACCAATCTTCGGTTCCTGCGTGTGGAGCTCTTGACTTCTCTCGGAAGCCCCCAGGAGCTCCGGGATGATCCACTCTTGCGGGGAATCTCTTTGCTTGCCAGACCGCCTGCTGTCACGGCGCACCTCGCATCCGCAGCCGAGTCGCTCTTCATCACAAACCTTTCCGACGCGCCAGAGGCGACGAACTGGATGGTCGTGGCTGGGAAGCTCGACGACGCATGGCCTTCGCTTGTAACCCAACGCGAGCAAGTAACGACGCTCGCCACGGCTCACTGTCTTGCGCTCCAAGAACTGCTTAATGACGATCCTCGCGTCGACTTGCTCAACGAAGTCGGCCGGCTGTTCCCGGAGGACTCCGTGCTGCGATCGATGCTCCCAAACACAAGAGCTTCACCACTTTCAGGCCCCCCTGATACGGCCCTTGGGCTCTACCATGCTGGCGATTATTCGGGGGCGCTCGAGGCGGCGGAATCTCAAAATCAGGGAAGCGCCACGACATTCGTGGCGCTGGCTGCGGCGGTCAATATGGGCGATAGTGCTTCGGCAATACGTGCGCTCGCTCTCGTCGATGCTCTGACGCCCGAGTACCGTGACCGGACTCTTGGAAGTGCAGTCGAACGCTCTTTTTATAATCAACTGCTAGCCCGAACTTCGGAGGCTCGAGTTCCTGAAAGCTGGCTGGACTGGCTTCGAGGTGAATGGACCGACCGGCCGGACCTACTGATGGAGTGGGCCGGACGCTGGTATCGCCAAGACTCACTCGACTATAACGCTGAGGACCTTGCCGTCGAGTTGCTCGGTGCCCTCAACGACGGTCGGCGCGGGCGAGTGCGGAATGGGCTCCCTGTCTTCATTGACTGGTTGGTCGACGACGGCCTGCCGTCCTCGGGCGTGGCGTTGGCAACGACCATCTTTGACGTCCTTCTCTCAAGCGAACCCGGCCGAGTCGAGCGTCAGGTATCGCTGATTCTTCTCGAGGAGGTGCTTCTGGTCGGGTGCACGTCTCAGGAATACAGCGAAATGATCGATGCAGTGGGTCGGCAGTTTCGGTTGCTCGGGGCACGAGACGCCCCTTGGCTGGCAGAGTGTCTCGACTTGTTCATGCAGTACTCCAGCCCTGACGTATCGCGACGCGACGCCCTCGTCTTGGACGCATTGGGAGTTGCGACGGCGTGGCTCGACCGATTGGAGCCAGATGATGTGTTCATTCTTCGTCAGGTGTTCGCCGATGCGGCACTTTCTTTCGCTACGGGCACACCGCAGGTCAACCTGCCTAACGCCCCTGTCGACCGCGAGCTGCAACAAGTAGGGATCTACTCATTACTCGAAAGTGCATCTCAAGTCGCGGCGGACCGGATACGTGCGATGTTCCCGAACGTCCAAGTTCGAACATCCTCCGGGCACGTCAATAGTGAGACACTTGCTGCGCTCGTGCGAGGTGCGGACGTCATGTTGGTGCAAACCAGTCACGCGAAGCACGCTGCCACACAGGCGATCACTGCGGCGGCACTTGATCCGGACAGAGTTGTGTACGTTAATGGGCGCGGCGCTACGGCGCTCGTTAGGGAGCTACTCGTGTGGGTGCGCGGATCAACGGCGCCGGCCTAGGTTTCGTCAACTTTTCTGGAATCCGTGTCAGCGCCATGCAGACCTTCGTTGATGGATGTACTGCAACGCCTCAGCGCGGTACGAGGCGTCGTCGCGAAACACACCGCGTACGGCTGACGTCACTGTCGTCGAACCAGCTTTCTTGACGCCTCGCATCGACATGCAGAAGTGCTCGGCTTCGATCACGACGATTGTTCCTTTGGGATGCAGTTCGCGCTCCATCGCTTCGACGATGGCGGTGGTCATGCGTTCTTGCACCTGTAGACGACGCGCGTAGCCCTCCACTAGCCGGGCCATTTTCGAGAGTCCAGTGATACGGCCTTCCGGTCCGGGCAAGTATGCAACGTGCGCGAGACCTTTGAACGGGACAAGGTGATGCTCGCACAGCGACGTGAAGGGGATGTCTCGGACCATGACCATCTCGTCATGGTCGGACTCAAACGTCACCCGAAGGTGCTCGCCGGGGTCAGCTTCGGATCCTTCGAAGAGTTCAACGTACATGTCGGCGACTCGGCGAGGCGTGTCGAGCAGACCGTCTCGGTTCGGGTTTTCGCCGATTGCCTCTAGCAACTCTCGAATTAGAATCTGCACACGACTGCGATCTACTGTGCCGGTGCTTGGTACGTGAAGAAGTAGGTCGCGAGAATTGTGGCTAGTCATTGTCGCCCAGCGTAGTAGCGCTTCAGCGGCGTAGAGATAGCGCTCTGGTACAAGTCCGAGCTGGGTGGAGAGGTCTCAGACGCACCAGGAGTTGAGGCTGTCATTGGTTCTCTCAATAGGTGCCGACGTCTTGGGGCTATAAGTTCGTCCCCTTGTAAATACATCCCGAGTTTCGAGTTTCCTTAACTTCAATCCGGGAAAGTAGGGGAAGTCCGATGACAACTTCTTGCCAAATCCATTGGGCTAGCACCTCACTAGTGGGGTTTTCGAGCCCGTTGACATCGTTCAAGCACGAATGGTCAAGTTGAAGAAGCACTGGTGTCATGGCAATCTTGAGATCTTCAAAATCCTGAACCCATCCAGTATGGTTACCGACGGTCCCCTCGACAACAATTCGAACGTCATATGTATGTCCGTGGAGTCGAGCGCATTTGTGGCCGTCGGGTACATTTGGCAGTCGATGCGCCGCCTCGAAGGTGAAGTCTTTGTAGATTTCCACTATCGGATTCCAATGTACTTATGGGTCTGGACGGAGAGTCTCCACTTTGGATGGGACTGACAGTACTCGACCGCTTTGTCGGTATTGAGTTGTCGATCCGGACCGTCCATTGGCTGGAGGAAGAAATTGTCAAAATCCCAATCCTCGAAATTCATCGGATCGGCACCATCTTGGGGAAAGACGACCTTGAGTTCATTCCCCTTTCGCAAGTTCCAGTCCGCGCCACCTTTTGGGCTCACGCAAATCCAATCAATTCCATCAGGCGGAATCAACGTGCCATTGGTTTCAATTGCAACTCGAATCGAATGGCTCTTAAAAGCGGCGATCAACTCATCATCAATTTGAAGAAGGGGTTCGCCACCAGTGCAAACGACAAAAGGTGGTTCAGATGCACTTTTCCATTGCTGAACCACGGCCTGTGCGAGTGAATCAGCAGTCTTAAACTTTCCGCCACCTGGTCCATTCGTACCAACGAAGTCCGTGTCGCAAAATTTGCAGATGGCAGACGCACGTTGGCTTTCACGTCCTGTCCAAAGGTTGCATCCGGAAAAACGACAAAATACGGCCGCTCGCCCCGCATTAGCGCCTTCTCCTTGCAACGTGAAGAAGAGTTCCTTGACGAAGTAACTCATTTCTTGGAGACTTTGGGCTGGTATTGGGTGGGATCATCGACGCCCGCGTCCGTGAATCCTCGCCTCCGAAGGAGACAAGAGTCACAGTGCCCACACGCTAAGCCTTCGGGTGAAGGGTCGTAACAGCTGAATGTAATGCCGTAGTCGACGCCGAGCTCGACTCCCTGCGCGACAATCTGCGCTTTGGTCATGGCAATTAGGGGAGTGTGAATTCTTAACCGAGATCTACCCTCAACACCCGCCTTAGTGGCTAGATTCGCCATCGCCTCGAACGCGGCAATGAATTCTGGCCGGCAGTCGGGATAGCCGCTGTAGTCCAGCGCGTTTACTCCGATGAAGATGTCTTGAGAGCCGATAGTCTCGGCCCACGCCAGCGCAAATGACAGAAAGATGGTGTTTCGCGCAGGTACATACGTCACCGGAATGTCGTGCCCCAGTTCGTCAACACTTTCATGTTTGGGGACCTCGATATTTGATGTGAGGGCTGAGCCGCCGAACCCGCGAAGATCTATTTCAGCTACGTGATGCTCAACAGCACCGAGTTGCGACGCTACGCGAGCGGCTGCCTTGAGCTCAATAGAATGCCGCTGACCATATTGGAAGGAGAGTGCGTGGCACTCGAAATCCTGATTTCTCGCGATGGCAAGGACCGTTGTTGAATCCAGTCCGCCGCTCAGCAGCACTACTGCGGGTGACCCCATTGCTCGCCTCCACCTTCTCCTGTAATGTCTAACTGCTGACCGAGTCAACTGTTACCATGAATAACTGTAGCAGTATAGGATTGAAAATCCTTGATAACTGTAACCGGTCCGAAAGGTCTTGTCGACAGTTGTTGAGTGGAGATACCTAGTGTCTTGGAGGGGTAGATCATCGGCACCGTCAGAGTTGTGGTGAGCTGTAGCAATAGCAAGCGCCTCGCGCCGATGCATGATTTGCGTCTCAGAGAGTACCCTACGGACCTGAATCAGCGAACATGTGAGTGGATCGAACGAATCGACCGACCTAGGGGGCCGACGGTCTCGGCGGGGGATTTATATAGAGGTGCGTATTGGAGTACCGTTCGTGAGTTGTCCAAGGCTGCAGGCAAGCAGGGCAGCAAGATCGAAATGTGGGTCGCTTCTGCCGGCTACGGACTTTTGCATATTGACAATCAAGTCGAAGGTTACTCCGCGACCTTCGCGGCGTATTCTCCTGATTCAGTCTCCCGGGCTGGCGGCGGTGAAGCGGCAGCAATTGAGTCATCAGTATGGTGGGAAAGGCTCGCCAGGAGACCCAAGAATACTGAGAAGATTGCGTGCCTCAGAGAGTTAGCCGAGGAATCGCCGCGGGATCCCATGGTAGTTGTGCTCTCGAATTCGTATTTACGAGCATTGCGGAGGGACCTTCTTGAGGCTGAGCAGCAACTGGACGATCCAACAAGACTCTTTACAGTTTCGGTAGGAACGGGTCCACCTGAGATCTCCCACCTTCAGGTTCCCCTTGATGCAAGGTTTCAACCGGCACTCGGCGGATCGCTGGGTTCACTTAATGTGCGGGCGGCGAAACTTCTCATCGAAGAATCGGTCTCTCATCGTTGGAATGGCAAGGTGGTTCGAGACGAGTTCCTCAAGCGTCAAGAAAGTCTTCCCCCGATTGAACGTCCCAAGGGTAGATCACTATCGAACGATCAGGTTGCCCAGTTTCTTCGAGATGCTCTTAAGAAAGATGCCACAGCGACGCATTCCAGCCTCTTGCGTAAACTTAGGGACTCCGGTCTTTCGTGCGAACAACGAAGGTTTGCGGACTTATTCGCGACGACCCTTAAGGGAATGAAGTGAACGCCCCCAGAACTATCAGCAGACGTGCCCTGCTAGTAAAACAGGGTGGCGACGTACCTATCTATCTCTTTGTCTTGACAGCCGAGGAACTCTGGCAAATCGCGGAGATATCGCGAATCTCGCGGGATGAAACGGGCGATCTCATCGGCTACCAACGTCCAGAGGTGAGAAAACATGTGACGAACATCGTTGAGTATCTGGATTCTCCCGATCCAATTTTTCCCAACTCAATAATTCTCTCACTCAGTTCTCGATGTCGTTTCATAAGGAGTCGCGGACCGAATGTCGATGATGGTATCGCAGTGAGCGGAACACTGGAAATTCCACTTCCAGGCGGCTTGGATCAAAAGCCGGCCTGGATTGTGGATGGTCAACAACGTTCACTCGCGCTTCACCTCGCAAAGAACAAGGATTTTCCAGTGCCCGTAGCGGCGTTCGTTGCGGATACCGTCGATGTGCAGAGGGATCAGTTTGTTCGAATCAATAGTGCTAGACCGCTGCCTCTTGGTCTCGTCACAGAACTGCTTCCAAAGATTGCTGCCCCAATCAATCCAAACCTCTCCGCACGTAAGATTCCCTCGGCTCTAGTAGATCAGTTGAACCGCCAAGTGGATTCTCCTTTCTTTGGCCTGATTAGACAGGCCTCGATGACCAAGGAAGAGAGAAGCACGGCCGTAGTAACTGATACTTCGCTGATAAACGCCATTGCGGAATCACTCCAATCACCCTCGGGCTGTCTCTTCCCGTTCCGTAACGTCGCTACAGGCGAGACGGACGTGGACGGTATATGGCGCCTGCTGCTTTGTTACTGGGATGCCGTTCGACAAATCTTCCCAGACGCATGGGGACTCTCGCCGACAAAGAGCCGACTGATGCATGGTGTAGGGATTCGTTCTATGAGTCGGTTGATGGATCGTGTGATGGTCGGAGTTAACCCAGTTGACGATGACGCTGTCGAGAAAGTCGCAGTGGAGTTGCGTCTGATTGTTCCGGTCTGCGCTTGGACTTCAGGAACTTGGAAAGAGCTCGATGGCGTGCAGTGGAATCACCTTCAGAATGTGCCGAGAGACATCAAGCTGCTGTCCAACTATCTCATTCGCGCCTACATCCAGGCAAAGAGAATGCAGTGATGGAGTTCTTTTTTCCTGACTCCCAAGATTACGTCAGTCCTTTCTTCGACTTTGAGACGGAGGAACAGCCTGTGCATCGAATCCGCCAACGCGACGACAAGTACGCCCATGAGATTCTAAGCAAGGTTCCTTACGACGGAATCCTCATATCGAAAGCAATTGTCGACGGGAGCGTCCGTGGTGCTGGAAACTACACGTCGGCTCAACGTCAACGAATCTTTCGTCTCGGTGCGCATAGGTATTTTCGTGCCATTACCGAAAAGGGACGATTGCCAATCATGGGAGATTGCGGAGCGTTCACCTACGCAGCAGAACCCGAGCCTCCTTATTCGGTCCAAGAAGTTGTCGACTTTTATCAGAGCCTGGGGCTGGACCGGGGTATTTCAGTTGATCACATCATCTTTGGATTCATTTCGGAAGAAAAGAAGGCGAAGGGCATTCAACCTGACCCCGATTGGCTTGTACGGCGGGAACTTACGATTCAGTTAGCAGCGGACTTCCTGAGAGAGGTTAAGGCTCGAGGCCGACCATTTGAGCCCATCGGCGTTGCCCACGGTTGGGATTTAGCGTCCTACCAACTCAGCGTCAAGGAACTTCAAGACATCGGATACAGCCGGATTTCGATGGGCGGCATGGTGCCGTTAAAGACGGAAGATATTCTCAGTGTCTTGGGCGCGGTATCGGACATTCGAGATCGCTCAACGAGATTGCATTTGTTGGGTGTTACGAGAACCGAATCAATGTCAAAGTTCTCCAAATTTGGTGTCTCCAGCTTCGACAGCACGTCTCCGTTTCGACAAGCGTTCATGGACGCTCACGATAACTACTATGTGCTTGACCGAACATACATTGCGCTGCGCGTACCGCAAGTTAGCGGCAATGCAAACCTGAAGAAACGTATTCTTGCGGGTCACATTGATCATCAAGAAGTCCGGAAGATCGAAAAACAGTGCTTGGATCTGCTTCGGCGTTTTGATCGCGGCGCAGCTGAGGTTGATGAAGTGGTCAATGCACTTCACACATACGAACTTATCTACGACACGAGAGGCATTGATCGTTCAGCATTGTGTCGAGAAGTTCTTGAAGATGCACCGTGGAAGAACTGCAAGTGCGGGATTTGTCAAACCGTGGGGATAGAAGTCATGTTGTTTAGAGGTTCGGAGCGAAATAAGCGCAGAGGCTTCCATAATCTTGCGGTATTCCGTAAGCGCCTAGAAGCGGCAGGAGTTTCAAACCGACAGTACAAGAAGAATAGGTAGGGCCGCGGCAGTGTCTTTGCAACCCAAGATTAGGAAGTTCCTGGAAGTTCCGGCGCTCGAGATACGGCAAGGTCCAAACCGGAAACTCTATTTGTTCGGCGTCGACGGTAAACGACTCGATGAATTCGCCACCATTTCCCGTGTTCACCGCGATGAAAGGTCCAAGGTGAGTGGTTATCAGCGGTCTGAAGTCGTTTCACATATTGCCGAAATTCGACGGTACATCGAATCTGAAAATCCGATGGTTCCCAATTCACTGGTTATTGCATTTGATCGACGAGTCAAATTTGAGCCAAGTCTGCGACGGAGGCCGAGCTCGCATTCAACACCGGGCATTCTCTCAATACCCATAGACATGGATATTCCAGACGAAGATAAGCCTGGATGGATTGTTGATGGTCAACAGCGAACCGCCGCGATTCGAGAGGCGGACATCGATTCCTTCCCAGTAAGCGTCGTCGGCTTCATTGCAGATAGTCCTGCAGAACAGCGAGCGCAGTTCATTCTCGTGAACGCGACGAAACCATTGCCGCAAAGCTTGATTTATGAATTACTTCCTTCAACCGAAGGATCCTTGCCAACTCGACTTCAACGTCGCAAACTTCCGTCTCGCTTGGTTGAACATCTGAACTACGATCGTGCGTCGCCCCTCAAAGGAATGATTCAAACTCCAACGACGCCTGCCGGTGTCATCAAAGACAATTCAATACTGAGGGCTCTCGAAAGCAGCATTACTGATGGCGCGCTCTACAAATGGCGTGATCCCAAGACGGGTGACGGCGACGTAGCGGGAATGCTCACTGTTCTCTACGCATTTTGGAGTGCCGTAGAACTTGTCTTTCCAACAGCCTGGGGTTTGCCACCGCGTAAATCTCGTCTAATGCATGGTGCGGGAATAGTCAGTGTGAGTTTCCTAATGGACGCCGTTGCCGATCCATTGATCGAAAGTCACGTTCCAGGAATAGATGAGTTTGTGGATGAACTGCGGTCCATTGAAGATATCTGTCACTGGACCGAGGGAGAATGGGATTTTGGCGGCGGCGTCAAGAAGCGATGGAATGAAATCCAAAACATTTCGGGAGACGTGCAGATGCTTACGAATTTCCTTCAGAGTGAGTATCGCAATCGCAAGAGGGTGGAGGGTAGGGGACGCCCCTGATCAGTGGCCATCCTCCAGCCGATTTGCGACGGGCAATATGGCTCGAGGGGAAACTGAAAGGTTTTGCGCTTCTTAACGCCAGATCGCGACTTGCGTATTCCGACGGTTGTTGTACACCCGTTCCGATCGAATCTGTACAGCGATTCCGACGTAGTTGTACACCCCAGGAGGTCGTGACGCCAGCGTTGGCGTGAGTGCGAGGGCACCGACAACGCTCTTTGATTAGTCCAATAATCAGAGGAGTCGCCGGCGCCCCGTCCCCATACAACCATGCGCAAGGTCCGCGAGATACTTCGGCTCCGCTGGGAGCAACACCTGAGCCTGCGTGACGTGGCGTTGGCCGTCGCGATGCCCCACGCCACTTGCCTCTGGCCCGCACCGGCAATAGTTTGCTTCAGTGTCCTGGTGCATAGATCCCTAGGACGTTGTTCGGCGGCATTTCGGGGACCTAACCAGTATGTGGGTCACAACCCCCGGGTTCCGTTTGTATGTGCGGGGACCCCTGTTAGTGGTCCAATGCGACCTGAGTGCGTGTAAGGAAGCACGGATGCTTACCTCGGGCTTGCCAAGGGGTCGTAACACCTACGTGTTAGGACGACAGGCCAAGCCCGAAGTCTTGGTCGGGTGGTTCCAAGGGGCCGTCGCCGGAAAACACGTATGCAGTCTTCGCCGATACAGTCTCGTCCACAGTGAGTGCGTGGGCCCTCTGGGCGGCACCAAGGACACGACTTCGCTGAGTCTCTTGTTCGTGGCTAACAGTTGTATCGTCGACGACGGTGTCCGGATTGTCAATATCCCAGCGGTCGAAATAGGCCGCGCCAACTGCAACTTCTAATACCCACCGTTCGTAGAGATCACCTGTCGTAGGAGCATCGCCGAAGTCCTGTACCCAGGCGTCACCTCGCTCAATAGCGATCGTTGCGAGTTCGCGGGCTCGCTGCTCGATGGCGTCGGCACGATCGTTCAGTGCAAGAGCGACATCGGAGTCGGTGATCCCGGTAGGTCGGGCGAAGAGTCCGGCCACGAGCTCGCTTGCTTGTGGGCTGGGGTAGCCCACGCCGGTCACGTAGCGATCGATGCGGTAGTGCAGGACACTCGCGACGTCGTCGGCGTCGCCGAACGAACGACCCGTCACCAGCATCGGTAGTTCGCTGTCAACGTCGAAGCCCCGATTCTCCGCGTCGCGCAATTGCGCGAGCAGCGCTGCATACGCGGGGGAGGCCTTGGCTTGGGCGAATTCGGTATCGCTGAATCCCGACTGGCTAAGAACTTCGTCCCAGCGGGGGCCATCGGCCAGTGCGACAATGGTGTCGTATTCGGCGACGAGAGCGGCGATGGACTGAGTCTGGAACAGACGGATCATTTCCGTAGCGGATACGTCCGCCCCCTCGTGGCGCAGTACGCCGGCGAGCACTTCTACGGCGCTCGGGATCTCGCTCAACCCGTCGTGGCCAGTTGACGGGTCGGGGTCGTAGTGCGTGTCCACGTAGAGATGGTTGGAGCTCGAACCTCGTGTCAAGGCCACGTACAGCACTTCGCGGGTGGTGGTGGGACTGGCGAACGCGTGGGCGGTGTCGACGGTGCGTCCCTGGGCGCGATGCGCCGTCGACGCGTAGGCCAACTCGACGTTCTCGGCGACGTACTTGGCAGGTAGGACCACCGAGCCGTGTCCACTCACCCGAGTGACGGTCATTGATCCGTCTGCGTGCGTCGCCGACACGGTCCACTCGTCGCCGTTCTTGACCCAGCCCGAACCCGCCGTGAGACGACGGTTGTTCTCGCGCGTGACGACGAGGTCGTTGGCGCCGGCCGTCATGGCCCCGGCGACATCGACCCCCTCCTCGAT